>ENA-UOJL01003342-UOJL01003342.1-human-gut-metagenome-genome-assembly--contig:-P47-NODE-3342-length-11452-cov-7.002194_pt1 | contig 11452 bp, 10 predicted proteins | sample MGYA00242347_ERZ723894 | MGnify/ENA metagenome assembly ERZ723894
TTCAGAACTTTTATAAAGTTCTGAAAACTTGCTCAGCGGGGAGAAAAGACTTTTTCGACACGCTGAGAGGGACCGTTTTGAAACGGTCCCTCTTTTGAAAAATCGCAGTGTTGCTTTCGCTGGATCACATCTTTGCCAACGCCTGATCGAAGTCATTCAGCAGATCGTCGGTATCCTCCAGGCCGGAAGAAAGCCGGATCTGGCCCATGGTGATGCCGATGGCCGCCAGCTCGTCGGGGCTGAGATCCCGGTGAGACGCTCTGGGCGGATAGGTCAGCGTGGTGCCGACGCCGGCCAGAGTGGGTACGAAGCGTACCAGCTGCAAGTTGCTGATGAGCTTGTCGATCTCCTTCTGGCCGCCCTTGAAGTTTACGCAGAGCATACCGCCGTAGCCGTTGCCCTCGAACTGCTTGTCGGCCAGCGCCTTGCTGGGGGAGGACTCCAGACCGGGGTAGTAGACCTTTTCCACCTTGGGATGGCTCTCGAAGAACTTGGCCAGTGCCAGACCGTTTTCAGCCATCTTCTTTACCCGCAGGGGCAGCGTCCGCAGGCTCCGGGCCAGCAGCCAGGATTCTGTGGCGCCCAGATTCGCGCCGTAGAGACCCAGGTAGAAGCTCAGAGACTTGATGATCTCCTCGGAGCCGACCACCGCGCCGCCTACCAGGTCATCGTGACCGCCCAGATACTTGGTGGCGCTGTAAATCACCAGATCCGCGCCGTACTTGATGGGCTTGGCAATGATCGAAGTGGCAAAGGTGTTGTCGATAAACAACTTGGCGCCGTTGGCGTGAGCCACGTCCGCCAGATGCTGGATGTCCGGTACGCTCATCAGGGGGTTAGCGATGGTCTCGCCGTATACCAGCTTGGTATTGGGACGGATATAGTCCGCCACATCCTGCGTGTTGAAGTCGATGAAGGTGGTCTCCACGCCCCAGCGCTTCAGCTCATACTTCAGGTAGTAGAACGCCTCGCCGTAGATGATGGGGGAGGCCACGATGTGATCGCCGGGTTTCACCGTTGCCAGAATGGAGGTCGTAATGGCCGCCATGCCGGAGGAGAATACCAGACCCTTTTCGGCCCCGTCACCGGCGGCCAGGATCTGAGAGGTGGCGTCGGCGTTGGGATTGCCCAGACGGAAGTAAGCATAGCCGGGAGCACCCTCGTCGCAGATCTTGTCGATGGGATCAATGGAATCGAAGATATAGGCAGAGGACAGGTAGATGGGGAAGGTCTCCGGCACAGTCAGAGCCTTGTTCAGCTCATAGCACAGCTCGCCGTTGCCGGTATGGACATATTTGGTCGCGTCGCCTTTTTCAATGGACATAGAAATTCCTCCTTACGCGCTTTGCGCGTTCCATTCCAATACGGTATAAAGCTCAGAAACAGTTTGCTCAGGTCTCCGTGCGGCCCTTGCCCTTCCAGGCAATGAGACCCACGATGAAGCCCACGATGGCGGGAACGATCCAGCCGAAGCCCAGACCATAGAGGGGGATGTGATTCAGAACAGGGTCCAGGAAGCCGAAACCATACTCGTGGGGCAGATCCAGAACGGCGTAGATCACCGTGAAGTACACAGCGCCCTTGAACGCGCCGTCATTGGGGATCTTCTTCTCGAAGATGCCCAGAATGGTCATCACCAGCGTGATGGGATAGAAGAAGGAGAACCAGGGGGAGGTCAGGCTCACGATGGTATCCAGACCGAAGCTGGCGACGATGGTGGTGACGATGGGGACGATCATGACCAGAACCTTATAGGAGAGCTTGCCGTGGGTGGCGGTCTCATAGAAATCTGCCACTGCGGTGATCTGGCTGATGGCGGTGGTGAGGCAGGCCAGCACCACGGACAGGCACAGACCGTAAATCGCGATCTGGCCGCCGCTGGAGCGGATGATCGCCAGCAGGAGGTTGGCGTTGCTGATGCTGTCGGGCGTGTACTCGGTGCTGACGCAGGCGCCCATATACAGCAGGCCGCCATAGACAATAGCCAGACAGACGGCGGCGATCAGGCAGGCCCGGACATGGGCCTTGCGGAAGGCTTCACCCTCGTAGCCCTTGCGCTTGATGCTGTCAAAGAACACGCCGGCAGCCAGGAAGGACACCAGAACGTCGCCGGTGCTGTAACCACCCAGAAAGCTGTTAACAAAGGCGTTATCCACGGAGGCGGCGCCGGGGGTACCGATGGGGCTGACAGCGCCCTTGACTACCAGAATGAACAGGATGATGGTCATAATGGGGGTCAGGATCTTGCCGACCTTATCCAGTGCGGTGCCGCGGTCCTTGGCGAACAGGAACGCGATCACGAAGTAGAGAATGACGAAAACCAGATAGGGCGCGCCGGGCCAGATGCCCTGAAGGCCCATCTCAATGCCGACGGCTGCGGTTCTGGGGATGGACACGCAGCAGCAGAGGATCATGATGGCGCCGATCATGACGGTGTAGAACTTCTTGTTCACATGGTCGGAGATTTTCTGGACAGAGCCGCACATACCCAGCACGATGATGGCCAGAATGGGCAGGCCCACGCCAGAGGCCAGCATACCGATCATGCCGCTGAGCCAGTTGCTGCCGCTTTGCAGGCCCAGCATCGGCGGGAAGATCAGGTTGCCCGCGCCGAAGTAGGAGGCGAAGAACGCCAGACCAACGAACAATACGTCGGTAAATTTGATTTTTTTCTCTTGCATAAAGTAAGTTCCTCCCTATTTCTCTATTTTGCACACTGAAAAACTGAGAACCGCTTGCTGTTTTCTATGATAGCCGCAAAGGTCGGATTTGTCCAATAAACCAATGTTATAAACTGCAATTACTTTTGTGTATATCGCCTCATAATCGTGCATTTTTTAAAAAAATGCTGTTTTGTGCCGCGAAAATGTTTGTTTTTATTAAAGTAAACCTTTATGGTATGATTTTAGTTGCGCATTTTGAATTTCTTGTGCTATAATACGAGAGATCCATCGAAAAATAGGAAAGGCGGCACTTGGTATGACACTGCTCCAGTTGAAGTATATTTCCACGGTGGCAAAATGCGGCTCCTTCAGCAAAGCCGCTCAGGTCCTGTATGTCTCCCAGCCCGGCATCAGCAAAATGGTCTGCGCGCTGGAGGAGGAGCTGGGGATTACGATTTTCGTCCGCTCTGCTGCCGGGATCACCCTGACCGCTGAGGGCCGGGAGCTTCTGAACATGGGAGAGCGGCTTTTGACGGACGCTGAGCATATTTCCCAGCACTTTTCACAGGATCTGAGCAAGACCCACGAAACCCTCAGCGTCAGCAGCCAGCATTACTGCTTCGTCATCGACGCCATGATGGCCTATCAGAACACCTATCAAAAGGAATCCTATACCTATAAATTTCTGGTGGGACAAGGCCCGGAGGTCATCCAGCAGGTCGTGGACAAAACCACGGAGCTGGGCGTATTGTTCATCAGCAGCCGCAGCCGAAAGCACATGAACCGTGTCTTTGGCGACAACAATCTGGAATTTCACCCGCTTTTTGACAGCAAGCCCTATGTGTTTATCCATAAGTCCCATCCTCTGGCCTCCAAGGAGGTCCTGACGATCGAGGAGCTGCACCCGTATCCCTGCATCATGTATGAGCTGGACTCCGACGCGCCCTCCGTTTTGCAGGAGGAGATGCTGGTGCCGGACTTTTATCCCCAGAAGGTCACCATTGTCAACGGACTCTATCAAAGCCTGATGGTCATGCAGCAGTGTCAGGGCTATGATCTGGGTACCGGCTTCATCTCCGAAAGCAACGGGGCGCAGGGGGTGATCAAGCGTCCCATCAAGGGCTTTGACGATCCCATCACCATCGGCTGGGTCTGCCAGAAGGCCCATACGCTGTCGCAGCCCGCGGAACGCTTTATCCAGCTTCTGCAAAAATACGGACGGGATCTTCCCGAAGCCTGAACAAGAATATCCGAATGTTATTGCCAGCGATAACATTCGGATATTTCCGTTTCTATGGGTGGTTGTGCTATGCTCAATGCACCAAGTAAGTCAGTAGGTATATATTGTGCAGTCACACAACCGACGGGAGGTATTTTAAATGAGCCAGTTAGTTTTGAAGCACCCTGATTTGAAGCATGAAGATCTGAAATTCAACACGGTAGAGGTCCACGCCGGCGAGCCGCGGGATATGTACGGTGCCCTGATCCCGCCCATTTATCAGACGTCCACATTCTATTTTGATTCCACGGACGATGCGGTGAAGGCCTGCGATGACTACGCCGAAAGCTTTGCATACAGCCGGATCACCAATCCCTCTGTGGATTATCTGGAACAGAAACTGGCGGCGCTGGAACACGGCAAGGGGGCCGTGGCCTATGCATCCGGCATGGGCGCTGTCTCCGGCGCGATTTTCGCGCTGCTGAAAAGTGGCGACCACGCCATTTTCACCAAGGCCAAGTATTCCGGCACGGAGGACGTGACCAGCGACTGGCTGCCCCGCTTCGGGATCGCCCACGATACCTTTGACGCCGCCGATCTCAGCCAGCTGGAAGGCCTGATCAAGCCCAACACCAAGCTGATCTATGTGGAGTCTCCCGCCAACCCCACCATGGTGCTGGTGGATATTGCCGCCGTGGTGGAGATTGCCCATAAGCACGGCATCAAGGTCTTTATCGACAACACCTTTGCCACGCCCTACAACACCACCCCGCTGGATCTGGGCGTGGACGCAGTCATTCACAGCCTCACTAAGTACATCGGCGGCCACGGCGATCTGCTGGGCGGCGCGGTGATCTCCAACGATGAGCAGTTCCTGCGGGAGTGCCGTCTGGGTACCCTCATGCACTTCGGCTCCGTCATGGCGCCCTTCACAGCATTTCTGGTGTGCCGCGGTCTCAAGACGCTGGGCGTCCGCATGAAGCAGTACAATGAAAGCGCTCTGAAGATCGCCAAGTGGCTGGAGGCCAATCCGAAGATCGAAACGGTCCGCTATCCCTTCCTGGAATCCAATCCCCAGTACGCCATTGCCAAGAAGCAGATGAAGGGCGGAGGCGGCATGATCTCCTTTGACGTGGCCGGCGGTCTGGAGGCCGGTAAGAAGTTCATCAACAGCCTGAAGCTCTGCACGCTGGCCGTCTCGCTGGGCGATACGGAAACGTTGGTGGAGCAGGCTGCCGCCATGACCCACACCATGATCCCCAAGGAGATCCGGGAGGCCGCCGGCATTACCGACGGCATGATCCGGATGTCCGTTGGTCTGGAGGATCCGGATGACATCATCGCCGATCTGAAGCAGGCGCTGGGCGACTGACGGCCCGGAAGCCCCAAACCGGCAGACGCGAGGCCATCCAAAGGACCATCCCAAAAAACACCGGAGAGGAAGCAATTTCCTCTCCGGTGTTCTACTCTTCCTCCGGGGCCAGCAGCATTTTCTTAAAGGCTTTCATGGCAACGCTTTGAGGGCGGGATGTATCCTCGATCAGGTTGACGAACCGTTCCGGGATCGGCTCCGCAAGGCGGATCTGGAACACCGTCCCGGCGGCAAGGGCGGGAGCGGCCATGGACTCCGGGTAGAAACCGACGCCCAGATTGCTCTGCACCATCGCAAGGACCTGATCCATGGTGCCGGCTTCCATTTCCACATGAAAAGCCAGATTGTGCTTTAAGAACAGCTGTTGATAAAAGGTATATGTACTGGTCCCTCTGCTCATGCACACAAAGGGGAGATTTTCCAGATCCCGCAGACTCCGTGTTTCTACGGCCAGATCATGAAAATCCGAACCGCAGATCAGGATCTCCCGGAAGGAGACCAGCGCTGTTTCCTGCAGGGACTTTCTCACCGGACAGGGCGTGGTGATCGCCGCGCAGTCCACCTGTCCCCGCAGCAGCCCTTCCATGGCGCGGGGGGTGGAATCATTGGTGATCCGCAGGTGGATCCCCGGATACCGCCGGTGAAACGCGCCAAGGCGATCCAGAAGGGTCAGATGGAGCGCGGCTTCGCTGGCGGCAATGGAAATGCTGCCGGTCCGCAGACTGCAATCCGCCCGGATCTCGCTTTCGCCAAGGCGCAGCTGTTCAAAGGCTACGGCAGCACGGCTGTAAAGCCGTTGGCCTTCCGGGGTCAGGGAGACGCCATGGTTGGTGCGGACAAACAGTTTGCAGCCCAGATCCTGCTCCAGATTGTTCATGCAGCGGGTAATGTTGGGCTGGTTGTTGCCCAAAGCCTCGGCGGCCTTGGTAAAGCTTTTGTGTTGGGCAACATAGTAAAAAATGCGGTAATAATCGTAGGGAACAGCCACTTTTTTCGCCTCCGTGCCATATCATTCAGATATGTCCAACATATCAAATATACTTTTTACATCTTTCTGTTAGAACAGTATAATACGGGCGTTCTTAGAAGACAAGTCCTTTAACGGTCACGCCGGAAAATGGGACGCGGTCAGGGCAGACCGCAGCGCCTGTATTCCGGTGTGGAAAGGAGACCGGCTATCAGCATGAAAAGCAAAAAGAAATTTATAATCCTATGGGTCCTGCTCATCGCGGTCCTGTTCGCGGGCAGTCTGTTGACGGCGCCGCCGGGAAAAGCGGAGACCATTCAGGCCGCCATGCGGGACGCGGTTCTGCATGAGGAAAATCAGATCAGCCTGTTCGGCTGGAAAAACGTCAATCCGGGACTGATCTCCGCCATGACGGTATCCGCTATCCTGCTGATAGCGGCGGCGTGTATCCGCGTGTTTGTCATCCCGAAATTCAAGCTGGTGCCGGGGCGGTTCCAACTGCTGCTGGAGCAGGCCGTAAGCCTGTTTGACGGCATGGCCAGAACCAGCAGTCCTCAGCGAAACGGATTTCTGGGGGCCTACATCTTCGGCGCGGGCGCGTATATCTTCGTGGGGACGCTGTTTGAGCTGCTGGGCTTGCAGGCCGTCACCACCACGGGCCGCTCCGTGACCCTTCCTGCGCCGCTGTCGGACGTAAACGGTGCCATCGCCCTTGGCTGCTTATCCTATCTTGTGATCCTCTCCGGCGGGATCGCGGGCAACGGTCTGAAGGGCGTGGGCAGCACATTGAAGGAATTCTCGCTGCCTATTTCCATGAGCTTCCGTCTGTTCGGCGCGCTGCTCAGCGGCCTGCTGGTAACGGAGCTGGTCTATTACTATGTGCAGCTGAGCTATGTGCTGCCGGTGCTGGTGGGCGTGCTGTTCACCCTGCTTCACGCGTTGATCCAGGCCTATGTTCTGACCATGCTCACCGCGTTGTTCTATGGCGAGGTATCGGAGCGTCCCGAACCGGCGTCCGGGCGGGCATGACCGTCCCAATCATTTACGGATCGAATCATTTTGGAGGTAATAACTATGAAACTGCTTAAGAAAAAGGTCCCCGCGCTGTTCCTGATCCTGCTGGTGGTGCTGTCCCTGACGGTCCCCGCACTGGCCGCGTCTTCCACGGATACCGCTGCCGCACCCGCTGCGGCGGAAACCGCCCAGACCCAGAGCGACGCCACGGGGTCCAAGTCCATCGCTGCGGGTATTGCCATCGGCCTTGCCGCCGCAGGCGGCGCCGTGGCCATGGGTGTTGCCGTCAGCAAGTCTGCGGAGGGGATCGCCCGTCAGCCGGAGGCGGAGGGCAAGATCCGTACCACGCTGATGCTGGGACTGGTCTTTATCGAAACCGCTATCATTTATGCGCTGCTGGTCGTCATTCTGATCATCTTCGTCCTATAAGTAAGGCAGGTGGGAAACCGTGAATATCCCGTTGAATATTGATTGGCAGCAAATTTTACTGCACCTGCTGAATTTTGTGATTCTGGCAGGCGGGCTGTATCTGCTGCTCTACAAGCCCGTCAAGACGTTTATGGAGAAGCGGCAGCAGTACTATCAGGAGCAGGACGCGAAAGCGGCAAAGACGCTGGCAGACGCGGAGAAAACAGCGGCAGAGGTCCGTCAGCAGTTGAAAAATGCCGACGCCGACGCTGCGGCAAAGCTCGCCGCCGCCCAGAAGTCGGCGGACGCCGCCATGCAGCGGCAGTTGTCCGACGCACGGGCACAGGCGGAGCAAATTCTGGCGGACGCCCATGCCGCTGCCCAGCGGGAGCATGACAAGCTACTGTCCGACGCGCAGAAGGAGCTGAAGGATCTGGCAGTGACAGCCACGGAAAAGCTGGTGCTGCAATCCGACGGCGATGCGTTCGATCAGTTTTTGGACGCGGCGGAGAGGGGGAAGTCCCATGCGTGAAACGGTACTGGAAGCGGTCCTGCGCAGCGCGGACGCCCCCAGTGAGGTGCAGCGGAACCGTTTTGCGGCCTTTTTGAAAAAGCAGTACGGACAGGAGGTTCCCCTCCGTTGGGAACAGGACCCCGCGCTGGAAAAGGGCTTTCGGATGGAAGTGGGCGCCGACCTGTATGACTGGAGTCTGGAGGGCCGTCTGCGGCAGTTCCGGGAGCGGCTGGAGCAGCTGAACCCCGCCGGGGTCTCCGTGATCCCGTTGATGCGGGAGGCCGTCCGCAACTGGCAGCCGGATGCCGCGCCGGAGGAGGTCGGCAGCGTTCTGACGGTAGGTGACGAGATCGCCACCGTCAGCGGATTGGAACACGCGGCCTACGGTGAAATTCTGCAATTTTCCTCCGGCGTGAAGGGCATGGTGCAGGATCTGCGGCCGGACCGTGTAGGCTGCATCCTGTTCGGCGGCAGTGAGGCCATTGAATCCGGCAGCATCGTCCGCCGCACAGGTAAGACCGCCGGTATCCCGGTGGGGGACGGCTTTCTGGGCCGGGTGGTGGACGCGCTGGGTACGCCCATTGACGGGCAGGGCGACATTCCGTCGGAGGGCTATCTGCCCATTGAGTCCCCGGCCCCCGGCATCATTGACCGCCAGCCGGTAAACGCGCCTATGGAGACGGGCCTGCTCGCCATCGATTCCATGTTCCCCATTGGCCGGGGACAGCGGGAGCTGATCATCGGCGACCGGCAGACCGGCAAGACCGCCATCGCCCTGGACACCGTTCTGAACCAGAAAGGGAAGGGCGTGGTGTGCATCTATGTCGCCATCGGGCAGAAATCCAGCTCCGTCGCCCAACTGGTAGAGAATCTGAAGCACAAGGGTGCTATGGACTATACCATCGTGGTGAACGCGCCCGCCAGCGCGTCGGCGTCCTTGCAGTACATCGCCCCCTATGCCGGAACAGCGCTGGGCGAGTATTTCATGCGGAAGGGCCGGGACGTTCTGATCGTCTATGACGATCTCTCCAAGCACGCCGTGGCCTACCGGACGCTGAGCCTGCTGCTGGAGCGGTCTCCCGGACGGGAGGCCTACCCCGGCGATGTGTTCTATCTGCACTCCCGTCTGCTGGAGCGTTCCGCCCATCTCTCGGAGGAATTGGGCGGCGGCAGCATGACGGCGCTGCCCATTGTGGAGACCCAGGCCGGCGACGTGTCCGCCTACATCCCCACCAACGTCATTTCCATCACCGACGGTCAGATCTTTCTGGAGAGCAGTCTGTTCTTCTCCGGCCAGCGGCCCGCGGTCAACGTGGGATTGTCGGTGTCCCGTGTGGGCGGCGCTGCCCAGACCAAGGCCATGAAAAAAGCGGCGGGCGCCCTGCGTCTGGATCTGGCCCAGTACCGGGAGATGGAGGTCTTTACCCAGTTTTCCAGCGATCTGGACGAGACCACCAAACGGCAGCTGATTTACGGACAGGGCCTGATGCGCCTGCTGCGCCAGCCCCAGAACCACCCCTACCAGCAGCACCAGCAGGTGATTTTGCTGGTGGCGGCGCTGGATCATGTGATGCAGACGGTGCCCCTTGCGCGGATGGACGATTTTCGCACCGGGCTCCTGACCTATATCGAGACCCAGGGCCAGGCCCTGTGCCGCCGGATCGATGAAAGCGGTCAGTTAAGTGATGAGGACCGGGAGACGATTCTGAAGCTGTCCAGAGAATTTCTGACGCGGTTCCAGACGGAAGCCGCGGAAAAGAGCGGTGAGTGAGATGGCCAATACCCGTGAGATCAAAAACCGGATTGAAAGCGTACAGCAGACCCGGAAGATCACCAACGCCATGTACCTCATCGCCTCCACCAAGCTGCGGAAGGCTCGGAACGATCTGGCCAACACCCGGCCGTATTTTGACGCGCTGCGGGGCGAGATCAAGCGGGTCTTTCGCACGGCGGGGGATGTGGACAGTCCCTATTTCTACCCGCCGGACAATAACACGCCGCTGGAGGGCACCTATGGGTGTCTGGTCATCACGGCGGACAAGGGCCTCGCGGGGGTCTACAACCAGAACGTCATCAAGGAGGCTGAAAAGCTCCTTGCCCAGCACCCGGACACCAAGCTGTATGTAGTGGGGGAGTATGGCCGCCGGTACTTTGACCAGCACAAGATCCCCATTGAGCACAGCTTTCTCTACACCGCCCAGAATCCCACGCTGGACCGGGCGCGGGAGATCAGCGCTCTGTTGCTGGACGGTTTCCTGGCGGGAACGCTGAAGGAGATCTTCGTGGTCTACACCGATATGGAGAGCAGCCTGCTCTCCGAGGCCAAGTCCACCCGGCTGCTGCCTTTCCACCGGATGCAGTTCGCGCCGCCCGCCAAGGAAAAGGCCGTACAGGAACCCTTTGAATTCTATCCGTCCGTAGGGGCGGTGCTGAACAGCATGATCCCCAGCTATGTCTCCGGCTTCCTGTACAGCGCCCTGCTGGACAGCTTCTGCAGCGAGCAGAACGCCCGCATGACCGCTATGGACGCCGCCAATCAGAACGCAGAGGAGCTGTTGAGTGCCTTGCGGCTGCAATACAACCGCGTGCGGCAGGCGGCTATCACTCAGGAGATCACAGAAATTTCCGCAGGCGCGGCGGCACAGCGGGGAACCTTTGGAAGCGAGGGATAACAGTATGAAAATCGGAACGATCACGCAGGTATCCGGCCCTGTGGTGGATGTGGAGTTTGAAGCCGGACATCTGCCTAAGATCAAGGAAGCGCTGTCCGTGGAGCTGAACGGCCAGACCCGCGTGATGGAGGTAGCCCAGCACATGAGCGAGCGGGTCGTCCGCTGCATCATGCTGGCGGGCAGCGAGGGTCTGGACCGGGGCATGAAGGTAACCGCCCCCGGCAAAACCATCGAGGTCCCGGTAGGGGAGCAGACGCTGGGCCGGATGTTCAACGTGCTGGGCCAGCCCATCGACGGCGGAGAGCCGCTCCCGGCAGAAACGCCCCGCAAGAGCATTTACCGGGACCCGCCCTCCTTTGAGGATCAAAGCCCCGCCGTGGAGATCCTGGAGACCGGCATCAAGGTCATCGACCTGCTGGAACCGTATCCCAAGGGCGGCAAGATCGGCCTGTTCGGCGGCGCCGGTGTGGGTAAGACCGTGCTGATTCAGGAACTGATCCACAACGTGGCCATGGAGCACAACGGCTATTCCATCTTCACCGGCGTAGGTGAGCGGAGCCGGGAGGGTAATGACCTCTGGCGGGAAATGCGGGAGAGCGGCGTGGCGGATAAGACGGCGCTGG
>ENA-UOJL01003351-UOJL01003351.1-human-gut-metagenome-genome-assembly--contig:-P47-NODE-3351-length-11429-cov-3.920520_pt1 | contig 11429 bp, 5 predicted proteins | sample MGYA00242347_ERZ723894 | MGnify/ENA metagenome assembly ERZ723894
CGTCCTTTTTGCGCTTTGGCAACCCCGGCGTTTGGGGAAAGGGGGTGTCCGCAGAGTGTATAGTCATGAAATCCGCGCCCGCTCCGGCGTTTTGATACTGGCCGCCTTTGCTGCGGGGGTGGCTTTGGGCGCAGCGGGAAAGCGCCGCCGCCAACCGAGGGGAGGTTGAGAAATGGAACAGGTCAAACGGTATGCGTTTGAGGATGAAGTGATTGAAGTCCCCCTGCGCTGGGACGAGGATACCCAAACGTATGTGGAAGATTACAAAAGCGTGATTGAAAACCCGATCTACTCGCCATCGGGGCGGCCTGTCCTTTTGACCATTGAGGACGCCTGTCCCTATACCGATATGGCGGACGCCGATCCGGACAGCATTGACTGCGGCTCCTGCCGCCACTATCACCAATTCCCCGGCTCCCTGCTTGTGGGGCTGGTGCCGAAAGCGGTATTGGCAGTAGGAACAGACACGGGCAAAGCCATACAGCTTGGCACAGGCGGAATCACCGGCTATTCGGATACCAATAGCTACGACTATATCTATTTCGGCGACTGGACGGCCACAGATAACTACACAGCTTCCGGCCCAATCAAATGGCGGGTTCTGGACGATCAGACCAACACAGGGGGCGACGGGCTTTTCCTGCTGTCTGATGTGCTGTTGGGAACAGGCAGCTTTGGCGGTGTGTATTTTGACAGCACAGAGCCATATAGTAACGCATGGCAGGGCAGCGACGCACAGGCCTGGTGCAAGTATTTTTACAGCGTCAATCTTACCACTCTGTTGCTGGGCGGGTTTTTGGCTAAAACTAAAAGCTAAAAATCATTTACCAGCACCAGAAGTGTCCCGTTTGCCGCTTCTGAAAAAATTCTAAACGGCGACAGGATATTTTTTCTGTCGGCAGAGGAAGCGGAAAACGGGGATTACGGATTTGCAGAAGGCGGCGCGCGTAGCGCCAACTATGGCTATTTACCGGACTCTTGGTGGCTCCGTTCTCCAGGAGCGGATAGCACGGGAACGGATCTCGCGGGCATGGTCGACAGTAATAATAATGGAGCAGTGACTTGCACCTTCCTGACCTCCTACCCGTTTCCCTCGACGGCTCGCCCCGCTTTTAACTTAGATCCGAACTCTGTCCTCTTCACATCAGCCGCGGCCGGCGGCAAAGCCTCCGGCGCCGTGGGCGAAAATGCGCTGGAATCCGTTTCCGAATATTCCGGCAGCGAGTGGAAGCTGACGCTGAAAGATGACAGGCGCAGCTTTACCGCCGAAACAACGGCCACAACCATCGAAGCGGGGCAAAGCCTTTCTATCAGCTATTCCGGCGCGCAGACGGGCGATAACGAATATGTTTCCGTCCTGCTTTGTGACAGCGCCGATAACGTCCTTTACTACGGAAATATCGCCGGGAACAGCGCAGACGGTACGGCAAGCGTTACCATACCCGCCGTTCTTGACCCGGACAGCTACACCCTCAAGGTGTTCAGCGAGCAGTGCAACGGGGATAAAAAGACCGACTACGCCAGCGCGTTTGTGAATATTTCCCTTACCGTAACGGAGCATATTCACCGATATGGAACGGACTGGAAAACAGACGCGGACAAGCATTGGCATGAATGCTCCTGCGGCGCGAAAGCCGACGAAGCCGATCATAAGTATGACGACAGACGGGATACCACCTGTAATGTTTGCGGCTATGTGCGGGCGGCCTACTATATTCTTACGGTTGATTTACAGGGCGGAAACGGCAGCGCGGCGGACGGCGAATACGCCGAGGGCGCTGTTATCAATATTGATGCCGGAACGAGACCGAATTATCATTTTTCCGGCTGGATTTCCTCAAACGGGGGCAGCTTTGCCGACGCTTCCAGCCAGGGCACCACCTTTACCATGCCCGCGACCGATACGACGATTACGGCAAACTGGCAGTATGAAGGCGGCGGCCCAAACAAAGCGATTCAAATCGGCGCTTCGCAAATCGAGGGCGGTCAGGCAAGTAACATTTATTTCGGTACATATATGCAGTCAAGAGCCAGTGCGGGCGTGTATAATATTGATCCGATCAAATGGCGCGTTCTGTCAAATGCGGACGGCAAGCTGTTCCTGCTTTCTAATCAGAATCTGGATGTACTGCCATATAACGGTAATCAGACAAGCGTTACATGGGAGAATTGCACGTTACGGTCATGGCTCAACGGAACATTTTTAAAAAGCGCCCTTTCAGATGATGAACAGGGGGCAATCGACAATACTTATGTCTATAACGCCACGCAGTCGGACGGAAGAAACAATCCCAACCCAAGTTACAGTACACCGGGCGGAAACAATACGACAGATAAAATCTTCCTGCTTTCGATAGAGGAAGCCAATAACAGCAGTTATTTTCCGAATGCAGACAGCCGCATATCCACCAATACCGCCTATGTTGTAAGTTACTACGGCATGAGTGGCGCCGGAGAAGCCGACGGATGGTGGCTGCGCTCCCCGGGCAGGCTGGATAACACGGCGGCTTTTGTGGAAGCCAGCGGCGACGTTTACCACTCTGGAAGCTTTGTAGATATCAGGCTCAACGCGGTTCGTCCCGCTTTTAACCTGGATCAAAACGCTGTCCTCTTTACATCAGCCGCAGTCGGCGGAAAATCCTCCGGTTCTGTTGGGACAGATGCGCTGCAATCCGTTTCGGACGATTCCGGCAGCGAATGGAAGCTGACGCTGCTGGACGAGGGCCGTGGTAGTTTTTCTGTTTCCGGCGCGTCGATGAGTGGCGGCACAGTCAGTTTTTCTTACTCCGGCGCACAGACCGGGACAGACGAATACCTTTCCGCTGTTGTCGTGGAGAACGGTGCGGTCACCCATTACGGGCGCATTTTGCAGTTGGACGGTACGGCGGGCGGCGAAAGCGGAACGGCAAGCCTTTCCCTCCCGGCAGGCGTAACTTTAAGCGGGAATACAAAGCTGTACGTATTCAACGAGCAGTACAACGGGGATAAAAAGACGGGCTATGCAAGCGATTTGGTAGACATTATCCCTGCGGTAAGCGCCGATGGCCGGGAGGTAGAGCTTCGCGCCAACGACACTCATATCCAGTGGAAGTATGTGGACGAGGGGGACGACGCATGGCGTGACCTGGTGGCCCTCTCCGCACTCACCGGCGGGGACGGTTCCGACGGCGCGGATGGCCGGGAAATCGAACTGCAAAACAACGGCACTACGATTCAATGGCGATATAAGGGTGATACCACATGGAATGATCTTGTTGACCTCTCCGCACTCACCGGCGCGGCAGGACAGGACGGAGCCGACGGCCGCGAGATCGAACTGCAAAACAATGGTACTACAATTCAATGGCGGTATGTGGGCGAAACCGAATGGAAAGACCTTGTTGACCTCTCCGCGCTTACCGGCGCGACCGGACAGGACGGCAAAGACGGACAAGACGGCGCAGATGGCACCGATGGCCGGGAGGTAGAGCTTCGGGTTGACGGCGGCTATATCCAGTGGAGATACACAACCGGCTCCGATACCGAGTGGAAAAATCTGATCGCCGTTTCCGCCCTGCAAGGCTTGAAAGGCGACAAGGGCGATAAAGGCGACCCCGGCGCAGACGGGCAGGACGGCAAAGATGGACAAGACGGCTCGGACGGCGTAAATGGCAAAAACGGTATTGACGGGAAAACGGCAGCAACGGGCAGAACGGCGCAGACGGCCAAGACGGTAAAGATGGCGTTGGGATTGCCGGCATTGAGATCAACGACAGCGGCCAGCTGGTCGTTACCCTTACCGACGGCACAGAAAAAAATCTCGGCAAGGTAACGGGCAGCGACGGCGTGGGGATCATCGGTGCAACGATCAACGAGGACGGTGAACTCATATTAACCTTGTCCGATGGAACCGAACTGAACGCCGGCGTGGTACGCACGGAAGAAGCGGTAGCGGCTATGGCGCCGATTAGCGGACAGAACTCCGGCCAGTCAACGCTTCTCTATGTTTTTATGGGTATATCCGGCCTTTCCCTTGCCGGGTTGATTGCCCTGCTGATCTTCCTCTATACAAAGCGCAAGGTCTTGTTTGGGAAATAAGAACTGCACATCGTTAATTCAGTGTATACAGAAAGGAAATAGACGGTATGAAAACAAAAAAACGATTATTAAGTTTGCTGCTTGCATTTTGCCTGCTGGCAGGGCTTATGCCGACAATAGCTTTTGCGGAGGAGCCCACTGTGAGCGTGTGGGACGGAAATTCTGTGGCAACCGCCTACGAAAGTGGCGATGGTACGGAAGCAAACCCGTATGAGATTGCAACGGCAGAACAGTTTGCATATTTTGCAGAACAAATCAAAGCCGGTACCGGGGCGGATGCTTATTATATTCTGACCAGTGATCTTAATATGGAGGCTGCAAGCTGGGAGCCAATATGCGGTTCACTGATGAGTGATTACTATAACAACAACTACTTTCGTGGCAATTTTAATGGCCAAGGGCATTGTATCAAATACAAAATTTGGGAATTAAGCAATGTTAGCCGTTATTCTGGCGTAGGTTTGTTTGGCATTGCTGAAGGTGAAATTTCGAACCTAACTGTGGACGGAAGCATCTCAGGTGTTTCGAAGATTGAGGCTTCCTGGTTAGGAGGTATCTGCGGTCTGTTTGCCGGTAATATTACCAACTGTGTTTCCAATGTGGATATTACGATTCAAGAGGGAAATTCAAACGCTTCATTCTTTGGCGGAGTGACTGGCGAAGTGCAGGCAGGAGCCATGCAAAATTGTCTTTATTCCGGCCGCATTGATTTGAATTTTTCTGCCGCATATGGTGATTTATATGTCGGAGGGCTTTCTGGGACCGTTTATGCAGGAAAGATAGACGCTTGCAAGAATGAAGGGGATATCTCTGTAAAAGCAGCAAACGGTAACTATGGAAACGCTGGCGGCATTGCGGGAATGGTTTATACAGGAGGTGATCCCGTTGTTTCGGAAATTCGAGATTGCTATAACGAAGGGGCTGTTACTTCACCCAGAAATGCCGGTGGTATCGCAGGAGTGATGAGTGCTGTATTATCTAGCGATCAGACAGGTACGGCAACTTCAGGGGTTTATAGTTGCTATTCCTCTGCTGAGATAGCAGGAGATGTTGCTGCTGGTGCAATTTCTCCTTCACTATCAAAAATGAATTATGCAGGTGAAGAAAACGGAAGCGTGAATGTGATAGTTGAAAACTGTTACTATACTGTCGGAACAGATGAGAATGGAACCTTATCAACAGATTTCACAGAACTTTTCCAAAAACTCTGTGAAATATCCGAAGAAGGAATTTGGGTTCAAGACGCAAACGGTGTTCCTCGCCTTTATTGGGAGCTTGTCGTTGCTCCTGAGCCAGCGACGTTTTCCGTCACCTTCCAAGACGAGGATGGGACAATTCTCAATACCATAGCGGTGGAAGAGGGCGATGACCCCATCACGCTCCCCGAACTGAAGGACGACGACGGCAACCGTGTGTTCATGGGCTGGTGGGGCATAGATTCTTCCGGCAGTTCCCTCTATTACGCTGGTGAGGAATATGCGGTGACAGGAGATGCGACATTCATTGCTTATTGGGACGAGATCACTACCCTGACCGCGCCTTTCACCACTACGGTGAAGTTGGGCGATGCCGGCGTTCCCGGCGAAACCGTGTTTACGCTGGAGATCATGTTTATGGGCGAAGTCGATGAGGACATGTATCAGGATATGACAATTTCCGCTTCCGTCACCACCAACGGAAAGGGTGATTATGACGGAGCCATGACATTCACCGGCCTCTCTCAGCAGCTTAAGAGTATGCTCCGCCAAGGCATGTTCGTACAGCAGGTGGACGACGGCAAAGAGAACTGGACATACGACGACGCGGTGTGGTACCTGGTTCTGGCAGATGATACCGAAGTCGCTGCGATGGCCTTATCGGATGGTGTGGAGCCGGAATACGAACCGGAATATAAAATATTGATCTTCCAGGCAACCTGCGAGGAAACGGAGAACGGCCCGATCTACTATATAGATTGGGAAAACCTGGACTGGGACTCCCCGGAGGAGAAAATGCGCTTTACCAACACTTACACCGCCCACGACTACACCCAGAAGTACAACGAAACCGAGCACTGGGATGAATGTGACTGCGGCGATGTGCAGAACAAGGAAGCCCACCAGTACGGCGAGTGGACGGTAACGAAGGAAGCAACCGAAACGGAAAGCGGCGAAAAGGAGCACACCTGCACTGTTTGCGGCTATACACAGACGGCAGAGATTGAAAAGCTGCCTGCCGCAAAGCCGAATCCGGGCACCGGCACAGGCACCGATAATACCGATACAAATACACAATCCCCTCAGACCGGGGATAACAGCAATATGTTCCTGTGGTTCGCAGTGATGTTCGTAAGCGGCTGCGGTGTATTCGGAACAGTCATTTATGGCAAAAAGAAAAAGGAAAAGGCTGAATAATTCGGCTGAATAACTATTACGCAAAAGGCGGTGACGGGCGCTCCCGCTATCGCCTTCCTGTGCAGATTGGAGAAGGTTATGCAAGATGATCAAACCACGTTAATTCAGTGTATTTGGAGAAAACTAACAGAGAGGAAACAGCCGACATGAAAACAAAGAAACGAATATTGAGCTTGCTGCTTGCATTTTGCCTGCTGACAGGGCTTATGCCGACAATAGCTTTTGCGGAGGAGCCCACGGTGAGCGTTTGGGACGGGAGTTCCGTGGCAGACGACTATGAAAGCGGCAATGGCACAGAAGATAGCCCGTATGAGATTGCATCCGCCGAACAATTTGCCTATTTTGCGCAGCGGATAAGTAGCGGCTATGAAACGGAAGCATATTACGTACTGAGCTGCGACCTTGATCTGAGCGCGGCAAATTGGACTCCAATAGGCGGCTATCCTGACAACATTTTTGAGGGAACCTTTGATGGGCGCGGACATACGATCCGGTATGTGATCAGTTCTTACAGCCCAACCGGCCCCTATTATTCATTTATCGGCCTGTTTGAGTATGTGGAGGGAGATATCTCGAACCTTGATGTAGAAGGTTCGATTACGCTGCCAGCTCTCGAGAGGGAAGTATCTCTTGGCGGGTTGTCTGGCGTTTTTGGCGGCAACATCACAAACTGCGACTCCAACGTGGATATCACCTATGCATCAAATCAGGGGGCTGTATGGATCGGCGGTCTTATTGGTCAGTACCGGGCAGGCACAATACAGGAATGCGCCTACACAGGTGAAATCAGTGCAATGGATAATACCGGCCAAGCGGTTGCCGGCGGCAATTGCGGTGCGTTTCATGGCGGTACCATCGATTCCTGCAAAAATGCAGGTAGGATTACTTGTGAAACAAACGATTTGTCTGCAATTGATGTGGCGGGCGGTATTGTAGGACTTGCCAACACACCTGAGAGCGATGTGACGGGAACGATCCGAAATTGCTATAACGAGGGCGCTGTATCCGGCAACTACGTGGGCGGCATCATCGGCTATGTGGACGCATATAAATGCGATATTTTCGTTGAGAACTGCTATTCATCGACTATGGCTTCGGGAACTGCCGCGCAAGGGGCGCTTATAGGGCAAAATGACGAAGGAGCCGGAAGCCTAAAGGTGCAAAACTGCTATTACCTGACCGGGACAGACTACTACGGCAGCAAAGCAGCCGATTTGAACGAAATCTACGAAAAACTATCAGAGTCGTCGCAAGGAGGCATCTGGAAACAGGACGCAAGCGGTGTTCCTCGCCTTTACTGGGAGTATGTCGTTGCTCCTGATCCAACGACATATACCCTTCTGGTTGATTTACAGGGCGGCAGCGGCAGCGCGGCGGGCGGCGAATACGCCGAGGGCGCCGTGATCAACATCGATGCCGGAACGAGGGCAAATTACCGCTTTACCGGCTGGACTTCCTCAAACGGGGGTAGCTTTGCCGATGCTTCCAGCCAGGGCACCACCTTTACCATGCCCGCGGACGATACGACGATCACGGCAAATTGGCAGTATGACGTCGGCACTGGCAAGGCAGTTCAAATCGGCGCGTTGCAAATCAAGGGCGGACAGGCAAGCAGCGTATATTTCGGGAATTACCAGCAGAGCGACACAACCGGAAACACGAAAGAGCCAGTCAGGTGGCGGGTGCTGTCCGATGCAGACGGGAAACTGCTCCTGCTTTCCGACCAGAATCTGGACGTACAGCCATATAATAGCAGTCATACAAGCATTACATGGGAGAACTGCACGTTGCGGACATGGCTGAACGGAATGTTTTTAACCGCCGCTTTTTCAAATGATGAACAGGGAGCGATTGCCCAAACGTATGTTGATAACGCCGACAACCCCACTTACAACACGCCGGGCGGAAACGATACGACAGATAAAATATTTCTTTTATCCATAGAGGAGGCCAATAACAGCAGTTATTTCCCGAATGGAAATAGCAGCCGCATATCCACCAATACCGCCTATACTGCAAGCCGCAACACCAGTATGTCTGGTGCCGGCGGAGAAGACTGGTGGTGGCTGCGCTCCCCCGGTGGCTATGCTCTCAATGCAGCTGTGGTGGACACCTGGGGCGAGGTGTTCTACCTTGGATACGGCGTAGAAGCCACGTACTACGCGCTTCGTCCCGCTTTTAATCTAAATCTGAACTCTGTCCTCTTTACATCAGCCGCCGCAGGCAGCGGGCATATCAGCTTCGGAACAGCGATTCCCGATTACAGCGGCAGCGAGTGGAAAGTGACATTGAAGGACGACAACGATTTTTCAAGCGGCGCATCGGTTTCCGGCACCACTTCTTTGATGGAAGGATATTCCGATACCACGCTGACGATTAGCCATGCGGCGCTTTCTTCCCTGTCGGGCGATTATACCGATGTGACCGCCGCGCTGACCGACGCAAGCGGCAGCCTGCTCTATTACGGCTCTATCAACAGTAGCACGACGGCAACAGAAAGTACCGTGACCATTCCGGCGGGTCTTTCCGAGGGAACCTATACCCTCTCCATCTATGGCGAGGACTGGAACGGCGCGAATGGTACAGACTATGCCACAGGTACGCCCTATACTGTGACGCTTACCGTCGATAACATCCCGCCCAGCTACAGCATTTCTACTTCCTCTAGTCGGTTGTACTTTCAGAGTGCGACGGAGGGCTATCTAGGCGGCGAGGCGTGGTATGTAACGGTCACCAATACAGGCAATCAAAATGTAACCGTTGCTTTGCCTGCCAGCACGAACTATACCATTACGGCGCAAAGAGGGTTTACGGGCGGTACCGCTGACCTCGCCCCGGACGGTACGGCAAGGTTCAGCGTCGGGCCCAAGACCGGGCTTGCCGCAGGAAGCTATAATGAAACGCTCACCATTTCCGGCAGCAACGGCGCAAGCGCGAGCATAGAACTTTACTTTACCGTAACCCACAGCTATGGAACGGACTGGGAAACAGACGCGGACAAACATTGGCATGAATGCTCCTGCGGTGCAAAAACCGACGAAGCCGAGCATGAGTATGACGACGAACAGGATACAACCTGTAATGTTTGTGGCTATGTGCGGACTGTTGCGCCGGTGACGTACCCCCTTACGGTAGAGCTGAATGGCGGCAGCGGCAGCACGACGGGCGGCGAATACGCCGAGAGTGATGTTATCCAGATCGATGCCGGAACAAGATCGGGTTATCGTTTTTCCGGCTGGACTTCCTCAAACGGAGGCAGCTTTGCCGACGCTTCCAGCGCAAGCACCACCTTTACCATGCCCGCAGCCGATACGACAATCACGGCTCTGTGGCTTGATGTTGAAGCGCCGACAGGCGAAATCAAGATTGGCGAAAACGGTTGGAGAACTTTCCTCAATCATATCACCTTCGGGCTGTTCTTCAAGGATACGCAGACGGTAACCATTACCGCCGACGACAACAGCGGCGAAACGGTCACAATCGAATATCTGCTGAGTGATAAGGCGCTTACCGAAGACGAGCTTGCAGGAAAAACCTTCACGGCATACAGCGCGCCGTTTTATATCAATCCCGATAACGAGTATATAATTTATGCCAAACTGACCGATACAAGCGGAAAAGTAGCATATATCAATACAGATGGCATAGTGCTTGACGCAACAGTTCCCGTTATCTCCGGCATTGAAAACGGCAAGACCTATTGTGCGGCACAGACCGTTACTATCACGGAGGAATATATCGACACTGTAACAGTGAACGGCAAGGAGGTTACTCTTGACAGCAATAATCAGTTTATACTGAATCCGTCTGAGGGAACACAGACAATCGTTGTCACCGACAAGGCGGGCAATGTACCAGCCGAGATGATTGTAACGGTCAATAATGGACACACAGACGAAAATCCCAAAGACCATATCTGCGACATCTGCACCGAGAAGATTTCTTCTCATTCCGGCGGAACGGCTACCTGTACCGACAAGGCGGTTTGTGAATACTGCGGCGCAGAATACGGCGATGTCGATGCTTCCAACCATGCAAGCCTTGTGAAGACAGAAGCGAAAGCTGCCACCTGCACCGAGGACGGAAACACGGAATACTGGACGTGCGATACCTGCGGAAAGCATTTCAGCGACGCCGAGGGTAAGACGGAAATCGCACTTGCTGATACTGTTATTTCTGCAACCGACCATAAGGCAGGGACGGTATGGAAATCGGACGAAAACGGCCATTGGAATGAATGCGTAAATTGTGGGGACAAAATGAATGAAGCCGCCCATACTTATGAATGGGTGACGGATAAGGAGCCTACAGCGACAGAGGCGGGCTCACGGCACGAGGAATGCAAAATCTGCGGTTATGCGAAAGCTGCGGTAAAAATCCCAGCGACGGGAACAGCAGAAGAACCGTCCGAGCCTTCAAAACCGGGCGAAACTCCTTCTGAGCCGTCAAAAGATACGAATACTCCTACCGGTGACGGCCAGACAGACGATACCACTTCCCCACAGACCGGGGATAACAGCAATATGATCCTATGGCTGGCGCTTGCGGCTGTATCCGGAGGAACACTGAGTGTAATAGCATCCTGCAAAAAAAGAAAAGCCGCTTAAAGCAAATAATAACTGACCAAAGCAAGGCGGCAAAATGAAATTTGCTGCCTTGCTTTTTCCCGTTGAAAGGAAGCTGATACTATGAGATACAGGCTGCGGCTAAGCTGCCTTTGCACCCAAATACGAATACAGAGCAATCTATGGAGCGCCCGATTTGAGTGAAATCAAATCGGGCGTTTTTATTATCCCCTGCGAAATTTGCCAGAACAAATAGAACCGCCTCGATTTGATGGAAAGAAGGTGAAAACGGTGTCGAACACGGGCGTATCAGAACAGCAGCAGATAGATGCTGCTATGCAAATCAGAATAAACTTTAGGCTGTAATATCGTCAGTCATGCCCCTTCAACCAAC
>ENA-UOJL01003363-UOJL01003363.1-human-gut-metagenome-genome-assembly--contig:-P47-NODE-3363-length-11411-cov-6.225520_pt1 | contig 11411 bp, 12 predicted proteins | sample MGYA00242347_ERZ723894 | MGnify/ENA metagenome assembly ERZ723894
GGTTTTATCGGAAGTCATACTTGTGTTGAGCTTTTGAAAAATAATTTTGAAATTGTCGTTATGGATAATCTTTCAAATTCAAAAAGAGCTGCCGTAGATAGAATTGAAAAAATCAGCGGAAAAAAGATAACGTTCTATAAGACCGATATGTGCGATTATGACGGTGTTACACAGATCTTTAAGGAAAATAGTATTGATGCCGTGGTTCATTTTGCCGGACTTAAGGCTGTTGGCGAATCAGTTAAGATGCCTCTTGAATACTACGCTAATAATATTCACGGAACGCTTGTATTGCTTCGTGTTATGCGTGAAAATGGATGTAAGAGAATCGTTTTTTCTTCCTCAGCAACTGTTTATGGAATGAACAACGTTGCTCCTTACACTGAGGATATGCCGACGTCGGCAACTAATCCGTATGGCTATACAAAGGTTATGATTGAGCAAATTCTTAAGGACTGCTGTGTTGCAGACGCTGAAATGAGTGTTGTTGCCCTCAGATATTTCAATCCTATAGGAGCGCATAAAAGCGGTCTTATCGGAGAAGATCCGAATGGAATCCCAAATAATCTGGTTCCGTATATTGCACAGGTTGCCGCAGGAAAACTGGAGCAGCTAAGTGTTTACGGTAACGACTATGATACTCCTGACGGAACAGGTGTGAGGGATTATATCCATGTAGAAGACCTCGCTTCCGGTCACGTTTGTGCGATTGATTATGCGATGAAGAATAATGGCTTTGAAGCTGTAAATCTCGGAACCGGAAAGGGTTCGAGCGTTCTTGAAGTTGTTGCGGCTTACGAAAAAGCCTGCGGAAAGCCTATAAACAAGAGAATTGCACCCCGCCGTTCGGGCGATATTGCAACTTGCTTTGCCGACGCTTCAAAAGCAAAGAAGCTCTTCGGCTGGGAGGCAAAGGCTGATATAGACGAAATGTGCGCCGACAGCTGGAATTTCACAAAGCTTAATCCAAATGGAATAAACTAAGATTATCACTATAAGAACAACATAGCATATTCTGGAAGAAAGGAATGTATAAATGACTCCACAGTTGAAAAATTTATTGATCCTGTTGGCTGGAATTGTCGTTTTACTGATTGTGATTATTTTTCTTTTCAGCGGTAAAAGCCGTTTCCGACGCATTTTATCAATTTTTCTTGAGGAAAATGATAATGGAGAAAATTCCGGTTCGCAGCGTGTAAATAGCGGAGCAGAAAATTTCAGAAACGAACAACGAAAAACGTCTGAACCGATAGTTGAAATGGCAACGCTTATAAGAAAAAGCGATGATCGGCTTCGTGTTATAGAAAGTACCGGACAGGTCGAGATCAAGGATGCATATTATGAGCTTGTTTTTGTAACGAGAAAAGGACAGAAAGTTGCCATACAATGCTCGTCTGAGGCTTATGAAAAAGTGCCTTTCAATCAACAAGGCTCGCTGACATATAAGCGGAATACGCTGGTTAAGTTTAAATATTACGAGGATACAGTTTACAATTAAAAATAAACGCAAGGGGGCGGTTTATCCGCCCTATTGTGATTATACGTCAATGGAGTGAAATATGGTTAATTTTGAAAACGAATGGGACGAGCTTCTTAAAGATGAATTTGAAAAGGATTATTATCTTCAGTTAAGGCAGAAGCTTATTAACGAGTACAAAACACAAAGAATTTATCCGGGAATGTATGATATTTTCAACGCAATGAAGCTTACATCATATAATGATGTAAAGTGTGTGATTATCGGTCAGGATCCATATCACGGCGAGGGTCAGGCTCATGGACTGAGCTTTTCGGTTCGCAAAGGAATTGCTCCGCCGCCGTCGCTGGTGAATATATTTAAAGAGATTCGTGACGATGTTGGAATTGATAATCTCGGAAAGCACGGCGAACTTACAAAATGGGCGAAAGAAGGAGTCTTACTGCTTAACTCAGTCCTTACGGTAAGAGCGAATCAAGCTCGCAGTCATCACGGCCTTGGATGGGAAAACTTTACAACAGATGTAATAAAGCTTCTTGATAAGCGTGAAAAGCCTATGGTTTTTATGCTGTGGGGAGCTGATGCAAAGGCTAAACAGATGTTTATCAACAATCCGAATCATCTTATTCTGAAATCAGCGCATCCGAGTCCGCTTTCGGCTTATAATGGTTTTTTTGGCTGTAGACATTTTTCTAAGGCGAACGAATTTCTTAAAGCCAATGGCATGGACGAGATTGATTGGTCAATAGACTGATTTAAAGGAGAATTATTATGCGAATCAAAGATATTTTTGATAAAAAGACAGTTTTTTCTTTCGAGGTTTTTCCACCGAAAAAAACAAGCTCTATAGATACTATTTATAATACCATTGATGAGCTGCATGACCTTGAACCGGATTTTATCAGTGTAACATACAGTGCCGGAGGAAGCGGAAACGGCGGATTAGCCTGCGAGATAGCGTCAAGGATCAAGGAAACCGGAATTACTCCGGTTATACATCTTCCCTGCATTAATTATACCCGTGAGGAGATTTCAACAACCCTTGATGAAATAAAGTCGAGGGGAATCGAGAATATTCTTGCTCTAAGAGGAGATATAAATCCGGATATTCCTCAGAAACACGATTTTCTTCATGCAAGTGATCTTATTACTTTTATCAAGTCGAAGGGGGATTTCGATATTGCCGGAGCTTGTTATCCCGAGGGACACCCTGATGCGGAAAATTTAGTCGAGGATATAATGAATCTTCGTAAAAAGGTTGAAGCAGGAGCCGATCATCTTATTTCCCAGTTGTTTTTTGACAATGATTGCTTCTATGAGTTTCGCGAGAAAACGATATTAGCGGGGATAAATGTTCCGATTGAAGCCGGAATCATGCCCGTTGTCAATAAAAATCAGATAGAACGCATGGTAACGACTTGCGGAGCAAGTCTGCCTAAGAAATTCGTTAAGATCATGCAGAAATATGAGCATAATCCCGAAGCATTACGTGATGCCGGCATTGCCTATGCTGTTAATCAGATAATTGATCTCGCTGCAAACGGTGTTGACGGAATTCATCTTTATACGATGAATAACGCCTATGTTGCAAGAAAAATCAGTGAAGCAGTTTCGGGTGTGTTGAATATATGATGCAGCTTGAACCAATTTCAAAAAAGGAAGCAGCCCGGTATATGGGGGTTCACGGCGAGCCGGACAGCAATGTTGCAGAGCTTCTTGATAAGGCGGAGCTTTTAGTGCGTAGGAGCGTTCATCCGAAATACGTTTACCGTGAAACGACTGTTGAACAAGTTGACGGAGGAATAAAGCTTGGTTCAGTTGCGTCACTGCTGACCGGTAATGACATCAAAAAGCATCTTGCAGGGTGTAAAAGAGCCGTTCTGCTTGCCGCAACGCTTTCCTCCGAGGCAGATAAGCTTATAAGACAGTCGGCGGTGACCAACATGGCGGAATCTCTTGCCGTAGACTGCATTTGCAGCGCAGCAATCGAACAGGTCTGCAACAGAGCCGAGAAAGAGATTTTTTCGGAAATCAGCGCCGCATATCGCACATGGAGATTCAGTCCCGGATATGGAGATCTGCCGATATCGCTTCAATCGGATATTCTTCTGGCTCTTAATGCTCATAGAAGAATAGGTCTTACAGCTACGGAAAACAGCATACTTATCCCATCAAAGTCTGTTACAGCTATCATCGGAATTTCTGATGAGCCTATTGAACGTGGAAAAAAAGGCTGTGCGGTCTGCAATCTTCGTGAGAGCTGCGCTTTTGTAATAACCGGAGGCGTTTGCAGAAATAGGTGAACTAAATTTTAATCAGATAAAAAAATTGCCAAAATCAACTGATTGTATATATTTTAAAGAGCTTTTAATGTGTAAAATCACTATTATTCTGCTATATTTATATGAAAAATGAATATTGACATTGCAGGCTTAAAAATGTTATAATAATAGAAAAGCGTGTGATTAAATTGCCTTTCTCTCATGGCAGGTTTTTAATAAAGGAGTTTTATAAATGAAAAAATTAAAAGCATTCCTCAGTGTATTGATTATAACAACTGCCGCTTTTTCCGTATCAGCTTGCGGAAACGGAAGCTCTGGCAACAAATCTGAAGACGAAAATAAATATGAAGATCAGACTATGCCGCAGGAGAAAAGAGATCAGATTGTTGAAAGAGTTAAGAACGATTCAGATTCTCTTCTTACAGGCGAGCTTTCCAATAAAACCATCAAGTGGATGTCAACCTGGGATATAAATCCGGATTCTTCGGGAAAAAATACTCCTGCTGATCTTGTTATCTTTCAGGAAGCTTACGGCGGAAACGTTGAATTCCATAAGGTTTCGTTCAGTGAACGCTACGATAAGCTTGCTCAGGCTATAAGCAGCGATGAGGGAATTGATTTTTTCTACGCCGGCGATCTTGATGCTATTCCAAAGGGAGCAATCAGGGGTATGTTTGCTCCTGCGGATGATTATATAGACTTTGAATCGCCTCTCTGGGAAGATGTTAAAGATGTTAACGATAGTCTTATGTGGGATGGAAAGCACTATACTGCCGTTGCTCAGATGACCGGAGATGTTGTTGCAACTGTCTATAACAGAAAAACGATGCAGGAGGCAGGTCTTGAAGATCCCGCTGATCTTTATGAAAAGGGCGAGTGGACTTGGGATGCGTTCCAGTCTATGCTTGAAAGCTTTGTTGATACCGATAATCAGCGTTACGGAATTGACGGCTGGTGGTTTGAATTTGGTCTTATTGATACAATAGGTGTTCCGCCTATCAGCATTGAAGACGGAAAACTTGTAAGCAATTTAGGCGATCCGGCTATGGAACGTGTTCAGAACTGGCTGTATGAGCTGTATCAGCAGAATTTTATCGCTATCGGAGTCGGCGATTACGGCTGGGATGCAAGACCGAATTATATCGGCGAGGGAAAGCTTTTATTCTATCCCGTAGGACTTTATGAGCTTTACGCTAAGCCGGAGATCTGGAAAGCAAAATACGGCGAGGACGTTTTCTTTGTTCCTATGCCGAAGGATCCTGAAGCTGATGAGTATTATACTCCTACCGGAGTAGAGGCTTATTCTTTTGTTAAAGGCGGACAAAATCCGGAGGGTGTTGCAAAATATCTTGATTGCAAGCGTTTTTGTATAATCGATGAGGAATCATGCGCAATCGCAGATTCGATATTTATCGATGATTACGGCTGGACTGAAGAAATGGTTGAAATGAGAGCTGAAATGAACAGGCTTGCAAGTGAAAATCCTGTTATAGATATTTCAAGAGGAGTTTCAAACGACTGCGGAAAGGTTATTGACGATAATCTTCGCCTTTCATCAAGAGGAATTCCGTGGAATGAAACTTATGATTCAATCTATGCAACAGTTCAGACCTATATTGATGAAATTAACGAAGAGGCTGAAAAATAATTTTTAATTTGTCTGATAAACGCAGAAATAAATCATGATAATATTATTGAAATTTATATTTCAGAAAAGAGGCTAAGATAGATAATGGATACTGTTGTTGTAACGGGCGGATGCGGACTTATCGGTCAGCATATTTGCTCAGGACTTCTGAAAAAAGGATATGCTGTTATCGCTGTAGACAGAGAACCCGGCAATTATAATGAGGGTAAGCTTAATTATTCCTTTATTCAGGCGCTTCCTAACGATAAAAATGCCTATGCTGAAATTTTTGAGAATAATAAGGTCGATGTTCTTATTCATGGCGCTTGTACAGTTGATAATGATCTGGGACCAATTATTACCGAAAAGGAAATGAACGAGGCAAAGCAATGCGATAAATTTATCTATCGTTATGCTATGACTGAAAATGTTGGGAAGATAATTCTTCTCAGTACAGATCAGGTTTATGATTTTCCTAAAACTCGTGAACCGATAAGAGAAGACGGCGATTTGAAGCCAATAACGAATTATGCGATTATGAAGCTGGAATCGGAAAAGGCATTTGTTTCAGAATTGCAGCATCATAAGAATGTTATGGGCTGCATAACGAGATTTTCTCCCGTTTATACGCTCCACTTTACGGATAATCTTGTGGCAAAAATAACCGATCCGAAAGATGGTACAAAATTTGTTCTTGGAAAAGGACAAAACGGCTTTCAGATGTGCTGTGTACATAACCTTGTGGATTTTATTCTCTGTTATGTAAAAAATGCCGATGATATGACTTATGCCGGAGTTTATAATATAAGCGACAAGCTTCTTACAACTGCGGCGGATATTATCTCCTTTATGCGTGAGAACCATAGTCTCGGAGCTGTTTTGCAGAAATCTCCAGGCGGAACATTTTCAAAAATAAAGGGGCTTTTCGGCGGAAATAAGAGCGAAAAAACTAATTATCGCTATCTTGATATGTCTAAGCTTGAAAATAATAATATGCTTGATAACACTAAAGCCGCAAAGCTTACGAACTTCCGCTGGGATATTCACAACACAAAGTAGCATATATTAAGTTTTGTTAATAAAAAAGGACTGCTGAATTTTCAACAGTCCTTAATTTTACGTTTAAAATCTGTGTTCAACCGTCTATAATGGTATAATTATCGGCGGCATTTTCCTTTGTTGCGTGTTCGGCAACGCTAAGAACCTTAACCTTTAGTGGATGAGCGCCCATATTTATCTCAATGATATCGCCCACTTTAACGTCATAAGATGCTCTTGCAATTTTTCCGTTTACAGCGATTTTTTCAGCGTCACACGCCTCATTGGCAATGGTTCTGCGCTTGATAAGACGAGTTACTTTAAGATATTTATCAAGTCTCATATAAAATCCTCCTTCCGGCAGTATTGTTTACCTTTTTTGTATATAAGGGGGGACTCTGTCCCCCTGCCCCCCTGCCAAAGGGGAGTACATCCCCTTTGGAAACCCGATATTAATTCTGTTGATAACCTATAAGGGCATCAACAGAATTAGGAAGAATGCCCATGGGATAACGATTCCTTGACAGGAGTACAGGAAGACAAAATCTCTTATAATACAAAACAGTAAACAATGCTGTCAAAATCTAAAAAGCCGCACAGGGAAATTGTGCGGCTCAAATTATTCAATTACTTGTTAACAGCCTCTTTAAGAGCCTTTCCAGCCTTGAAAGCAGGAGCCTTGCTTGGAGGACAGGTCATCATCTGCTTTGTTCTTGGATTAAGGCAAGTCTTTTCGCCTCTCTCACGAACCTCAAATGTACCAAAGCCTGTAATTGAAACTTTTTCGCCGTTTACAAGCGCTTCCTGAATGGCAGCAAGTGTAGCTTCAAGAGCGGAAGCAGCGTCTTTTTTTGTGCAGTTAGCTTTATCTGCGATAGAGTTAATAAGTTCTGTTTTAGTCATTGTCAATTTCCTCCGAGTTAATAATATGTTTAGCCTTGTCCCAGTAAACGTCAAGCTCTTCGATAGAAAGCGAGTTCATATCAAGATTATCGGAAGCTGTGAGCTTTTCGGTAACAGCGAAACGCTTAATGAACTTTTCAGTAGCTGATTTAAGAGCAAGCTCCGCATCAATACCAAGATGACGTGCTGCATTTACACATGAAAAGAGCAGATCGCCGAGTTCTTCTTCGATATCAGCCTTATTGCCGGCCGCAATAGCTTTATCAAGTTCAGACTTTTCCGAATTGATACAAGCGACAGCGTCATCAGCAGAGCGGAAGTCCATTCTGGCACGCATAGCACGCTTGCCGACCTTCTGTGCCCTCATCAGAGCAGGAAGTGATTTAGCTACGCTGTTAAGAGTATCGGTATAGCTTTCCTGACCTTTGGTTTTCATTTTGATAGCGTCCCAGTTTTTAAGCACCTGATCGGTGTTATCAGCCGAAACGTCTCCGAAAACGTGGGGATGACGGATAATAAGCTTTTTGCATATCTCGTCGCAGACATCGGCAAAAGCGAATGAACCTGTTTCCTCCTCGATTCTGCAATGGAAAACGACCTGAAGCAGAACGTCGCCAAGCTCTTCACGAAGAAGCTCAGTATCTTTAAGATCAATAGCTTCGATAGCCTCGCAGGTTTCCTCGATAAAATCACTTTTTATAGATTCATGAGTCTGTTCACGATCCCAGGGACATCCGCCATCGCTTCTGAGAAGTCTTACGATGTCGATAAGATCGTTAATAGAATAATTAGGTTTCTGCTGGAATTCAACCATACTTAAACACACTCCCTTTAAGACAGGCTAAGTAATATAATACCTTAAAATTTGATAAAATGCAAGCTGTTTTGACATTTTTGGCAATATAGCACAATAGCTTGCGTAAAGATACGGTTGTTTGTACATTTTGCCGTATGCTCGCAGTAAATCAGGGTCAGGTTTTATCAACAAAACCAACCTTGCGGTAAACCTTTGAAACGATTCTCTGCGAGTATCTGAGGGCTTTTTCAGCACCCTCCGTGTAGCATTTTTTAAGGAAAGCCTTATCCTGAGAAATGCGGGCAAATTCAGTTCTTACCGGTTCAAGATGATCGGCAACAGCCTCACCGACAGCAAGTTTGAAGTCGCCGTATCCTTTTCCGGCAAATTCTGATTCTATAGCGGCAAAATCCTTACCGGTAACGCTCGAATATATGGTCATAAGGTTGTTGATGCCGTCCTTGCCTTCACGGTAGCAGATTTCCGCTTCACTGTCGGTAACGGCACGCTTGAATTTGCGGATAATCGTATCCTTATCATCAAGGATGAGTATAACAGCGTTTGGATTATCGTCTGATTTAGACATTTTCTTAGTCGGATCCTGAAGCGACATTACCTTTGCCCCAACCTTTGGGATATATGGTTCAGGCAGAGTAAAGAAGTCACCGTAACGCTGATTAAAGCGCTGAGCGATATTTCTCGCAAGCTCAAGATGCTGCTTCTGGTCAACACCTACAGGGACGAGATCGGCGTTGTAAGCGAGAATATCGGCTGCCATAAGAACAGGATATGTAAAAAGTCCGGAATTGATGTCGTCGGGATGACGCTGGCTTTTATCCTTGAACTGAGTCATACGGGAAAGCTCGCCGAACTGGGTATTGCATCCGAGAACCCAGCTAAGTTCAGCGTGAGTTTTAACGTGGCTCTGGATGAAGAGAATAGATTTTTCCGGATCAATGCCGCAAGCCATAAGCAGAGCATAGGAATTCATCGTACTCTGACGGAGCTTTACAGGATCTTGCTTTACCGTAATAGCGTGCATATCGACAACGCAGTAAATGCAGTTGTATTCATCCTGAAGAGGTCCCCAGTTTCTTATTGCGCCGATGTAATTTCCAAGAGTAAACGTGCCGGTTGGCTGAATACCACTGAAAATCAGCTTTTTATTTTCCATATTGAACAAATCTCCTTACTTTGCAGCATTGCGTCTTTCAGCGCTGTCTTTGAGCTGACAGTTTCTGAGTTCATCAAGTACACGCTGATAAAGAACATAAATAGTACGCTTTTCAACTTCTTCTTCGGGAATGCGTCCGGAAGGGAGAGTGGTTTTATAAATGCCGCCCTTTGTTAAAAGGAAGATGTTATGCGCTCTGTTTGTTGGAAGGTCGAATTTGGTTGTCTTTTCGCATTTAGGAAGAAGCTGACCTGCGTTTGCTACGAGAGCGTGGGAAGCCTGAACGAGATTTCTGTATTTCTGAGCAGCTCCGGTATATTCTCCGCCGTTATTGAAATAGAGGTTAGCGGCTCCGTTAATGAAGCATACCATAGTTGTGAGAACCTCGGGCGACATGGGAATATCAATAACAACGCCGAAAACGTCGTTCTTTTTGAAGTTAGCCTTAAAAAAATCAGCAGGGAAGTTGATCGCCTGACCTCTTGTCATGAGGTATTTCTGTGTGACAGAATATCTGCCTGTGTTTCTGTTTGGCATAATAATTTTCCTTTCATTTATGTATATTTTGGGTTATAGGTTAGTCGTAAATAGAGACAAGCAATGTTATATTAACAGGGATTTTTTCCCTATGGCTTCCTTGCCAAGGTAATTAGTCTCTGTTGGGTATTCGCTCTTTGGCAGGAGTATGGGGACAGAATTTTCCTTAGTCTAACATATCTCTTGTCATCTTAGCGAGAATGTCCATACCCTTTTTAATTTGTTCGTTAGTCGGCGTTGAATAATTGAGACGGAATGAACGGCTGACTTCGTTTTCGTCAATGCAGAATGAATTTCCCGGAACAACGGCAATTTTGTAATCCTTAACAGCATTGGTGCAGAAAGCGTTCATATCACATCCCTCCGGAAGAGTACACCAGATGAACAGACCGCCTTCAGGCTTGGTATAAGTGATTTTTTTCGAGAATCCGCTTTCTATAAGACCGCACATAAGCTCGCATTTTTCTTTATAGATCGCACGAAGCTTATTGAAATGCTCTTCACGGTTTACGCTGGACATAAAGCGGTGCGAAACGACCTGCGCCCAGATATTTGAATGAACGTCCGAAACCTGTTTGCAAACGACGATTTTCTGAATGATTGCAGCCGGAGCTGAAACGTAGCCTGTTCTGAATCCGGGAGAGATAAGCTTTGAGAAGGTGCTGGAGTAGATAACTCTGCCCTCGGTATCCAGACTTTTAATAGAGGGGATAGTCTCGCCGGCAAATCTGAGTTCGCCGTAGGGGTCGTCCTCCAGAATAATGAAATCATACTTGCAGGCAAGCTCGTAAACGGCTTTTCTTTTAGCAAACGACATTGTTCTTCCGGTTGGATTCTGGAAATTCGGAATAAGGTAAAGAATTTTGACATTTGGCTCAGTTTTCAGAGCATTTTCGAGCTTTTCAAGATTAATGCCGTCCTCTTCCATATCAATACCTTTGAGATTTACGTTATAAGAGCGGAAAGCGTTCAGCGAACCGATAAAGCTCGGTGATTCACAAAGAAGAGTATCGCCCTCGTTAAGCAGAACCTTGCAGGAAAGCTCGTTTGCCTGCTGTCCGCCTGAAGTGATGACAAGGTCATCGAATTCCGGATGAAAACAATTTTTTTCGCTCATCCAGTTTTTCAGATAGTCACGAAGCGGAGTGTAACCCTCTGTAATGCTGTATTGAAGAGCAAGAACGGGATCGTTTTTGAGCAGTTCTGCGGAGATCTCGGCAATTGCCTCTTTGGGAAAAGCTTCCGGAGCAGGATTTCCTGCCGCAAAGGATATAACTTCCGGATCGGAGGTATATTTGAGAATCTCACGGATAGCAGAAGCTTTAAGTCCGCTGACTTTATCGGAAAATTTATAATCCATAGTAAAAATTCCTTTCTAAATAATAGAGTTAAAATGCGGATAAGCCGCATAAATTTTCAGAACAAATATATTATACCACATATTTTTGATTTCTGCAACATATATTTTTATGAAAAGTGAAAGCATTTTATCTTTTTTGATATTTTAAGGGGGATTCTGCTCCCAACGGTCGCCCGTGGTCTCACCTGTCGGTTCGGTCGGTGCTTCTCGCTTTGCG
>ENA-UOJL01003365-UOJL01003365.1-human-gut-metagenome-genome-assembly--contig:-P47-NODE-3365-length-11407-cov-4.153894_pt1 | contig 11407 bp, 10 predicted proteins | sample MGYA00242347_ERZ723894 | MGnify/ENA metagenome assembly ERZ723894
ATTGTCGCCTAAAAAGAAAATGGATTTTCCACCAAATGCGGTTATGATCTGATTAATGATTCCTTCTCCCGGTGAAAGCATATCACGGAAAATTCCACCGAGAATAACCCAGGACATGAAGTAAGGCAGATACACAATTGTCTGCACGACTTTCTTAAAACGGCGTCCCTTTACTTCATTTAAAAGAAGCGCAAACACGATTGGAACAACTAATCCCAGCACAATCTTCCATGCTGCTATAATAATCGTATTCATCATCGCTCGCGTGAAACCTGGAAGGGAAAATACATATGAAAAATTGTCAAATCCGATCCACTTCTGTTTTCCAAACATTCCCTTACTCGGGATAAACTTCTGAAATGCAATGATCAATCCACCCATCGGAACATAGGAAAAAATAAGAACAAGAATCAATCCCGGAAGAATCATCAGATGTAATGGCAACTCTTTTTTTAACTTTGCTTTCGTATATTTCGTTTTTACTTTTTTTGCTGTATTTGTATTTGGCATTTCAAATCCCTCATTTCCATCGCTGTACTCCAATAATCCAATAAAAAAGCTGCCGTGCAGTTCCGCACCAGACGCTGCATGACAGCTTTTTTTATCTCTAATCAGTTACTGCTGTGCCTGATACCACTCGTTCACTTCGTCTGTCATATCCTGACCACCTGCAGAATACCAGGATTCCACAACGGTATCAAACTCATCGGCTGTTGTCTGTCCAGTGATGATCTTAATGAACGCTTCGTCGAGCACGGTGTCCAACGTTGTTTTTCTCATACTCATGGTCTCGGTTGCAACTCCGTAGAACTGATCTCTTACTAATTTCACGTTTTCATCGTTCTCATAATCGATCAGAAGCATCTGAGAACCACCTTCACCGAATACACGATTCCATCCCCAAAGTGTTGTATCACCATCCTGCGCTGCCTTGCTATACTCATACATGCTAAGCTGCTCTCCGTAAAGATCTCCCGGATCGCCAGTCTTTAACGGCTCTGCGATTGCCTTAGCGGTCTGCTGATTTTTATCTGGGCTGTTTAATGATACCGGTGAAAGTCTCCATACACCCTCTAATCCATCACCTGGGTTTGCATAGTAGCTATACTCATTTAATTCTGGATCGAATACCTTCTCACAATAGAGATTTAGCAATTCAACTAATGCCTCTGGATGCTCACACTCAGAGCTTACTGCATACCAGCTGCTTGTCATCATGTTGATACCCGGTGTCACCTCTGCACTTTCCTCGCTGGTTACGATCTGATATGGTCTCCAGTCTGCATCTGGATTCTGGTTCAAATTATCCTGCAGTGGCCACAAAGCAGTTGCATGCCATCCATACAATACACCACACTTATCGTTTACCAGATCCTCTGCTGCCTTTGTTCCATCATTTACATGGAACTCTTCATCCAGATAACCATTCTGATACAGATCAGCCAATGCTTCCAGTGTCTGCTTCATCTCTGGTGTCGTGCTGCCGTATACGAGTGTTCCGTCATCCTGCTGTACCCAGTAACGCGGGTATGCACCATATGCATTTGCAAAGCCCTTAATATCCATCAAGTTTCCATACAAATCGTTGCAAAGAGCCATGCCAACTGCACCATCTCCTACCTTTTCCATAAAGGCATCCATGATTCCCTTTAAATCATCAATTGTCTTTGGTGCTTCCAGCCCCAACTCATCCATCCAGTCCTGACGAAGCCAAAGCATCTGTGCGGTCTCAATATCACAATCAACATATGGGATTCCGTACTGTACTCCATCAAAAGTACATGCCTGCACACACTGCTCTCCTGCAGATTCGATCATGGACTTGAGCAGATCACTCGCATACTCCTCAAAATATGATCCCATATCAACAACCAGATCTGCTTCTACCAGATTTTTCAGTGTCAATTTATCGACACAAACGATATCTGGTATCGTTCCTGCTGCAACGGCTGCATTAAACTTCTGTGTCTGCTGCTCTTCATTCGGTGCAATCCACAGATACTTCACATTGATTCCAAGACGATCAGCAATCAGTCTAGTCCAACGGTTATCCTCATAGGACTCATCCTTTAAAATAGAAAAAATATCACTCTCCATTGTGGAGTCCTGTGTTCTACAGAATGTCACAGTGTATTCCTCTGTGTTTTCTGCTGCCTGTGCCATCGTTGGTGCTACACTTGAAAGTGCTGTCAATGTGCCGAGAAGTGCTGCTAACGTTCTTTTTTTCATGTTTTTCCTCCTAATAAAAATGTGCTTTTATACAACAAACCGCTGATTTTCGTTCTTAGTTTTGTTGCTTTTTGTTGTACTCATCATATCTTTTTTACTAGTATTTTTCAACATGCTTAAAATTTGCTTTTTATGACCTTTTTTCTGAATTTTTTCTAATTTTTCTATAACCGTTTCCTTATCCTCGCTGGATTCGGTATGTCTGCGGTGTCACACCATATCGTCTCTTAAAATTCCGGTAAAATGCAGCAGAATCGCCACAGCCGACTTCCTCCATAATCTCTTCCACACTTTTATTTGTCCTACACAGCAAATCTGCCGCCGTCTGAAGGCGAATATCACCAAGAAGCTGCGAAAAAGAATATCCAGTTTCCATCTTCAATTCATGTCGCAGCGTATCCTCTCTTCGATTCCACCTTGACGCCAACTCTTTTAACGTAATATCCTGTAAATGCTGTTTCATATCCTGCAAAATTTCTGGTATCTGCCACACGCTTCCATCAAAACCCTCCAGAATCTTCATATTCTGGCTATGTCTGCGTATTCCCTCACCGAGCAGAATACAGACATAGCTTTCCTGTACTAGATTGCTCTTTTTTGTCTCTAACTGCGCCTGCTCATACAATCGAAGCACCGTCTGTTTCATCCGATCATCTGGTGTTGCAGAAAAAAATAATACGCGATTGCAATAATTGGTGTATGCCATTTTCCAGAAAAAATTGCCTAAAATTCCCTGCTCATACAAAAGTGTGGAAAAGGTTCTGGTAAAAGTCGATGCTCGCATCAAAATATTCACAGCAATTCCGTTTGAATCTGCTGTAAAAAGTGCCTGCTCAACTCCCGGTGCCACAATGCAAAAATTTCCCTCCGACATGTCATACCGCTTATCGCTGAGATAAAAAACAGCAGTTCCTTCCATTATGTAAACAATCTTAATAAATTCCAGTTTATGCAAAAACGGTGGACAAAATCTTACATTTTTAAAACAGTGTACCTGCACATCCTCATTGGTAAAAATTTCCTTTTCCGACAAAAAACCTTTTACTGGCGTCGGTGCTTCCTTTGTTATTTCAGTTGAAAAACGCTCACGAAATTCCTCCCAGCTTCGAATTGGACTGTCATATGCCGTTGGATTTTTCTGGTATAAATTCCTGTATTCTTTCTGACCATATTCTTCTTGTCTCAATATTTCTTCTAATTGCTTGGATACTGACATAATTCTCCCCTTTCTTTGCGGTATTTCACAGGTGACACACCATACATTGCCTTAAAATTTCGATAGAAACGACTCTTATCGGTATACCCTACTGTCTCCACAATCTTCTCAATTGAAAAATCGGTGTGAAGAAGCATTTTCTCTGCACGTCTCATGCGAAATTCACACAAAAGCTGTGCAAACGTTTTTCCAGTCTCTTTTCGCAAATATCGGCTCAAATACCCTTCACTTAAATTAAACGTACCTGCCAACTTTGGCAAGCTGCATGTAAGATTGTTTTCCATATAAAATATCATATCTGCCAACTGATAACCACCTGCACGTCCCTCTCTTCCCAGTACAATCAATTCTTTTTCGTGAAGGCGCAGGACATTCCCATAAAAAAGCATCAGCATACTTTTTCTAATCAGGCTGCTAGGATTTTGCGTTTCAAAAAGAATCTCCTCACACAGATTCTTTACATTTTCGGTCACGATTTCTTCTTCTTTTCCATCGTACATCAGGCAGCCATTGTCCGTTCTGCTGTACAGCATTCGCCAGAGAAATTCTGACATAATCCCCTGTTCCCACATCAATCCCAAAAAGGATTCTGCAAAGGAAGAAAAGCGCATAATTAAATTCACAACAATATCCTCATCATTGCAGCTATACACAGCCTGCTCTACATTGGGTCCAACAAGACAAAACGATCCTTTTTTCATTAAAATTTTTTCGCCGCCAATAAAGAAAAAGCAGCTTCCTCGGAGCACATACACGATTTTGATAAATGCCAGACGGTGCAAAAATGGTGGACAATATCCGCAATTGACAACTAACGCGACCTCATCCTTTGGATTTGGAAAGAAATAGGCACTCTCCTCCAAAAATAGATTCATGTAAGTAGGTGCTTCTTTCGGCATATGAGCGGCAAATTCAGTGCGAAAACGCCCGCAAAATTCCTCCCAGCTGCGAATTGGGCTATCATATGCTTTGGGATTTTCAAAATAATAGGAGCGATATGGATTTTTCTCCATATCTCCTGATAGATTTTCCAACCGTCCCAGCTCACTGATTCCCTGCCCGTTTACCTCCTGCTCATTCATTCCCTGCTCGTACATATCTTGCTCACATGTTCCTAACTCATTCATCCCCTCAAAACACCTCCAAATTATTTTTCTTCTTGCAAACGTCCTCTTTTCTCCATTATAATAGCAGAAACAGGAAGAAAATAATATAATTTTCAGCAAAAATTTACCAAGGAGGTCATTATGCCAATCGATATGAAAGCGGCGATTTGCCGTTCTGCTTCCGAACTTTTAACAAAAAAGCGTACTAAAAAACTTACAGTTAAGGATATCGTTGAGGAGTGCGGCATCACACGCCAAACCTTTTATTATCATTTTCAGGATATTCCAGATCTTATCTGCTACATGATGGAGCAGGGTTCTAAGGAGCTTTTGGAAAATTGTCTTGCCCAGCCAACGCTTGAAGATAAAATTCGTTACCTGTTAAGCGTCGCGCTTAATGCCCATCCACTGATTCAGCGCACCATTTCTACCAGCTATCAAAGTGAGCTTGAGCCACTTTTACTTGAACAATTTTATTCTTTTTTCGATCAGCTGACTAACGAATCTGCTTCTTCCTCTCTTGTTTCAGACAGCCTGACAGCATCACAAAGAAAGCTTCTCCTTCGCTATCACAGTCTCGCTTTTTTAGGTCTTGTCCGCACCTGGTCTAAAGATGATTCTGCTCACATGGATGAAATCGTGCATGATCTGGCTCAATTCTTTAAAAACAAAACACACTAATAAATCTTTTTACACTTTTTAAATTCTGTCCATACACAATACAAATTGTGACTATTGTTTTGATGTGCCTTTCTTTCTATAATAAAACTAGCAAAGAAAAGGAGGCACGATGCTATGTTTGCTGCAAAAATGATTGAACTTGACGAAAAACTCCGTCATCTCCATGAACGAATTGACGATGGTGAACACGAAGATATCACCGCACTGATGGGCGAATTAAATGCTCTGACAGAAGAATATAATCTGGAGCAGGATGCAATACGCTATCGTCTGAAGGAATGTAAAGTACCCAAAATTCAGGCACTGATTTCCATGTACAATGACGTCCAGGAACGAATGCACAATGCCGCCGAGAGCGACCCAGAAGCTACGTGGAATGAAAATGCTGAAAACACTGCGCTGCTTGCGGAATACGCGCTTGATTTTGCAATTCTCGCTGCTGACCGCGCACTGCTTCTCTCCTTAAAGGCAATTCAGGAGCAGAAAGAGGCTATCAAAATTGAACTCCAGCAAAATAATCTTGTTTAAAACTAAGAAAGGGGTACTACCATGAAAGAGGTCAAATCACCAAAGAAACCGTTGATTTACTATTACGTGATTGTCCTGCTTGTACTGGCTGCATTCAACTTCTTCGTCTCCCCGCTTTTATTATCGCGTCAGGTGACTGAGGTTGACTACGGAACATTTATGAGTATGACGGAAAAGAAAAACATCGGACGCGTTGAGGTTGAGGATTCTCAGATCATCTTTACCGACAAAAATAAAGACAACATATACAAAACAGGTGTCATGGATGATCCAAATCTCACAGAACGACTTTATCAGTCTGGTGCAACCTTCTCAAAAGACATCGAGCAGACAATGTCTCCTATCATGAGCTTTCTATTAACCTTTATTCTTCCGATGGTTATCTTCGTTGTTCTTGGACAATACCTTGGAAGAAAGCTTTTAGAACAGGCTGGTGGAAAAAATTCCATGGCCTTTGGCATGGGAAAGAGCAACGCCAGAGTTTATGTTCAGTCTACTGAAGGCATCCATTTTGATGATGTTGCCGGTGAAGATGAGGCAAAGGAAAATCTTGCTGAGATTGTTGATTATCTTCATAATCCAAAAAAATATACTGATGCCGGTGCCTCTATGCCTAAAGGTCTGTTGCTTGTAGGCCCTCCTGGAACTGGTAAAACAATGCTTGCAAAGGCTGTTGCCGGTGAATCTGGTGTTCCTTTCTTCTCAATTTCAGGTTCGGAATTTGTTGAAATGTTCGTTGGTATGGGTGCTTCTAAAGTCCGCGATCTTTTTAAACAGGCAAAGGAAAAAGCGCCTTGTATTGTCTTTATTGATGAGATTGATGCTATTGGTAAAAAACGTGATGGTCAAGTAGGCGGAAATGATGAGCGCGAGCAGACATTGAATCAGCTGCTGACAGAAATGGATGGTTTTGAAGGAAATAATGGTGTCATAATTCTGGCTGCCACAAACCGCCCTGAATCTCTTGATCCGGCTCTGACACGTCCTGGACGTTTTGACCGCCGTGTTCCTGTAGAACTTCCTGATTTAAAGGGACGTGAAGCAATCCTTAAGGTTCATGCAAAGAAAATCAAGCCGGCAGATGATGTTGACTTTCATACAATTGCAAGAATGGCATCTGGTGCTTCCGGTGCTGAACTTGCAAATATAGTAAATGAAGCTGCTCTTCGCGCTGTACGTCAGGGACGAACTATTGTCCATGAGGCTGACCTTGAGGAAAGTGTTGAGGTTGTTATTGCTGGTTATCAAAAGAAAAATGCCGTTCTCTCTGATCAGGAGAAAAAGGTAGTCGCTTACCATGAAATCGGTCACGCACTTGTCGCTGCACTGCAGTCTCACTCTGCACCAGTTCAAAAAATCACGATCATTCCACGTACCTCTGGTGCTCTTGGATACACTATGCAGGTTGAGCAGGGTGACAAATATTTGATGACAAAAGAAGAAATTGAAAATAAAATCGCAACCTTTACAGGCGGCCGTGCCGCTGAGGAAGTAGTTTTCAATCAGATTACTACTGGCGCTTCTAATGATATTGAGCAGGCAACAAAGCTTGCACGTGCCATGATTACACGCTATGGTATGAGTGATGAATTTGATATGGTTGCCCTTGAGACTGTAACAAATCAGTACCTTGGCGGTGACGCTTCTCTTGCATGCTCTGCTGATACACAAAAGGAAATTGACCGTCAGGTAACTGAACTTGTGAAGAAACAGCATCAAAAGGCAAAGAAGCTTCTTCTTGATAATCGCGACAAGCTGGATGAATTATCAAATTATCTATATGAGAAGGAAACGATTACAGGAGAAGAATTTATGGAAATTTTAAACAGAGATTCAAATACTGCTTCAGGAGGTGAATTAAAATGAGAAATCGTTCCCGTTTCGGCTGGATTGAGCTGATCGAAGGAATACTTTTGATTATTCTTGGAATTTTCTCTTTTCTTCGTCCAGACAGTATGTTATCCGGCTTTGTCATGTTCTTTGGACTTATTGCACTTTGTATCGGAATTCTCGACATTATCTTTTATGTCAGAACAGAGGAACATGTCGGCTTTGCGCCAACTATTGCTCTTATATCCGGATGCTTAAGCGTTCTTGCTGGTCTGATGCTTCTTGTATATCCTGGTGCTGTGAAATGGGCTTTTTCACTTTTCTTCCCGATGTGGTTTATCGCCCATTGCATTTCACGACTGTCACAGCTGCCAATGATACGCATTTGGACAGTAAAATGGCATTATTACTTTATTATGATTGCAAATATCATTGGTCTTTTTCTTGGCATTTTCATGCTGATTCGCCCTGTTGCTGCACTCATATCACTTAGCTATCTAATTGGAATTGATTTAATTTTACTAGGCATTGATTCCATCATCCTCGCATTTAGTAGGATGGGAAGTGACTGGTAATCCCATACTTTTTATAATGGAGTCTGCAATTTGTTCTTCAGACTCTTTTTTTTGATCCTTCTGCCACTTTAAAAAGACATTTAATAATGCACCGCCATAAAAATAAAGCTCATACTCTGGAATTTTATACTTTGGCATAATTCTCTTGCTCATGTAATCATTCATCGCATCCCACAGAATATATTGCAGCTTTGCATCTACCAGCTTTCCAATAAACATCTCATACTGATCGAAATATTTCAATGCATGAACGATGCTGCTTCTATTATGAAAGCGTCCTATCTTTTCTGTTCTGCACTCACGTATATATCCAGCAACTATCTCGTGAAAATAATCAGACAGCGCGTCTTCCTTTGTCTCATAATAATGATAAAATGTCATTCTTGATACGCCAGCCGTCTTTACAATATCTGAGATTTTAATTTTCTCATATTCTTTTTTATCCATCAAAACGAACACGGCTTCCCCGATACACATCCGGGTAAACCGTGTTCGTTTATTATGTTCTCTAGAAAATAAATTGACCACTATACTATACCTCCAAAATAAGTATTCCCTCTATTCACCCTATTTTTATTTCAGTATAGCACATTTTTTTTAATCATGAAAGTAAAGATTCTATTACATCTTCTGCATATTCAAGATGATCACATCTCCACGCATCTGCTCCGCAGAAAACAAGACCATTTTTTGCATCGCCCGTGACTGAGGTAATCAGCGCATCTGTAATACAATATGGAATCTTATCTGGACGGCAATTTTTCAGACAGCCTCTGCAGCGCACTGGCGCTATGCGTCCTCCAGACATAATGGTATCACTAAATTTATTTCTGACAGCTCGTCCCGGAAGGCCAACAGGACTGTCAATTAAAATAATATCTTCCTTTGATGCATCAAGATAAGCCTTCTTAAAAGCATCTGATGCATCACATTCATATGTTGTAACGAAACGAGTAGCTGCCTGAATAGCGTCCACGCCTAACGAAAAAGCATGATCTGCTGCTTCCTTTGTGCTGATGCCTCCTGCCAAAACGACTGGAATTTCTTTGTTAAAACGCGCCGCATACTCACGGCAGACTTCAATAATATTACGCACCTCTTTTTCATAGACATCAAAGGTATAATAGGAGAGCTGATCTTTTGCAAAGCCAAGATGACCACCAGCAAGCGGTCCTTCAATAATCACAAAATCTGGTGCGCAGTGATGCTTTTTCTCCCAATAGCGAAAGATTACACGCGCCGATTTTTCAGTTGAAACGACTGGTGCAAGTGCTGGTGCCTCCACAGATTGATCCATCTCTTCCATGGCATTTGCAACAATTTTAGGAAGATCAACTGGAAGACCTGCTCCGCATACAAGAAAATCTGTTCCTGCCTTAACAGCAGCCCTAACATACTCTTCGTAATGCTGCATGGCAACCATAATATTAAAACCGATTATGCCATCCTTGCTTATTTTTCTTGCCTTATCAAATTCACTTTTGATTGCGCGAAGATTTGCCTCAAACGGATCTTTGTCAAATTCAGGATCTAAAAATCCAATCTGTGCTGCTGATATCGTGCCGGCTCCTCCTGCCTTTGCGACTGCACCAGCCAGTCCAGAAAGACTTACACCGACACCCATACCGCCCTGAAAGATCGGCTTTTTCAGCTCTTTATTTTTTATTTTTATCATATTTTATTCCCTGCCATAATCAATATTTACGAAATCTCTGATAGCGGTGTTCGCACAGCTCTATACTGTCCATACTGCCATATTTTGATAAAAACTGATCAATCTGGCTGCGAAGTGCCTCTGCTACATCTTCCATCTGATCCTTTGAAAAATGTGCCGGCTCCTCAAATACACGCTCGACAATTCCTGCCTTTTTCAAGTCGGCAGCTGTAAGCTTCATACTGTCAGCAGCCTCCTTTGCACGCTTGCTGTCCTTCCAAAGAATACTTGAAAATCCTTCAGGAGAAAGGATGGAATATACTGCATTTTCCATCATCCATACCTCATCTGCTACTGCAAGCGCAAGTGCACCGCCGCTTCCGCCCTCTCCAATCAAAATGGAAAGAATTGGTGTCTTTAAAGATGACATTTCAAAAAGATTTCTTGCGATTGCCTCTCCCTGTCCATGCTCCTCTGCTTCAATTCCACAGGCAGCGCCTGGCGTATCGACAAAGCAAAGAATTGGACGATGAAATTTTTCAGCCTGCCTCATCAAACGAAGTGCCTTTCGATAGCCCTGTGGAGAACACATGCCAAAATTTTCATTTTTCTCCTGCGCAATCACAGTGACAGGCAGACCATTAAAAAAGCCAATTCCTGCCGTAACAGCTTTATCATCTGTCATCATTCGATCACCATGAAATTCATAAAACTGATCAATTAGTGCATTAATATAATCATAACCTATAGGGCGTTTTTTATCGCGTGAAAAGCAAACGCGGTCCCATGCCGAAAAATAATTCTGAATATTTACTACTGCAGCTTAGACATAATCAATTACAGTTTTTTCTGCGAAAGAACTTATCTTCAATTCAGCCGATACACTATGAAGATGCAAAAGATCTGTCAGCACTTTCTTTTGCTCATGACGCTCAACAATGCGATCCACAAAGCCATGCTCAAGCAAAAATTCTGCTCGCTGAAAGCCTGCCGGGAGGCGCTGTCCTGTCGTCTGCTCTATAACACGAGGTCCCGCAAAACCAATAAGTGCCTTTGGCTCTGCCAAAATAATATCAGCCTCCATAGCAAAGCTTGCCGTCACACCACCTGTTGTTGGGTCAGTAAGCACACTTATATATAAAAGTCCTTCATCACTGTGACGCTTAAGCGCAGCTGATGTCTTTGCCATCTGCATAAGAGATATAATTCCCTCCTGCATTCTTGCACCGCCAGAGCATGTAAAAATGATAATAGGCAGCTTCTTTTTTGTTGCCTCTTCTGCTGCACGCGTAATTTTTTCGCCTACTGCCTCTCCCATGCTTGCCATCATAAAGCGGCCATCCATCACGCAAAGCACACACGGCTCACCGCCTATTGTACATTGTCCTGTTACAACGGCTTCTTTTAATCGTGTCTTTAACCTCGCAGCAGCAATTTTTTCCTCGTACCCTTCAAACTCCATGGGATTTTTGCCCACAAGATCCTGATCCCATTCAAGAAAGCTTCCCTCATCTGCAATTCGCGCAATACGCTCCTGTGCACGGACACGAAAATAGCCATTGCAGCTTGGGCAGACATAGAAATTTTT
>ENA-UOJL01003367-UOJL01003367.1-human-gut-metagenome-genome-assembly--contig:-P47-NODE-3367-length-11397-cov-5.474696_pt1 | contig 11397 bp, 9 predicted proteins | sample MGYA00242347_ERZ723894 | MGnify/ENA metagenome assembly ERZ723894
GGTTTTATCAATAAATTTTTACAAATTTCCCAAAATAAACCACACACTTTTTTCCTCTGTTTCAGAAAAATATCACAGTATGCACATAATCGGCTGATATAATACAAAGCATAGAGAAAAAATAAACATGGAATTGGGCACTATAGAAAGCGAGAAAGCGGTGAATTTATGTCATCAGAATCTTACAAAAAAACTCTGAGTTTCCTTACGGCTGCCGTCACATTTGCTTCAATGACAGTAGGATGCAGCAGTAATGAGTCAGGTTCGTCAAAAGCCGCTGCTTCAGCGGAAACTGAATCCCCTTCCGATGAAACAGCCGAGCAATCGACTTTAAATGCTGACCCAATTTCATATAATAACACATCTGCAAGTGACCTTTTCTCTGAAAGAGATCTTGATCCAAGCTATGATACGGTTACGGCTGAAATAACCTTAAACGGCGATTCTGCAAAAATAAACGGAACAGGAGCTTCTTCGGATGATTCCGTTATCACAATTACGGAAGAGGGAGTTTACCGTTTTACCGGCTCTTTAAGCAACGGTCAAATTATCGTAAACGCTGAAAACGCAAAGGTTCAGCTTATTCTTGACAACGCTTCGATAAACTGTAACGATTCTGCTCCGATATACGTTATGAATGCGAAAAAAACTTTCATTACTCTCGCAGACGGAAGCAAAAATTCTGTTACCGACGGCGAATCGTATATTGGACTCGATGAATCCGGCGAGCCTGACGCCGCTATTTTCAGCAAAGACAGCCTTACGATAAACGGAAACGGTTCTCTTGATATCACAGCAAATTATGCAGACGGAATCCACTCAAAAGACGATATCGTTATCACAGGCGGCAATATAAGCGTTACGGCTGCCGCAAACGGTATAAAGGGAAAAGATTATGTTGCTGCTGCCGGAGGAAATATAACGATAAATTCCGGTAAAGACGGCGTTAAATCTACCAACACAACCGATACGTCTCTTGGATTCATATATATTGAAGACGGAGTATTTAATGTAACTTCGTCAGAAGACGGATTTCAGGCTGAAACGGATTTCATTGCCAAGGGCGGAGAGTTTAATATCGTTTCCGGCGGAGGAAGTGTGAATTCAACTAAAGTCCATACCGATGATTTCGGAGGCTTTGGCGGTGGCAAGGGAAATTTTAATGATTTTGATTTCAGACAGTTTGACGGCACACCTCCACAAGGAAACGGCAATACAGTCAGCTCAACAGGAGTCACTCCCCTTGCGTATACTTCCGATTCATTAGAACAAATAAGTACAAAGGGAATAAAAAGCGGAAACGAAGTTATTATATCCGGAGGCGATTTCAATATTGATTCTGCCGATGACGCTCTTCATTCCAATGCAAATCTTACAATATCCGGCGCAGCGCTCTCACTTGATTCGGGTGACGACGGTTTGCACGCTGATTCCATTATAAATATTACAGGCGGAAAAACCACTGTAAATTCCTCTTACGAGGGCATCGAGGGAGCAATTATAAACATCTCCGGCGGAACTGTTGAGGTAAATTCTTCCGACGATGGCTTTAATGCCAGTGACGGAACTTCACAGGGAACTATGGGAAGTTATTCCGAAGGCGCTGAGATTAATATCAGCGGCGGCATGATCTACATCAATGCTGAGGGCGACGGTCTTGATTCCAATGGAAATATGAGCATAAGCGGCGGAACTGTAATTGTAAACGGTCCTGTAAACGGCGGAAACGGCGCTCTTGACGGAAATTCTGATATAATTGTAACTGGCGGTCTTATAATTGCCGCCGGAAGCTCTCAAATGGCAGAAGCCCCTGCGGAAAGCTCTTCGCAAAATTCAGTTTCCGCAACATTCAGCCAATCTTTTAGCGGAGGAACACTTATAACTCTCGCCGACAGCAGCGGTAATGAAATATTAAGCTTTGCTCCGGCAAAAACATTCCAGAATATTGTTATAAGTTCTTCCGAAATAAAAAAGGATGAAACTTATACTTTCTATACAGGCGGTACTTCGTCGGCTGACGAGACATACGGTCTTTATGAAAAAGGCGGATATAACAACGACGGCGAAGAAAATGAAAGCTTTACTGCCGAAAATGTAACATCTTATATCGGCTCACAGGGTATGACGAGCGGAGGTATGCACGGCGGCGGAAAGCATCCTGATATGCAGGAAGGCTTCGGCGACGGTAATCCCCCTGAAATGCCGGACGGTCTTGAACCTCCTACAGGAAGTGACGGTCAGCCCGAATTTCCGGATAATTTTACACCTCCGGCAGGCAATGACGAACGCCCTGAAATGCCGGACGGCGGATTCAAAGGAGATCGTGATAAACAGACTTCTCCCGATAAAAATTCCGCTGGATAATTAATTTTGCAATCTTCAATTTCATATAAACCACCCAAAAAGGAAGCGGCATTCAGATTCTTTCTGAATGCCGTTTCCCGTATTCAACTTTTAAAGCTGTTTTTTTCTGTTTCTTCAATCTTGAGAGATAATCCTTGGTTTCAGCCGCAACAACTCCCGAAAGACCAATAAGCGCTATAACATTCGGTAAAACCATAAGACCGTTAGAAATGTCTGCAAGATTCCATACAGCCTCAACCGTGAGATACGGGCCTATAAATACAGCCGCAACATAAAGCCATCGATATATCATAGCTGCCGATTTCTTTGAACCTGTAAGGTATGAAAGACATCTTTCAGAGTAATAATTCCAGCCAAGAATCGTTGTGAATGCAAAAAAAGTAAGGCACATCATAAGGAGAAATTCTGAAACCTTTTCAGGGAAAGGAAGTCCGTATCTGAAAGCGTCAATAGTTATGGCGACACCCTCAAGCCCTTCCTTTTCGTAGCTTCCTGCCATAACTATCGATAGACCTGTCATTGTACAAACAATTATGGTATCGATAAATGTTCCCGTCATTGTAACGAGTCCCTGTCTTGCCGGTTCGTTTGTTTTAGCGGCGGCCGCAGCTATAGGCGCTGAACCAAGGCCGGCTTCATTGGAAAAAATACCTCTTGCAACGCCGTTTCGCATGGAAAGCATTACTATAGTAATACCGGCTGCTCCTCCGGCTGCCGGTCTTAAACCGAATGCGCTTTTTATAACTGTTGCTACAGCGGCAGGAATTTCTGTAATATGTCCGAAAATGATGATAAAACAGCAAAGAAGATAAATAATTATCATAGCCGGAACGATTATTTCAGAAACTGTAGCGATTCTTTTTATTCCTCCGATAATAATAAGCGCAACAAGAATTGTTACAGCAAGTCCGACAATTATGGTTGTGTAGGTATAGTCTCTGCCGAAAATTTCTATTGTATGAGATTTGTCTGCGTCAAAAAATCCGTTTGCGGCAGATGTTATTCCGTGTATCTGCGTAATCGTCCCGATACCCATAATTCCGGCAAGAAGTCCGAAAACAGCGAACATTTTTGCAAGCCATTTCCATTTGCTGCCAAGTCCGCTTTCTATGTAATAAAAAGGTCCGCCGAGAATATTACCGTTCCTGTCGGTTTTACGATATTTAATGGCAAGAAGTCCCTCTGAATATTTTGTTGCCATACCGAAAAATGCGGCTATCTCCATCCAGAAAAGCGCTCCCGGACCTCCCGCAGCGATAGCAGTTGCAACTCCGACAATATTTCCCGTACCGATAGTAGCCGAAAGAGCTGTGCAAAGCGCAGCGAAGCTTGAAACCTCCCCCTGACCGCTGTCCTCGCCTTTGAACATGAATTTCAGAGCTGTTCCGAGTTTACGTATCTGAATGCAGCCTACTCTTACTGTAAGTATTATTCCGCAGCCGAGTATCAGTACAATAAGTGGGATTCCCCACACAAGTCCGTCTATCCTGCTTATTATCTCGTTGAATTTTTCCATTTATCCACCTCATATTCAAACTAATCACATAATTATACCACTGCGTACAATTTTTGTCAAGCTTATCACAACATCAAAATGCCTGAGCACACAGAAAGTTTTTTTCACGGTGACAGCATTAACTTTTTATTAGGTGGATTTTGTTTCTTGAATTCCTGCGAAAGAGCATTCAATCATTGGCGACAGCCATAATTATTTCAAATACCAATGGTATTTGAAATAATTAATACCGGATTTCCAAAGGTTTGAATAATCCTTTTGGCTGGGGGTACGGGGGACAGCGTCCACCGCCTAAGTTGTTGGCATTATTAAGGGGACAGCATCCCCTTTATAATAATGGTAACACGGAAATCAATTTTCAAAATTTCAGCAATTATGCATGAGTTTTATTGATTTCCGTGTAATAGTAAATGCTGCTGTTGACAAACTGCTAAAAAAGAGCTATAATTATTACTGAAAGGAAGTAATTACCAATGAACCCAGAAGTTATTCAAAAATATGAAATAATAGATGCTCATGCACATATTTTTCCTGAGAAAATAGCAGAAAATGCAACCGTTAACATCGGACATTTTTATCATATTCACATGAATGATTGCGGAATGAGCCGCCGTCTTACAGAAAGCGGCGATAAGATCGGCGTTTCAAAATATCTTGTATGCTCAACAGCAACAACTCCGCATCAGGTATCGTCTATCAATCGATTTATCGCTAAAGAATGCGATGCTCATAAATCTTTTTACGGATTTGGAACTACTCATCCGGATTCAGAAAATATTGCAGATGATATAAAACACATAGAAGAACTCGGTCTGCATGGAGTTAAACTTCACCCCGATTTTCAGAAATTCAATGCCGATTCTGATAAAGCTTTTAAAATCTATGAAATTATTGAAGGAAGATTTCCTCTTCTTATTCACTGCGGGGATAACAGATATGATTATTCCGCTCCTGCAAGAATTGCAAATATTCACAAAAACTTTCCGAAACTGAAGCTTATTGCAGCTCATCTCGGCGGATATCAACGCTGGGACGAAGCCGAAAGCTGTCTTACAGGTCTTGAAAACGTCCGCTTTGATGTAAGCAGTTCTCTCGCTTTTATTCCGCCGGAAAAAGCTGTTCATATGATACGTACATACGGTGTTGAAAACTGCTTTTTCGGCTCTGATTTTCCAATGTGGAGCCATGACGAAGAGCTTGAACGCTTTCTTAACCTCGGATTAAGCGAAGAAGAAAATCGTTTGATTCTTGCAAAAAATTTTAAAGCTTTCCTCGGCATATAATTTAAGGAGCTGTTTTAAACAGCTCCTTTTTCCATAGATCTTATTATTCTATATCAGCCAAAATCTTCTCAAAAACAGGAAGATCCTTATCGTAAACCTCCTGCATTTCGTCTTCTTTGGTATAGAGAAGAGTCTGAGGTTTTCTTATTGCAATAAACATATCAGAAGTTATTTCTTCAGGGTCAATGCCGATCTTTTCAGCAAATTTCGTATCTTTAAGACGGAAGTATCCTCCCTTGATATGCTCGCTTTCAGGAACGATTTCTCGTATATCTGTAAAGATCTCATGCTCTCCCAGCATTTCGAGAAGCTTTTTGCCTCCGATAACTATCACTCCGTCTGCCGACTGAAGCTGTGTTGTAAGATTTGTATCGACTCCTCTGCCGTAATTTCCGAAATCATTATCCGTAATCGGAATATAATATACCGAAGCAAGAACTTTTCCGTTTCCGTTAAAATCATCGGTAAAGCTCTCGACATATTCCTGTAAGCTTGATTCTTCTCCGACTGCGTAATTATCGCAGATGACAAGTACAATTATATCCGGATTCGGTTTTGTTACAAGATCGTGTATAAGAAAAACTGCAATTGCTGCAAGAAGTATTCCTATTCCAAGCCACCATTTATTATGATAAATAAAATTCGTGAATTTCTTCCACGGCGACATAATTACAGCAGCTTCATGCTCTTCGGGTATGATCTCACTTTCCTCAATAATTCCCTGTTTTAAGCGGATAAGCTCTTTTTTCTCTTCAAGGATTTTTCTTTCATATGCTTCCTGTTTTTTCTTTTCACGTTCTTTAAGCCTGTGTTCAAGTTCCGCCTGCTGACGTGCCTGTTCTTCAAGCTGTTTTTGACGCATCTCCTTATTAACCTCAAAAACGCTCTTTTTTATATCCAGCTTTTCATCCAGACTATCATCTGCCGGAGCATTCTTTTCTGTAATCTTTTCCGACTCCGGGGATTCCTCACAATTCAGATTTTTTTCCTTTTTCATAATTTACTCCTCTGCATATTTATCCATTCTTCCATATCGGGCATTGCGCCGGATGTAAGCGATAACGCTTCGGTATAATATCTCAGGATCAATGTCGCATCGATTCCGTCAACTTTTTCGTCTCCGTTGACGTTTGCAGCCGTATTTTGACTGGAGCTGAAATTTCCCGATTCTCCCGATAAAAGAAGCGTATATTCACGAAGAACAAGCGTTGCGTCAATACCGTCGACTACTCCGTCTCCGTTTACGTCGCCGAGTTTAAATTTATTATAGTAATTTTCAATAGTTTCAAATTTATAATCGTAATTTTCCGCATAGGTCTGGGCGATTGAATTCTCAAAACCATAAATTGTTCCGGTAAAAAATTCATTTGCCGTAAAATTACTGCTTATTGTAGCGCACGAATCATAAATTTCACATGAAGGATTTTCTATAACTATCTCTTTAAGACTAACATTGTTTCTGAATGCCAGATCGTCTATTTTTATAACATTAGAAGGAATAATTATGCTCTCCAGTGACTTACAGCTATTGAAAGCGCTCCGGTTTATAACAGAAATTCCTTCTGGAATGCGAATCGACTTTATACCGGTACTTCCCAATGCACCAGGTTCAATTACAGTGAGAGCATCAGGAAGAATTATATTTTCAAGTTTTTCTGCATCTCGGAAAGCGTCTTCTCCTATCGTTTCAACTGTCGACGGAACAACGTACGATATCTGAGTCTTTCCTATAGGATACTGAATAAGCGTTTTCATATCTTTTGTAAAAAGAATTCCGTCAACGTCAACAAAACTGTTATTATCAGGAGCAACATTTATTTCGGTAAGGGCATCGCACCATTCAAACGCTCCTACTCCGATTTCTGTAACGGTAGACGGAATCGTTACCGTTTTAATCAGGTCACAATTAGCAAATGCTTGTATTCCGATACTAAGCAAACCCTCCGGAAGCTCTATTGATTTCAAGGAACAGCATGATGTAAATCCGTCGATATCTTTCATTGTACTTGGAACAACAACCTCGGCAATATTCTCATATCCCACAAACGATCTTCCGGCAACGCTGGTAATACCTTCAGCAATAATTACTTTGGTGATATCCTCTCTGTGCGGATACCATGGATATTGATTTATGCCCCTGGTATACATCATCTCTCCCGTGCCATCTATTTCGAGAACTCCGTCTGAATAAAAAGTCCATGTAAGATTGTCTCCATATTTTCCGGATTCAATTACTTCCGCTGCACTTACCGCTAATAAATTTTCTTTATTATACTCAGCAGAAAAAAGCGGATTTCCAATAAGACAAACGGCAAGAGCTGCCGCAATGATTTTATTTGCTTTCATATTTAATATCTCCCTCTAAATGTCCTTTTGCTGCATTTTAATCCACGTTTCCATATCGGGCATTGTACCGGAAAAGAACTCCTGTAATGATCTTATTTATTTTCATAGATATTCCGCCTTATAGTATTGTTTAATTCCTTTTAATTATATCATAGTACACATATAAAGTCAAGGAAAAGCGGTAAGACAAGCATGGCAACAGCATTTACTTTTTCTGTTAGTTATAAGCAGAATGCACAGACGGAAATAATTCCTTCAACAAGGAAATCAAGAAAAGAAGCATATCCCAAATAAGGCAACCTCTAAAAAACTGTCTGGTTAAGCAAAAATCAGATAGGTGCGGCGTTGCAGGGAAAGCACTCAAAGGCGAGCTGTTGTTCTCCGATAGGACTTGATGAGGCAAATTCCGTACATAGCTGATTTTTGTAAAAAGAGGTTTTTAGAGGTTGCCATAATTACTGACAATATTATTCTAATAATAAAGCGCATATCCTTCTGCGGATGAATTGTTTACAAGTTCTATCTGCCGGCTGATTATGTCGGGGTTATCTATCCATTCCTGTTCGCCAAACTCCCCTGCCCATTTATCTTCCTTACCAAGTTTATATGGCGCAAGACCAATTATCAGCTCCACTCCGCTGTCACCACGAAGAATTTCCCACTCCGCAAGAGTCTTATCAAACGGACAGGCAGAATTCTCAAAGCCGAAATAAATCTGTGGTACAATATAATCGCAGTATCCTTTATTTCCTCCCCAAAGCTTAACGTCGGCATACTGAGACGTATAATTTGCATTGATATTGCCTTGCGGACTTATCCCAAAAAGAATACGTTTATCATGAGACTTAACAGCATCGTAAATCGCCTTCACAAAACGAGTACAGTTCTCCATACGCCATTCGGTTAAATCGGAACTTCCGCTTGCTTCAAAGGCTTCTCTGTCAAATTCAAGATCGGTGGTCGGATAAAAATAATCGTCAATGTGAATGCCGTCGAGATCATAATTTTCAAGAAGTTCGTTAACGCATTGTGAGAGCAGTTCTGAAGTCTCCTCATAAGCCGGATTAAGATACCAGCGTCCATTTATACTTTTTACAAGATTTTTCTCCGGTTCTTTCGTCCACTGCTTTGTTATAAAACTATCGGGAATATTCTCCATCTGTTCCTCAGTCTGCAAGCGGAGCGGATTCAGCCACGCATGAGCGGAAAGTTCAAGAGAATGCGCCTCTTCAAGCATAATCTCAAGCGGATCATAGTCCCCATCAAGACTAACGCCGCTTGGAAAAATTTCTGAATTATAATAAGCATCGCCGCAGGGATGAACGTGAAGATAAACCGTATTTACATCGTTTGATTTTGCTGCCGAAAACATTTCCCGAACCGAATTTCTGAATTCATCCGCATTTTTTCCGTACATATAATCGGAATAATACATATAAGGAAACCACTGTCCTATCTGAGTCTGATAATTAAGCGGAGCGTAACCCTCAGGAATGTCTATATAAAGCTGCCCGAGGTCCTGCGAATAGGTTGTGACAGGCTGAGATTGAGAGGATTCAGGCAGTCCTCTCATATCTGAGCAAGAACAAAGTGCAAGAAGCATAACCGGTATAACTAATTTTTTAATTTTCATGAAAAATACCTCCGATCAGGGTGTGTTGACACTATCCGAAATGCTCGGATTGCAGACCTCTTTTTTGTATTTCAAGGCAAAAATCCACAGGCATACTGTCGTATGGCAAGGATTTTTAACGCAGAAAGACGGAAAAGATGCCTGTAAGGCGTGCGTTGAGCGGTAATGTCAATACACCCTAAATTTTATGCAGAATCGGACATGAATTATCACTTGAAATTTTTTAAAATTCAGTGTATAATATTCATAGTGTATTTATAAAACCGAAAGGAAAGTAAAAATATGAACAAAAAGGAAACAGCTGAAATTAAAAAGAATTTCTCTGATAAAAGCGGCTTTTTCATCATGGAAAGAATCCTTACAGCTTTTATTGACGCAGAAAAAAACCTCCGTTACCACAATATAAACTCGTGTCTGACCATGCCTGTTGCTGAACATGACGTTTATGATGAGACTCTCAAAAAGGTTCTCAACACTAACGTCGGAAAATCTTTTGTAGAATATGAGTTTCCGAATGAAGCCTATGAGGAGGGAAAACCGCAGAATATTCTTTACTCTCTGCTCAAATCAGAACTTAAAGACGAAATACCCTGTGAAGACTTCCTCAATCATATCGCCAACACAATTGCTTACGAAGGACCATTTGCAGTCGTTACAGCCTATTGCAGCTACACGATTCGCCGCAAGGATAAAAATGACGAATTTGCCGACGGAGAGGATGAAATTTACCGCTACCTTCTCACAGCAATTTGCCCCGTCAATACAGGAAGCGACGGATTTGTTTTTGATTCGTTCAATAACGAAATCATGAAAAAAGTCAATACCGAGCTTATCATCAGCAAAGCTCCGTCAGACGGCTTTCTCTACCCTGTATTCAGCAACAGAAGCTCGGATATCAATCATGTTATGTACTACACAAAATCAGCGAATAAGCCTAATATTTCGATTATTGAGGATGTTCTAGGCTGTAATTTTGTTATGTCGGCCGAAAATGAGAAAGCAAGTTTCCAGAGTATCATTAAAAGCGTGGTCGGCGATGACCTTGACTATACCCTTATAAAAACAGTAAACGAAAAAATTCAAGATGTCGTTGAAGAAAATAAGGATGATACCGACAAAACTGTTATTGAATCTTCGCATCTTAAAAATATTCTTGCCGATATCGGCCTGCCTGAAGAACGAGTAAACATGGTTGAACCCGTTTACGAAAAGGTTTGCGGTAATACGCCATTAACTGCTACAAATATTATTGACAACAAAACTGTACTTACATCTCCTGGAATCACAGTGAACATAAAGCCATCCGCAGCCGATAAAGTCCGCACAAGCGTTATTGACGGACGCAGATGTTTACTTATCGACCTTGATGATCCGACAATCGAAATCAACGGACTGCCTGTAACCCTTAATTAAATCAAAAAGTCTATTTTTGATTTGACATTTATGATATAATTTTTAATTAGATAAATTTAAATTTACAGGAGAATTTACTATGAATATCATAATTTATGGTTCTCAATATGGAACTGCTGAACAATACTCAAAAGAATTATCCAAAATAATAAAATTTAAAATCAAATCATATAAAAAAGTAGATAATATTGATGATTTCGATACAATTATATACATCTGAGCATTATATGCAGGCGGCGTTTTAGGAATGAAAAAAACTTTCAAAGGATTACTAAACAGCAACAATAAAAAAATTATTATTGCAACCGTAGGATTGGCAGATCCATCTGACAAAGAAAATACAGATAATATAGAGAACGGAATGAAAAAGCAATTGTCAAGGGAAGTGTATAATAATGCAAATATTTTCCATTTGAGAGGAGGAATAGATTATTCCAAACTCAATTTAAAACATAAAACAATGATGCATCTTCTATATAAAAAATCCTTGAATTTACCTCCTGAAAAGAAAACAGCAGAAGTTAAAGCTATGATTGAAACCTATAATAAACAAGTTAGTTTTGTTGATTACAAAGGTTTAGAATCAATAATCCAATGTATATAATTTCTTAAATCGTGATTGATACAAGTAATACAATATCCAAAATAAGCCCGAAAACAGTCCGTCCAAACTGTTTTCGGGCTAAAACATTTATATACGTATATTGGGATTTACTAAATCTTTTTCATATAAAAATAAAAAAGTCACTGCATTTTCTGCAATGACTTTTTAGTACCGGCACCTTTTTACTTTCCCAGGCCGTCGCCAGCCAAGTATCATCAACGTAAACGAGCTTAACTTC
>ENA-UOJL01003368-UOJL01003368.1-human-gut-metagenome-genome-assembly--contig:-P47-NODE-3368-length-11382-cov-4.093670_pt1 | contig 11382 bp, 9 predicted proteins | sample MGYA00242347_ERZ723894 | MGnify/ENA metagenome assembly ERZ723894
CATATTCTGCCATTCATCATATGCCTGATAGGTACATGTTCTGCTGTAAATGACTCGCTCATCGCTATCAAGAAGTGCACTTGTAATCTGACTGGTATATTTCGCTGCAGGGACAATAAACGAGATCGTCTGTTCATTCTCATCTGACAGCGGCTTTCGGTACGCATAGTAATCACTTGCATTTGTCGGCACTGTAAGAACACATGAACTTCCCTCTTTTGCATAATCTCCATCAACATGCACCGTAACTGGAAAAGGATGTTCTTCCACAAGAATACCTTCTCTTCCAAGACCAAGACTGACACTGACTGTTCCTGAATAGGCGCGGTACGCGCGTTTTGAAGCATTTTTACAGCCACCTGCTGTAAGCAGGCATAGGACAATTGTAAAAAACAGTACTGTGACTACAGTGCGATGGGTAGTTTTAGCTCTCATCTGACACCTCCTGCGTAGCATGATTGTCATCCTCGATATTTTCTTCATGTGTGCTTGGCAGCATCACACTAAAAACAGTTCCCTCAAGGCTGCTTTTTGCCGCAATTGAACCTCCGTGTATACGCGCCACATTTGCTGCAATCGCAAGACCAAGACCTGTTCCTCCTGTAGCGGAATTTCTTGAACTTTCAGCACGGTAAAACTTTTCAAATACGCGGTCTAAATCCTTTTGCGGAATTACCTTTCCAAAGTTAATGATATCTACTGTGATTGCTTCTTTTTGTGTTCTCGTTTTTACAATCAGAAGCTTTCCCTCTTTTCCATACTTGATTGCATTGTTAATCAAGTTGTCAAAAAGACGCACAAGAAGCGTAGCGTCACCCTGAATTACAAAATTTGATGCATCGGGATGGTACTCGTAGTCCATCTCGTTATTCTCAAATACCGGATAAAATTCATCAAGAAGCTGCGCTAAAAGTGTTATTATATCAATTGGCTGCATATTTGTAGTCTGCTTACTGTAGCTAAGCTTAGTAAATCCAAACAAATCTTCTATCATCTGCTGCAAATGTTTTGCCTTGTCATGAGCAATCCTGATGTAATTCTGACGCGTCTCTTCTGGGAGATCTTTTCTCGTGGAAAGAATATCAAGATATCCTAAAATTGATGTGAGCGGTGTACGCAAATCATGTGCAATATTAGTTATCAGCTCATTTTTTGTCTCCTCTGCCTGCTTTTCTTTTTCAAGAAGCTGCTCGATCTCCTCTGCCATGTGATTGACCTGCATTGCAATATCTGACAGCTCATTATCGCCTCGCACTGGAATACGCGTATTAAAATGTCCCTCAGAAATTTCCTGAAGAGATGCTGAAATCTTTCTTGTATATTTGAGTGTTCGATGCTGAAGCATACCAAACACAAAAGCAAACACGCATATGCCAATCAGCAGATAAACAAAAATCAGGGGCGCGTTATACTCACCTGACAAACTGGCGACGCTCCCCTGAAAACCGAACTGACACAAAATCACGTCGGCCAGCTTGCTGTTTAGCAAAAGTGCGACCTCAGCCGCCAGCGCGGCAGCTGCACTTAACACAGTGTTAAGCAGCAGACTGCCTCTGTATTTCACTTTATTTTTACTGGTCAATTTTGTATCCAACTCCCCATACGGTTGTTATGATCTTATCCTCACGATTATCGTCCTTGATTTTTGTACGAAGACGGCGGATATGTACCATAACGGTATTATTTGCCTCGTAAACAGTTTCATTCCAGACGTTTTTAAAGATTTCGTCTGTACTGAATACCTTGCCTGGGTTTTGTGCCAACAGACAAAGAATATCAAATTCAAGCGGTGTCAGCTTAATTTCCTCACCATCTACAGTAACAACATGAGTTGTGCGATTAATCACAACACCTCGTATTGAAATGATTTCACTTGCGTCCTTTTTTTGTACGCCGTCTGGATTAAATTCCGTATAACGGCGAAGCTGTGACTTGACTCTTGCAGTAAGCTCTAATGGGCTAAACGGCTTTGTCACGTAGTCATCTGCTCCGCAGCCAAGTCCAAGAATTTTATCAAGATCTGCTGACTTAGCACTTAAAAAGATAACAGGAATGTTGCTGAATTTCCTAATCTGTCTGCACATCTCGATGCCGTCCATCTCCGGCATCATAATGTCTAAAATAGCCAGCTGAATATCATGCTCCTGTAAAATCTGAAGACCTTCTTTTGCACTGTATGCCTTCCAGACACGATATCCATCGCTGACAAGATAGATTTCAAGAAGATCAGCAATTTCTCTCTCGTCATCTGTTACTAATATATTAATTTGATCCATGTTTTTCTCCGTTTCACTTTGCCGCTGCCGCACTCAAACGACAGAGCACTTTTTTAGTCCTGCGCATCCTCTGCTGTAAGCGGCTCGAATACGCGTTGCTGCTGCAAACCTTCATCTTCCCTAAAAGCCTGCTCCTCTGCCTCATTGCAGAACACTTCCTGAGAGTCAACAAGCACTTTTCCTCTCTTATCGATACGCTCATACTGACCGCTTTCGTCCATCTTCATGATTCTTGCACGTACAGTATCCTCAAGCTCAACCTCTAAGATGTGACGCACCTTTGCACGTACAGATGGATCAAGCACTGGGAATGTAATCTCCACTCTTCTGTCAAGGTTTCTCGGCATCCAGTCTGCACTTCCCATATAAATTTCTTCATTTCCGCCATTTCCAAAACAGAAAATACGGCTGTGCTCAAGGAAGGTTCCTACTATAGAACGCACACGGATGTTTTCACTGACTCCTGGTATACCAGCCTTTACACAGCAGATGCCACGAATGATCAGATCAATCTTAACACCGGCTGCTGAAGCCTCGTAAAGTGCTGCAATGATGCCTTTATCACAAAGGGAGTTCATCTTAGCAATGATATATGCCGGACGACCGCTCTTTGCAAACTCAGTTTCTCTTTTAATCCATGACAAAAACTTTCCTCTTAGCCACAGCGGTGCTACAGCAAGCTGGTTCCATGACTCTGGCTCTGAATAACCAGACAGCATGTTAAATACAGCAGTAGCATCCTCACCAATCATGCGGTTGCATGTCATGATACCACAGTCAGTGTAAAGCTTTGCAGTTGCATCATTATAATTTCCAGTTCCTAAATGTACATAGCGGCAGATTCCATCTTCCTCATCACGAACGATAAGTGTAATCTTGCTATGCGTCTTTAAGCCACGAAGACCATAAATTACATGGCAGCCTGCTTTCTCAAGCATCTTTGCCCATACAATATTGTGTTCCTCATCAAAACGTGCCTTCAGCTCGACAAGAACTGTTACCTGCTTGCCATTTTCTGCTGCCTTTGCAAGTGCTGCAACGATTGGTGAATTGCCGCTGACACGGTACAATGTCTGTTTGATCGCCAACACCTTTGGATCAACTGCTGCTTCTTTAATAAAGTTTACAACAGGGTCGAATGTGATGTATGGATGATGCAGGAAAATATCACCTTTTTTAATGTTGTCAAAGATGGACAGCTCTGGGGCAATCTGCGGGCATCTCTGTGGCTTATACTTTGGCTGCTTGAATGCATCAAAGCCTTCCATTCCATAGAGCTTCATTAAAAATGTAAGATCGAGCGGTCCTTGGATCTTATAAATTTCCTCGTCTGATATTGCCAGCTCTTTTTTAAGATATTTGAGCAGATATTTGTCAATCTCCTCACTGACCTCAAGCTTGATTGCCTCGCCCCACTGGCGCTGCTTTAACTGCTTTTCAATCTCCTGAAGAAGATCCTCTGCTTCCTCCTCATCGATGCTAAGATCTGCGTTTCTTTCAATACGGTATGCAGCAGTACTTATGACATCATAATTTAAAAACAGCTTGCTGATATTTCTGCGGATGATTTCTTCAAGAAGAATCAGCTTAACACCCTCTGTACATGGCAGCTGTACAATTCGTCCCATCACGGACGGCACCTGAACTGTCGCAAACTCAAGCTCTGGCTCCATTTCCTCTTCGCTTTGATTCTTTGTCTTAATGAGTGCAGCAATATTTAATGACTTATTTCTGATTAACGGAAATGGTCTTGATGCATCTACAGCCATCGGTGTTAAAACAGGGTACACCTTTTCCATAAAGAAATTGTCTGCAAATGATGCTTCCTCATCGTTCATCTGCTCAAATGAAGTTAACACGGTGATATGCTCCTTTGCCAGCAACGGCAAAAGACTTCTGTTATATGTTGAATATTGTGTCTGAGTAAATTCATGAAGTGCTTCGCTGATAGCTGAAAGCTGCTCCTTTGGTGTCATACCTGCAATGTCCGGCTTTTTGTAACCGGCATTTACCATATCCTTTAATGATGCAACACGCACCATAAAAAATTCATCCAGATTTGATGAGGTGATGCTTAAGAATTTGAGGCGCTCAAACAACGGATTACTCTTATCCCTTGCCTCTTCCAGCACACGATAGTTGAACTGAATCCAGCTTAATTCTCTGTTTGTATAATATTGACTATTTTCAAAATCCATCTTGCCAACCTGCCTTTCTATTTTTCTCACTGTTTCTTTTTCTTCTGCTTAATTTCAAACCCAAGTCCGTATACTTCCTCAAAGAAATCCTGCTTATCCTGTAGTGTCTTTTTCTCGAGCGTAATATTGTCCGGATAAGCTGTCGTGATCACGATATTTGAGTCCTTAATAGTCAGCTTCATATCGGCAAATTTCTGGCGGTGGCTTCGATCAAGCGCATTGCATACTCTTAAGATAGCTGCTAATTTCATAACAATCAAATATTCGTCATTGCCAAGCTTTCCATCAAATTCACTGAAATTTGGAAGCTCCATTGTGTTGTAGCGGACAATGCATGCAACCATCTCACGCTCCATATGAGAAATTCCGAGAATTTCTGTAGACATGATAATTTGATATGCACACTCGCCTGGTGCACTCATACTTATAAATTTTCCACAGTCATGTAAAATGGCAGCCAGACGAAGAAGCAGACGCTCACGCTCCCCAAGACCATGATATTTTTGCAGCAGATCAAAAAACTTGCCTGCCATCTGCTCAAGATATTCTGCATGAGCCTGATTTCCTTTGTAGCGCTTGCAGATTGTCTTTGCAGATGCAATTATGTCTTCTTCGAAATTGTATGTGATGCGTCCAAGCTTATGCTTTTCCATGTAATCAATTGCATAACCGTCACAAAGATCAGACTGCGGAATCCAGATTCTCTCTGCCTGACTTGCATCAAGAAGTGTCTGCGCCAAAATCATAACAGGAAGCACCATCGCTGCATACTCAAACGGCATGTCAAGCATCTGACTAATCTCACTTGTTGATTTTCCACGAATCTGTGAGTACAAGTTTCTGATATCCTCTGCGGTTATGCCTGGATCTCCAGTATGCTCAAGCACCTTTCTGATCTGAGAAATAAGCGTATCACCGACAAGAATCAGACTGCGGATCGTGTGATCCTTTAAGAACATTTTCTCAAATGTCTGTACATCATTGTCGATCATTTCCTTTAACACAAGCTCTACAACAGGATATTCCCATGAAAATGCAGAGAACATCTCACCAATCTTTGCCATTCCAAGACGAATATTCTGTGTAGTTGCAAGAGCTTTTTTCTCGTAGATAGAAATCTGTAAGCTTCCTGCACCAATATCAACCATAGCTGTTCCTTTTTCCGGAAGCTTGAAATCATTTTCTCTTGCAATTACACCCTTAATTCTTACATAACGCTGCTCGGAATTACTAAGCACTCGCACGCGGATTCCTGTGCGCACCTCGATCTGGTCCACGACCATTGCACAGTTTTTTGCCTCACGCACGGCACTGTTTGCAAGTGCATAATACTCTGTTATTCCATACTCAGCCAGCGTCTGCTTAAAATGAGTAAATGCATTACAGATCTGTTCTAAGACCTGTGTGCTGATTCGCCCCTCTGAATATGTATCTTTTCCTACCGGAACCATTCGGCGCAGGCTGTCAATCACCTGCATTCCCTTTCTAGGAGCAATCTCGTACACTTTCATAATCACGTCCTGTGCCCCGATCTCCATTACTGCCATACGCACTGCTGCCATAATTTCACGTCCTTTCTATTGCTTTACTGTTTTTTTAATGCCTTTTGTCCAAGCAGATAAATAATAAACTGCTGTGCACACCTTCCGCTTCTGCCTCCATGATTTAATTCCCATCTGCCTGCCTCTAACAAAAGCTCGTCTGTGTCCATTTCGATGCCATTCTTTTTTGCAAGATTGATCACGATATCATCATACTCCTGCTTTTCTGGTGCACCATAATAGATTGTTACGCCAAAACGTGCCACCAAAGACAGCTTTTCCTGCACTGTATCTGAAGAATGAAGCTCTGGCTTATAATCCTTTACATCATCGAAGCTTTCCTTAATTAAATGACGGCGATTACTTGTAGCATAAATCAGCACATTATCTGGTTTTGTCTCAAGACCGCCCTCGATAACAGCCTTTAAATATTTGTACTCGATCTCAAACTCCTCAAATGACAAATCATCCATATAAATGATGAATTTATAATTGCGGCTTTTAATCTGAGAAATAATTTTTGGCAAATCTTTGAACTGATGCTTATACACCTCGATCAGACGAAGTCCCTTAGAATAAAACTCGTTCATGATTGCCTTTATGCTAGAGGATTTTCCTGTTCCGGCATCACCAAACAAAAGGCAATTGTTTGCGGCCTGTCCATTAACAAAGCTAAGTGTATTATCAACTAACTTTTTCTTCTGACGCTCGTAACCTACAAGATCATCTAAATGCACATGCTCAGTACATGTGATTGGCTCGATGATTAGCTCTCCATCATTATCCTGACCTATGCGGAATGCCTTATGAAGACCAAGCTTTCCAACACCATAATCGCGATAAAAATCTGTCAGCGTATGTAAAAAATCTTTCTCACTGTCACATGCACCAAGATTTTTTCCAAGCTCTGTGATGCTGTCGCGAATACGCTTGTTAAATACATGACCATTTGTATTAGAGTTTACAAAATCTTCAAGGCTTACTGCAAACATTTCTTTCCAAAATGAAATATCTGGAAGAACAAGCTTTGATAATGTTCCCTGCGGAAGACCCTTTTTCTCACATGCCTTAGAAAACGCATTTTCTGCATTTGCGAGTATACAGGCAAGTACGCTGTGCCACAGATTTTCCTGCAGTCCATAGGCTGCTGCCATCTCGATCATCTGATGGATGCAGTTTTCATAGCATTCTAAATCATCCTCGGTAAGCGCATCAATCTGTGCCTTTTTTGCCAATGTTCTCATCTGGTAAACCAGATCTTCGTGTTCAAAGTTTCTGTATAATAATAATCTGTTCATGTCATTTTCCTCTATAATGTTAACTAATACTTACCAAACTCACAATCCTTTTCGTGCAAGCACGATCTGCTTGTGAGCTTTTAACCCTAGTATTAATAATTTCCCAAGATTTTCAAGCGTGCAGCCTCCTCTTTGATGCCAAGAATCGCATTTTCTACAGCTGCATCGGCAAGATTTCCTTCGAAATCAACAAAGAAGCGATACTCAAATGGCTGCTCTGGAATTGGTCTTGATTCGATTTTTGTCATATTCAAATCGTTATAAATCATATGAGACAAAATCGTGTACAAACTTCCGCTCTCATGAGGAATCTCAAACATGATAGAAATCTTTGATGCATCCCTGCGGTAGCATTTTTTTCTGCTTACAATAATAAATCTTGTTGTATTAGTCTTGTTGTCATTGATTCCTTCCTCAAGAATCTCTAATCCATACAGCTTTGCCGCTGTTTCGCTTGCTATTGCAGCTGTCTTTGGATTATTTTCCTTAATGACCTTCTGTGCAGCCATTGCCGTATTTGCCTGACTGATCTGCTGCCAGGATGAGTGCTCATTTAAAAATTTTCCACACTGCATAAGTCCCTGCGGATGAGAGTAAACTGTCTGAATCTTATCTATGTCTGCACCCTTTAATCCTAGCAGACAATGACGTACAGGAAGATAATACTCGCCTACAATAGTATTATCGTAGCGTGTCAAAAGATCATACACATCGCCAACCTGTCCGGCACTGGAATTTTCAAGAGGCAGCACGCCAAAATCAGCTTCTTTATTTGCAACTGCCTTCATAACCTCCTCGAAGTTTGGCACATGAAAATATGTTGCCAAGTCTCCAAAATATGCCATGAAAGCAGCATGACTGTATGCTCCTTCTACTCCCTGAAATACGACAGTTGCATTTATTTTGTCAATCTCATCCACACAGTCAAATGGAACCGGCTGAGCAACACCCTCTTCCTTCATGATCTGATACTGACGCTTGCGGCAAATTGCCATGACCTGTGTAAACAAATCGCAGATGCCATGTTCTTTAAAACCATCCTCTGCAAGCTTTGACAAAGCTTCTAGCTTCTGGTTTTCTCTCGTTTTATCAAGCACCTTTTTATTATTCTGTATCTTGTATGCGGCTACATCCCTGCAGACATCAATTCGTTTCTGAAACAGGCGTGTGATTTCTTTATCTATCACGTCAATCTGTGCTCTTGATTCTGATAAATCTAACATATATTTTTTATTCCTCACTTATAACCTGTATTTTTGTTAATGCTATTTTGCAAGCAACTATGCTTCTCACAGTGAACTGTTTCTTATTTACTGCTCTGCGTTCAATTCTTCAAGCAGCTGTTTGATCGTGCTTTTACTTACCGGATGACGAAGCCATGGTGCAATCTGTGCCATCGGCACTAACACAAAACTTCTCTTTTCAATTTCTGGATGCGGTACAATCAGTCTCTTTGTTCCAAGGATCTGATCATCGTAGAAAAGCAAATCTAAATCAAGTGTCCTCGGTCCCCAATGAATCTTGCGCTCACGTCCTGCCTTTGCTTCAATACTCTGAAGCACATCTAAAAGTGCAAATGGCTCCAGCCAGGTACGAAGACATGCACAGCCATTTAAAAAATTTGGCTGATCAAGATAGCCATATGGCTCTGTCTCAATCCAGTCGGAAACACTTTCTATCTCAATGCCTTTTACTGCTTTTAATTCTTCAATGGCAACATCAAGATAGTTTTTCTTTTCTCCAAGATTTGAGCCAAGCGCAATATATGCAGTATGCCACTTTCTTGTTGTCTCGACTGCCACAGTTTCAAGCGGCAGACCAACAGGCGCCCACGGCTTTTCAATTTTGATTGTGATGCCGTTAATGAGCGGATTTGTCAGCAAAATTTCTTCAGCTGTAACTGCTGCTGCGCGCTCTAAGAGCTTATGGTTTTCACGCTGCAAAATCTGCGTGATCTGTCTTGAGATTGCTCCATAATTTACTGTCTTATCAAGATCATCTGTCTGTGCAGCTGCTGTTGTATCAAGAGATAAAACAGCTGACACAACAAACTTTTGTCCTAGACGCTGCTCCTCTTCATATACACCATGATGGGCAAATACTTCAAGCCCCTTGATTTCTATTTTATCCATTCTATTTTATCTATCCTTTTATTGTAATAATCATATTAATTTTTAAGCAGAGCTTCTGCCATCTTAATTGCTCTCACATTTGCCTGTACATTGTGGACACGTACAAACATGCAGCCCTTCTGTACTGCCCAGACGGTCGTTACCATAGTTCCTTCTTCTCTCTGGTCTGATGGCAAATCAAGTGTCAGTCCAATCAATGATTTACGGCTTGTTACAAGAAGAACCGGACAGCCAAGTGTATCTAATACTTCATGATGATTTGTGATGGCTAAATTCTGCTCATAATTTTTTGCAAAACCAACGCCAGGATCGAGTATAATGGTATCCTTTGAAATTCCTGCTTTTTTTGCAATATTTAATGTCTCCTGTAAATCTGATACAACATCCTCTAAAAAGTTGTTATAGTCCATTGTCTCTCGATTATGCATAAGACATGACGGCAGCTTTGCCTTTGCAATCACTTCTGCCATTTTTTTATCTGCCTTTAATCCCCAGATATCATTTATCAGATCAGCTCCTGCCGCAATCGCTGCACTTGCAACACCAGATTTGTAGGTGTCCACGGAAAGCGGAGTGTCAAAACGTTTCTTTAATGCCTCGATAACTGGTGCCACACGAGAAATTTCCTCTTCGTCTGAAATTCGTGTATAACCACCAGGTCTTGTCGATTCGCCGCCAATATCTAAGATATCTGCACCTTCTTCAATCATGCGCTGTGCATGAAAAAGTGCATCGTCCATATGATTCCAGCGTCCACCATCTGAAAATGAGTCTGGTGTAACATTTAAAATTCCCATTACGTAGGTATGACCGCTTGTCTGAAAGTCTCTGTTTCCTATTCTCATTTTTTCCTCCAACTTAGCGAACCATCATCAAAACACGATTGATCAGCTCGTCATTATTTTCAAAGACGCCTCTGCACACATATGTTAACGTCTTGGTACCTGGCTTTCTTACGCCGCGCATTGTCATGCACATATGCTCTGCTTCTATTACAACCATAACACCCTTTGGCTTTAAATGTTCCATAAGTGCATCAGCCGTCTGAGCTGTCAGCTGCTCCTGAATCTGTGGGCGCTTTGCAAATACTTCTATTGTTCTTGCCAGCTTGGAAAGTCCTGCAACTCTGCCGTCTGGGATATATGCTATATGTGCTTTTCCATAAAACGGGAGCAAATGATGTTCACACACTGAATAAAGATCAATGTCTTTTTCTAATATCAGCTCGTTATTCTTTGCTTCAAATGTTGTATGCAAATATTGTCCTGCATCCTGCCCCAGTCCGCCATATATTTCGCTGCACATACGTGCAACGCGGTCGGGAGTTCCTAACAGTCCCTCTCTGTTTGGATCTTCACCGATTCCTTCTAAAAACAAGCGCACAGCCTGTTCAATCTTTTCTTTATCCATAATTCCTCGTCTCTATTTTATTTGCTTACATTCTGTCGTTGCGTTTCATCCACTCTTTTACCCTTGCAAGAATTGTAAGGGTTCCGCACACAACCACTGGATTATTCTGTGATACAGCCGCTTCCATTGCTTTTTCAATACCATCCTCACTGTCAAATGAAATGACCTTTAACTGTGAAAAACGCTTTTTAATTGCAGCTTTTAAATCTGTGCTTTTCATTGCCCTTGGTGATGGCGGTGTCACAGTAAACACGTTTGATGCGCGGCCAAATAAAATTTCAATTTCTTTTTCGTAATCTTTATCTGCCAGAACACCACAGACATAGCAAATCGGCACTGCACCAAACATTTGATTTACAGACTCACGAAGGCGTCTTATGCCATCTGGATTATGCGCACCATCTAATATTATATCAGGTGAACCGCTATGAAGCTCAAAGCGTCCGCCCCAGCGTGTTTTTTCAATTCCATCATAAATGTGCTTTTTTTCAATTGTATAGCTGCGGCTAAGTACGATTGCTGCCTGT
>ENA-UOJL01003369-UOJL01003369.1-human-gut-metagenome-genome-assembly--contig:-P47-NODE-3369-length-11381-cov-4.518630_pt1 | contig 11381 bp, 8 predicted proteins | sample MGYA00242347_ERZ723894 | MGnify/ENA metagenome assembly ERZ723894
CCAGTTCAGCCTTCGTCACGATCTCCCACAGCTCCTGGGCTGCCTTGGTCATCGCTTTGTTCGCTGCCTTCAGCTCATCAGCGGTCGCATCCGGGTTAGCGAGCAGTTTTTCTGCTGCGGTAACTGCGTCTTTCAGCGCCTGCACCTTGCCTGGACGAACGTTGTCCACGTTGGTCAGGATGTGTTCGTTGATGAAGTCGATCGTCGCCTGTACGTCTGCTCTTAAGGCGTCCGTGCTTTCGTCGGTGTTCAGCGCCTGCATTGCTTCACTCAGATCGAGCAGAGCAGTGACGACTTCAGTAGAGGTCGGCGCATCCTTATCCAGGACCGCCTGTGCAGCTTCGATCGCTGCCTTCAGCGCTTCATCATCAGATCCCAGCGCATTGGCTTTATCGACCATGTTGCGCAGAGCCTGGATGGCTGCTTCGCTTGCGGTCTCCTCATCTTCTTCCACATATGCGCTCATCAGCTCATAGAAGGATACATTTTCCCCTTCATCCCAAGAGATGCGGAAGGATGCGGTCGGGATCGGATAGCGGATCTCGTTGTATACGCCGCTGTATGTGCCCATATCCTGCCATTCGCCGTCGATCATGCCTTCCACGCGGATCTGCGTATCCGGATCCTTGACGAGGACGAGCGTATTTTCTTCGGTGCTGTTGACGTTGTTGTAGATGAATGAGCCTGCGGTTTCTCCGGTGTCATAAGACGTGAGCAGATTGCCGTCCATCGCCTTGGTCAGCTGATCAGAATCACCGCTGAGCACGCTCATGTCTTCCTTGACCTGAATGTTCACTTCACTGATCTTTACCCAGCCGCTCTTGTCGATGCAAAGGCGCATCTTCAATGCCTTGTCGCCGCTCAATGTCAGCGTGTTCACATTGCCTGCTGTCGTAAAGGTCGAAACCGTACGCCAGGTCTCGCCGTCTTCGCTGATGTCGATATGACCTCTGTCCAGCACGTCCTTGGTGCAGGTGATCTCTACCGATGCCAGCGGCAGTGCGGTCTCAAAGGTGTATTCGAGGGTCGCGTAGTTCGCGTTGCCGTACCAGATGGCCGAACCATCAGAAGCGTCGCCGTCCACGGTATTCGACGCGTTTCCAGAATAGATGCTGCCGCCGCTGTTGGTCGCGGAAACGACCGGCGCACGGCCGCCGCAGCGATACGTGAAGTCTGCGGCCGCAAAGGTCACGGCTTCTTCGCCATCATTCATCAGGCGGATATACTTGGCGTTCTGCGCATCTGTTCCTTCTGCGGCATTCCATTCCTCGCCGTCTGTCGATACGCTGACGCTCGTCAGTGCCTCCGGCGTCTGAATGCCATACAGCGTCTTGCATACATCATACTGTACGCCGACGTATTCACCCGGCTGCAGCGTGATCTGCTCGCTGCCTGTCAGTGTCACCTGTCCGTCCTGCGTACTGACAGACAACGCATCCAGGCCGGAAGCATTGGTATAGACCGCTGCCGGCGTGCTTTCATTCACGCTCATCTCCATGACACGGATATTCGAGAGATTTACACCGTTGGTGATGTCCTCGAAGATCGCCGTCGCGCGGTAACGGATGTATCTCGCCTGGATATCCAGGTCTGTCACATCGACCTGCGGCGTATCGAACGTGTCGATCGGTGTCCATGTGTTTCCATCTGCGGAATATTCCAGCACGCCTTCCTTGTAGTAAGACTGCTTGCCCTCTTCATCGCTCTCTCCCATCGTGAGATGGATGTCGGTTACGCGGTTGACCGCTTTCAGGTCGATGCCGAAATGATCATCGATCACCTGTGCGCCCAGTTCGACATATGTGTCCTTCTGACCATCGGTCATCGCGCTGTAATCCGCATTGGCCGAACCAAATCCTGCCGCTGTGCAAGGGAAGCCCAGCGCCGGATACATCGTTTCTGCCATAGCGGAGAGCACAGATTCGATGAACGGATAAATGCGCTTCTGCGCAGCCTTCTGGGTATGCGCGTTCGTGTCATTCAGCCGCTTCGAGGCATCGTTGATGAAGTTGATCATCGCAATGATGCTCTGATCATCATCCTTGGATACCGGATCAAGTGTCTGCAGCTGTTCAAATACATATTTGCCCACTTCGGCGACATCACGCAGCGTGTCGACCCAGTTGCGGATCTCTGCGGAGATATTGCCTGTGCCCTGGTAAGCATCCAGCGTATCGCATGCGTCGATGATCAGCTGGAACTGCTCGCACAGCGCAGCTGCCTCTGCCGTGTAATCCTCCTGTGCGGCCAGCTTGCGCTCAAATGCCTCAAAGTAAGGGATCAGATAGACTGACTCATCGGTCTGCGCAAAAGACATCGGGGCGGAAGCACAGTTCTGACAGAAGATCTTGAACGCCTCAAGCGCCTGCTCATCGTCGGTGATGATGCGCGCCCAGGAATTCTCCCAGCTGAGCTGGCTGTCATATGCTTCGCTGTTCCAAGTGTAATCCGCGATGCTGAAGAGAGAGACCTTGCTGGCCTGTGCCTGGATCATCGGGTTAGAGACGAGTCCGCTCATGTTCTCGATGCCCGGCTGCAGCGCCTCTGTCGGTCCCATATGCAGCAAGTGTGATCTGCCCAGGTCATTGACCGGGTAGTTCCACCAGACATAGACCGGACGGCCGATCAGATCGGTGATGTAGTCGATCATGCTCTGGTTGACCTCAGAAACGACATTGTCGCCGGTCCACATGATCTGAATGCGCTCATCGCTCTGTGACAGGCTGCGCAGGTAATCAACGCCGCCCTGATTCTTGTTGTAATACTGCGGACACATGATCAGCGGCTTGACATCGCCCTTAGCGTCCACATAATCATGCTGGATGGTATTCAGGAAATCGACCAGATGCGTATTATCTGTCGACGAATCATCAAAGAACACGGCAAACTGACGCACGCCGATGTCATAGAGCTGATCGAACTTGTCCATCAGCGCCTGGATATCCGCGTCGCTGCCCATGTCGATATGTCCGCCGACGTGTGCGGCCCAGACGACCTCCACATTGTGCTGCTTACCGGTCTCCACGAGTTCCGCAAGCTGTGCCAGCTGTTCTGCCGGGTATGGATCGCGCCACTGCGCCGTATGATACGGGTCGCTATTCGGACCATAGATGTAGGTGTTCATCTTGTTCTCTCCGCAGAAACGGATCAGGTCCATGCGGTTCTCATGTGTCCACTCGCCGTAGAATCCTTCGATGAAGCCGCGGAATTCCGTTTCCGGCGCATCCTCGATCAGCACTTCCTTGAGCTCGCCTTCGCCCTGATCGAGCATCTGATCGAGCGTATCCAGACCGTAAGACGTTCCGGTGTTCTCATGGCCCATGACGGCGATGGTATGCTTTTCTTCATCGACATCGAGCACATAGCCTTCGCTCTTGTCAGTAGAGATGCTGCGATCATAGTCGACTTCTGCAAAGTAATCATCGGCAACGCCTTCTCCATCCGCGACGCCGAGGATCACATTGGTGCCTTCTGCGTCCGGCTCAGCCGCCGTGCTGTAAGACATGCCGTTTTCCTCCAGCACGCGGTAGATATGCTGCTTCGTATAATCGTCGACCTCATCCTCCATGACGAGCGTGACTTCCTGATCCGGGATCAGGGTGCCATCCTTCTCCTTCATGCTGGCTGGCACAGGGTAGATGCTGTAGTCCGCCGGCTGATTTGACGGGATCGTCACTTCATAGACCTTTTCTGCGACGGCCTCATTGCGGGTCACGATCGCCTTCAGGGTCACCTTCTGTTCCTGTTCGCCCCGGACCACGCTGACATTGCCCTGCGCGTCGATGGTGAGCGCATCGCTGTCAGACTCCCAGCTGACATTGACGCCGTAATCATCATCCACGATCGGCAGTAGCGTATCCTGCGTCATGCGGGACGGTACGCTGAGCTGGTCGAGATACTCATTGACAAAGGTCTCGTCGCTCCATGCCGGTCCATACACCTCGATCTCATAGATCGAATAGCCGGTATTGCCGTTGGTCTCATGACGGCGGCGCTCGATGCCCTGCATCTTCACGAAACGCGCCTTGACCGTGCCGAAATCATCCAATGTGTTGAGCTTGGCATTCGGTTCTCCCTCCTGCAGCTCGCCATTGTCGATCACCTCGCCCAGGTCGCTCCATTGCTCGCCATCCTCAGAGATCTGGATCTTGAACTTATTCGGTCTGGATTCCCAGTGAATGTCGATCTTGTTGATGTCCATGACCTTGCCCAGGTCGACGCAATACCATGTCTGATCGACATCGCTGTCATTGGTGCCGGCGCGGGAAGCCCAGCGCGTGGACATGTTGCCATCCACAGCGGCATTTTCAAAACGTCCGGCAGTCCCCTCATTGGATGAGGCAGAGACCTTCATATTCAGCGCGAGGTTCTCGCTGCCATCTCCCAGATCCTGAAATTCCGGAAGACTCAGCTGTCCCTCCTGCGCCAGGACGCTTGTCGGCAGCAGCGATGATGTCAGTACAGTGAATGCCGCTGCCACAGTCGTGATTTTTTTCATTTCATTTTCCCTCCTTCTTCATGAAAAAAATGCTTGAATTGAAACAGTATGTTTCATTTCCATAATTCATACTATAGGAACGGGCAGGATAAAACAATTTAAAAAACACGGAATATTTCATGACAAAAATTGTACTGATGCTGAAACAGCAAAAAAGGGAGAGCGTAAGACATGTTTCGTCTTGCGTTCTCCCTTACTGTCATTGATTGATCTCTTTGATGATCTTTTCGATCTGATTGCCCTTTTCCAGCGACTCATCATACAGGAAGATCAGCTCCGGCACCTTGCGGATGGTGAGCCTTCCTGCCAGCTGTGAGCGGATGAAGCCCTTGCTGCGCTCCAGCGCCTTCATGCCGGCATCGATGCGTGCCTGCTTGCCCAGGAATGTCACATAGATCTTCGCGATGGAAAGATCATTGGTCACCGTGACATCCGTGATGGTGATGAACCCGACCTTGGGATCCTTGAGCTCCATCTGGATGATGGAGGAAACCTCACGCTGGATGATGGCCGCGATCTTGTCACTCTTGCCCTTCATATTACTCGACTTCCACCTGCTGGTCTTCGAACAGCTCGATGATGTCGCCGACCTTGATGTCGTTGAAATTGGCGATCGTCATTCCGCACTCGAAGCCGTTCTGCACTTCCTTGACATCGTTTTCAAAACGGCGCAGGCTGCCCAGCTTGCCCGTATAGATCACGACGCCCTCGCGGATCAGCCGCACCTTGCTGTCGCGCTTCACGACACCGTCGGTCACCATGCAGCCGGCGATGGTGCCGACCTTGCTGACCTTGTACGTCTGACGCACTTCAGCCTGTCCGATGACGACTTCCTCATAGACCGGCGCAAGCATGCCCTTCATGGCAAGCTCCATCTCCTCCAGCGCCTTGTAGATGATGTTGTGCAGACGGATCTCGATGCCCTCTTCTTCCGCCTTCTTACGCACCATCGCGTTGGGACGCACGTTGAAGCCATAGATGATCGCATTGGATGCGCTCGCCAGCATGATGTCGGACTCGGTGATCTGACCGGCCGTGGACCGGATGACATTGACGCGCACGCCCTGCACGTCCAGCCGCTCCATGCTTGCCTTCACGGCCTCTGCGCTTCCCTGCACATCTGCCTTGATGATGATGTTGATGTCCTGCACATCGCCCTGCTCGATCTGACGGGCCAGATCGTCCAACGACATGGCGCTGGTGGAATTGCGTTCCTTCTCCACCCGCTTCTGCAGTCTTGCCTCTGCGACATGACGGGCCTTCTTGTCATCGTCGAACGCCTTGAACACATCGCCGGCGATCGGGACATCGTTGAGGCCGATGATCTCCACCGGCGTGGAAGGCAGCGCCTTTTTGATCTCACGCCCGCGGTCATCCACCATCTTGCGCACACGGCCGTATGCCGTACCGACGACCAGCGCGTCTCCGGTACGCAGCGTTCCGGTCTGCACCAGCAGCGTGGATACCGGTCCGCGTCCCTTGTCCAGCTTGGCCTCGATGACCGTACCGGTCGCCAGATGATCCGGATTGGCCTTCAGCTCGGCCATATCCGCCACCAGCAGCAGCGTTTCCAGCAGATCGTCCACGCCGTCGCCGAACTTGGCAGAGATCGGCACGAAGATGGTGTCTCCGCCCCACTCTTCCGGCATGACGCCATTATCCGCCATCTCGCTCTTGATCCGGTCAGGATTGATGCCCGGCTTATCCATCTTGTTCACGGCCACGACGATCGGCACGCCGGCAGCCTTGGCATGGTCGATGGCCTCTTTCGTCTGCGGCATCACGCCGTCATCCGCAGCGACGACGATCACGACGATATCCGTCACCTGCGCGCCGCGCGCACGCATGGCGGTGAACGCCTCATGGCCCGGCGTATCGAGGAAGGTGACCTTTCTTCCCTTGACGCTGACCTGGTATGCACCGATGTGCTGCGTGATCCCGCCGAACTCGCCTTCGGTCACATGCGTCTTGCGGATCGTGTCCAGCAGCGTCGTCTTGCCATGGTCGACATGTCCCATGATCGTGATCACCGGCGGACGCGGCTTCAGCTTGGAAGGATCCTCCTCCATGGCGTTGATCTGTTCCTCCAGATCCTCCTCCTCGATGATGACTTCCTTGTGACATTCCACATTGAACTCCATGCAGACCAGCTCGATGTTTTCCTCATCCAGTGTGGAGTTGATGGTCACCATCGTGCCCATCATGAACAGCAGTTTGATGATCTCACTCGCATTGCGGTTCAGCTTCTCCGCAAGCTCACCGACGCTCATCGGTCCGTGATACGTGATCTCCTTGACTTCGACACGCTCCTTGCGCGGTGTGAAGTTTTTCTGTTTTCCACCTTTTCCAGGTTTCCTCGGCCCTCTTCTCTGTGGTTTGGCCATACCAATCACCTAGCCTTTCATGTACGATTGTATCGTTTTCGCAAACCCCTGATCGATGATCACCGCGGCCTTGCGGTTATATTCCCCCACTGCCGCATCGATCATGCTGCCGCTTTCCACCCGCATCAGCGGGACATCATAGAAAGCGCATTTGTCGCAAATCTTCTTGCGCTGGTTTTCTCCGCAGTCATCCGCGAGGATGACCAGGCATGCCTGGCCATTCTGGATGCTCTTCAGCACCGCGTCCCCCATGACGACCTTGCGGGCGCGCATCGCGAGCCCCAGCGTGCTCTGCCATCTATGCACTCTTGCCTCCGAACATCTCCCGGAGCTGTTCATAGATCTCCTGCGGGATCTCACACTCGAGCGAACGGGCGAGGCTCTTGCGCTTCTGCGCGAGGTCCACTGCTTCCACGCTGCGCTTGAGGTAGGCGCCACGTCCGTTCATCCTTCCGCTTTCGTCGATCTTGACTTCCATCTGCGGTGTGCGCACGATGCGGATCAGCTCCTTCTTAGGCAGCTGCTCCTGCGTGGCCACACATTTGCGCATCGGTATCTTACGCATGCTATCACCTCAGTTAATCGTAATACTTGTCATATTCATCAAAGTCGATATCATTGTTGATCCAGTCGTTCTCGCGCTCTTCCTCTTCCTGGCGCTCGATCTCCGCCAGCTCCTCTTCCGTATAGATCGGCTTGAACTCATATTCCAGATTAGACGGATCGAAGGTCGGACGACGCTTCTCTTCATCCCGATCGTTCTTCTTGCGGCTCGGACGGCTCGGACGGCTTTCTCCGGCATGAGATGCGCTGGCATCCGCCAATGCCTCGAACTTGGACGTGAATTCCTGCTTTTCGCGCAGGTCGAGTCCTTTTTCCTTCTGCTTTGCCTTAGCGATACGGGCTGCTTCCTCAAAGTCATCGGAAGGATGCTCCTCCTTGACCTGCGGCTTCTGCGCCGGTTCCGCCTCAGGCTCCTCCTGGATCGGTCCGCTCGTTTTCGGCGTTTCCTCCTGCGGCGTCATCTCTTCTTCCACAGGCTCATCGTTGTAATCGAAGTCCGCATCCTCCACGCTGGCGATCTCATTGTCCTCATTGCTGGAGGCGAACAGCTCCTGCTGGCGGCGGATGCGCTCCTCTTCCTGACGGCGCAGGAATTCCTCATGCTGCGCTGCCGCGATGCCGCGCCAGTCGATGCCGGCCTCGTTCACTTCGCTCTCGGCCTTGATGTCGATCTTGCGTCCGGTGAGCTTGACCGCCAGACGGGCGTTCTTTCCGCGCTTACCGATCGCGAGCGACAGCTGATGATCCGGAACGATGACCAGCAGGCCGCCCTTCTTCTCTTCGCTGGGGATGACGCCGAGCACTTCTGCCGGTGAGAGCGCGTTCTTGATCAGCTCGCTGACATCCTCGCTCCATTCGAAGATATCGATCTTCTCTCCGTGCAGCTCATCGATGACCACCTGCACACGCTGTCCGCGCGGCCCGATGCAGGCGCCGATCGGATCGATGTTCTCATTATGCGAATACACCGCCATCTTCGTACGCTCTCCCGCCTCACGGGCGATCGCCTTGATTTCGATGATGCCCTGATAGATCTCCGGCACTTCCTTTTCAAACAAACGCTTGACCAGCGTCGCGGCGGCGCGGGATACGAGCACCTGCGCGCCTTTGGTCTCCTTGTTGACCTCGATGATCACCACGCGGATGCGCTCCCCTTCGCGATATTTCTCATTGGGCATCTGCTGGTTCTTCGGCATCATGGCCAAGGTCTTTCCGATGTTCACGATGCAGAACTTCTCCTCGACCGTCTCGATGGTGCCGGTGATCATCTCTTCCACCTTATCGCAATACTCCTCATAGACGATTTGCTTTTCCGCCTCGCGGATCTTCTGCTTCATGACGTTCTTGGCAAGGACGACCGCCGCACGTCCGAATTCCTGGATATTGACTTCCTCATCCACCAGATCGCCCAGCTGATAGTTCTTGTTGATGCGCTGTGCGTCTTCCAGCGAGATCTCCATCTCGTCGTCTTCCACATTTTCCACGACCTGCCGTTCCTGGAACACCTTGATCGCGCCGGTCTTCTCACTGATGTCGACACGCACCAGCGCATCCGGGATCTCGATGTGCTTGCGGTAAGCCTTGATCAGCGCTTCTTCCAGCGCGCTTACCACGATTTCCTTGGTCAGCTTGCGGTCATTCTCGATCGCCTGCATGGCATCCATAAACATTTTCAGTTTCATCTTCCTGTTCCTCTCTATATTTTAACGGATAAGCGTATCAATGCGATATTTTCCGGATCGATCGTGATCTTCTTCTTGACGGCCTTGGCCATATACTCCACCACGATCCCATCCTCATCATAAGCGGTCATGGTTCCCTTGACACTGTCCATTCCGGCTTTGGGATCCTTCAGTTTGACAAACACGTATTCTCCCACGGCAGCAGCGATCTCCTGCGGCATGCGCAGCTCGCGTTCCGCCCCTGGAGAGCAGACCTCCAGAAAATACTCATGGGAAATGAAGTCGCTTTCATCCAGCAGCGCTGATATGCCCTCTGAAACGATCGCGCATGTGTCTATGTCCATCGATCCGTCCGCGTGCATGATGGAGACTTGCAGCACCCGCATCTTTCCATCCTGCACCCATCGCAGATCATACAGAGAACATGCGTTCTGTTCCAGAACCGGCTGAATCATCGTCCTGATCTGTGAAATCTGGTCCATAACACTTCTCCTTCTCATCATAATGAAGGAGTGGGCATAACCCACTCCTCGTTCACGTACATGTTCAGTTTATCACAGAATCATGCCGTCCGCAACCGAAAAATCGCATTTTCCGCCCTCAGGCAGAAAAAAAATAAGAAGTCGCCTTCTTATTTCTCAACTACGGTCCTTCCGTTGTATTCACCGCATTCGCACATCTTGTGTGCCATCTTGTACTCACCGCATGCAGGGCACTTCACCAGTGTCGGCGCAGCCAGCTTGTAATGAGTTCTGCGTTTTGCTTTTCTCGTTTTTGAATTACGTCTCTGCTGTACAGCCATGTTCGCACCTCCTACTTAATCTTCCACTTTGAATTCTCGCAACTTTGCTAAACGGGGATCGATCTCCTGTTCTTTTTCTTTTCTGAGATCTTCTTCCCTGATTACTTTCCAGCCCTTTCCCTGCGGATATTCCCCGATCCCAGGCTTTACGACCTTCAGGGGAACCTCCATGAGGATCAGCTGAAAGATAACCGGCAACAACTCAACGACATCACCTTTTGTCTCATGCACATCCGCATCTTCGCTCTTGACGAAAGAGAACTGTTCGGATGATTCCGAGTGGAACTCAACCTCAACGTCTTCCAGAGTTATTGAACACGGTACAATCATCACTCCTGTAACCGACAGATCCGCATATACGCGCTCGCTTACAACATCGTAATGAATTTCTCCGCTCACATGAACGCGGGGAACAGATCGAATGTGATGCATCCGGGCAAACGCCTCAGGCTCAAAACTGATGTCCTCGTCCAACGCGATGGTATTGTTCTCAGCCTGCAGGAAATCTGCTTTGGAATATCTCACCGACTTCACCACCTCATGTCAACGAAAACATTATAAAGAAATAGATGATCAAAGTCAAGAATATTTTAAAATTCACAAAACCGCGCGGATCAGCCTTCCCAGGGGCGCATGCTTTCCATCCAGGAAAGCAGATCCTGCATCATTTCCTGCGCGCAGCGCTCATGGAAAAGCTCATGGCGGGCGTGCGGATACGCCTTCTTCACGATGCGCGCATAGCCGCTTTTCTTCAGCCGCTGCATGGAACGCGTCCACGCCTGCGTAGAACCGATCACCGGATCCTCTTCTCCCGCCACGAAGAAGAATGGCAGATCCGGCTGACGGCAGAGCCAGCCTTCTTCATCATAAGCATCATACATGAGCGCGAACAGATTCTGATATCCATTGAGCGTAAAGGTAAAGGAGCAAAGCGGATCTGCCTCATACGCCTTCACGGCATCTTCCATCGATGAGATCCAGGCATGCCTGCCCTGAGGGAACGCCTTTTCATACGGACCCAGGGTCAATGCATGGAACAGGCGGCTGTGCGCATGATCGCCCTGGAAACGCCGCATCAGCGCACACAGCATCATCGCCAGCGGAACCAGCGGATTCGCACAAGGCGTGCCGCAGAGCATCACGCCATCGACCTCATAATCATAATGACGCACATAACAGCGCACGGCCAGCGAACCCATGCTGTGGCCGAAGAGAAAATAAGGCACATCGCCGAAGCGCTCCTTCATCCGATGGACGACCTGATGGATGTCCCGCACGAGCCAAACGCCGCTGGCATCATAAAAATATCCCAGATCATCGCGGTCACGGACGCTCTCCCCATGTCCGCGCAGATCGAAGATCACCACAGCGTAGCCCTGTTCGCTGAAGAAATCGAGCATCTGCTGATATCGTTCCTTGTGATCGCACATGCCATGCACCAGATGAAGGAT
>ENA-UOJL01003370-UOJL01003370.1-human-gut-metagenome-genome-assembly--contig:-P47-NODE-3370-length-11379-cov-6.650918_pt1 | contig 11379 bp, 8 predicted proteins | sample MGYA00242347_ERZ723894 | MGnify/ENA metagenome assembly ERZ723894
CACCTGACCCTCCTTGCGGTAGGTCAGGTGTTGCAACGATCACTAGAACCCGCCCAGCTCTCGGACAAGCTCAGGGGGGGTGTACGCGCAGATCGACGAATGGCGCAACAGGCCGTTGGAGCGTTCGTACCCGTACCTGTTCGTGGACGGCGTGTGGCACAAGCGCACGTGGGGCGGGTCGGTCGAGAACGTGAGCGTGCTGGTCGCGATCGGCGTGGACGACACGGGCCATCGGGAGGTCGTCGGGGTCGCGGAGGGCATGAAGGAGGACAGGGCCAGCTGGGAGCAGTTCGTCAGGAGCCTGATCGAACGCGGTCTCAGGGGCGTGCGGCTCGTGGTGGGCGACCGGTGCGCCGGGCTGGTGGCCACGGTGAACTCGATGCTGCCGGACGCGAGATACCAGCGGTGCACGGTCCACTTCATGCGCAACGTGCTCTCCAGGGTCAGCCGCAAACACGCGGCATGGGCGGCCGGCGCGCTCAAGGCCGTGTTCGCCATGGAATCCCGCGACGCCGCGTTGAGGAAGGCGGAGGATGTGGCCGCGCAGATGGAATCCCGCGGATTGAAGGCCGCCGCATCCTGCCTCAGGGAGGGCATAGGCGAGTCGACCACCTACCTGCTCGACGACTACCCCGTCGAGCACCGTCGGCGGATCCGCACGAACAACATGATCGAACGCCTCAACAGGGAGATCCGCCGGCGTACCAGGGTCGTCGGCAGCTTCCCCGACGGCAGGAGCGCGCTCATGCTCGTCTGCGCCAGGATCCGATACGTCACCGCCAACGATTGGTCGAGCCGCCGCTACCTGAACATGTCCCGACTCGGTGACACCATGCAGACAACCGACTGAAACCGACCCGGCAACGGGCCAGACCGCTTTCGCGCAAGACTTCGGGCACAACCAGACCGTACCTTCGGCCATATGGATCTGAATTACTTCAGCTTTGCAGCCGAAGTGCGTCTCACAATGGGGAACAACTATCGTGATTTGTGAGGAAGGTCCGCCAGATCATGTATATGCGTATGGCCCGTACTTGTAGCACGGGCCATACTTTTCGTTCCATGGCTGTGGTGTAGAAATTGATTATTCCTTGACCGCGCCCGCGGAGAGGCCGGACTGCCAGTACTTCTGCAGGCATAGGAACGCGATGACCAGCGGGATGATCGTGATCAGGGAGCCCGTGATCACCAGGTTCTGGATCGCCTGGCCGCCGGCCGTGCTCGCCTGGTCCTTCCACTGGTTCAGGCCGATGGTCAGCGGGTACCAGTCCGCGTCCTTGAGCATGATCAACGGCAGGAAGTAGTTGTTCCACGTCGCCACGATCGTGAACAGGGCCGTCGTAACGATGCCCGGAGCCAACAGCGGCAGGGACACCTGGAAGAACGTGCGGAACTCCGAAGCTCCATCAACTCGTGCGGCCTCGAGCAATTCCGTCGGAACCGCCTGCTCGGAGAAGATCCACATCAGATACAAACCAAACGGGCTGATCAACGATGGAATGATCATGGCCCACGGCGTGTTCGTCAGGCTGAGCTTGGCGAACAGCAGGAACTGCGGGACCGCCAACGCGATGCCCGGCACGCTGATCGCGCCGATGATGACCGCGAACACGGCCTTGCGGCCCGGGAAACGAAACTTCGCCAGTGCGTAGCCGCCCATGATGGCCAGCAGTGTCGCGCCGCCGGCGCCCACGACCACGTACAGGAGCGTGTTGAGCAGCCAGCGCCCGAAGATGCCGTCCTGGTAGGTGAACACGGTCACGATGTTGTCCCACAGGGCGAACGTGTGGCCGAAACCCAGCCCGAACGTCGAAGTGAAGTCGGCCTGCGTCTTCGTCGCGTTGACCAGCAGGTACACGAACGGGAACAGGCAGTACACCGCGAAGATCGCGCATACCAAGGTCAGCAGCTTGCTGCGCCTCGGGTTCGACACGTTCGCGAAACCGGACTTCGCCGCGCGTTTGCGCTCCGCCTTCTCATCCATTTCCACGCGCTTTAAGCGCGCCCTCTCGGCCTTCTTTGCGGCTCGTTCCTGCTCTTTAAGCTCTTGGGGAGTCATATACCCCGTCGACATCGCAGCATCGCTCATGATTGTTATGCTCCTTGAAAAATCCATGTCCTATGCAGATGACGTACGCCCCAAGGCGTTACTTCATCTGCTCCTTCATGCTGTTGAGCTGCACCGCGTACGCGATCGCCATCGTGATCACGGCCATCGTGATCGCCAAGGCAGCGGCGTAGTTCGACTGGTTGCCCGCGAAGGACAGGTTGTACGCGTACATGTTCGGCGTGTAGTACGTGCTGATCGCGTTGCCCGGGACCATGTTCTGCATGATGCTCGGCTCGTTGAACAGCTGGAACGAGCCGATGATCGAGAAGATCACCGTGATCGCGAGCGATCCCTTCAATTCGGGCAGCTTGATGGACTTGATGATCTGCCATTCGCTCGCGCCGTCAATGCTGGCGGCCTCGTACAGCGAGTGCGGGATCGTGGACAGCGAGCTGTAGAAGATCAACATGTTGTAGCCGGTGAACTCCCAGGTCACGATGTTGCCGATCGCGGCGAGCAGCACGTTCGGGCTCAGCACGTCGAGGTTCGTGCCCAGCCAGTCGTTCAGGGAGCCGACCAGACCGTATTTCGCGCCGTACATGAAGCCCCACACCAAAGTCGACACCACGGCCGGCACCGCGTACGGCAGGAACGTGGTGATGCGGAAGAACTTCGCACCGTGCAGCTTCATGGAATCCAAAGCCAAAGCCATCGCCGCCGACAGGAACAGCATGATGGGAACCTGCACCATGGTGAACAGGGCCACGCGCCATACCGAACTCCAGAACTGCGGATCATGGAACAGACGAATGTAATTGTTGATTCCCACGAACTTCGTGCCGCCGATCATCTGCTTCTGGAAGAAGCTGATGTAGACCGCGTACAGGATCGGGATCACGAACACGAACACGAACACCAACGCGAACGGCCACATAAACTTCCAACCACGCCAATCCGCCTTGTGTTTATTGACACGCACGGTTGCCGAATGCAGTGGCATATTGGCAACAACTTCCGTTGCTGACATCATTCTCTCCTTCGAGACATTTTTGATTGTTTTTGATTGCCGCGCAAAGATTTCCGAGTGTGAAACAGGTGTGGATGGGAAGGCATCCCTTTCGCGCCTGTACTTTCACTCCACGGTGGAGCCTTGATGAATCGCACCCCGATCGTTGGACTGAAGAAATTCAGATTTCGATGATCGGGCGGTACGGTTCATGCCTTCGAGGACACCCGATGGTATTCTTTTTCCTTTCTTTCTATTGAACGGCAGTGGCATGATCCTTGCTTTTGGCGCCCTTGCTTGTAGTCTGCATCTTAAAACCGAAGGATTATGACTGACAAATAATTTCGATGATTTCGACGATTTCAATAATCAAGGCACTCACCAGAACAGGCACGCGCGACTGTATCGTGTGAGGGCCTACGAAGTTGATGGTTCAGCGCATGATAGCTGAACCGCCGGGGTTGCAATTTGGCACATATTCCAGGCAATTTGTTGATGGAAATATATAGCAGAGCTGTTATTGACGACATCGCTGTTGATTTACGTCATAGGTTTTTCCGGCCTGTGTTGACTTCTTAGTAAAGCGTTGAAGTGTCCGATCATATGACGATGTATGTGCTTTTAGACGCGGCACATTCCTTGGGACAGCACTATATTCGCTAATGTGACTTTCTCGTTCTTTAGACAATGGATCATCAATTGTGTTGGCCGTTGCGTGATGCAGCCGCGCGTGTCTGTTATGGTGAGTGCCTTGATTATTGAAATCGTCGAAATCATCGAAATTATTTGTCAGTCATAATCCTTCGGTTTTAAGATGCAGACTACAAGCAAGGGCGCCAAAAGCAAGGATCATGCCACTGCTGCTCAATAGAAAGAAAGGGAAACAATGAGGTTCTCGTTAGGAAAAATAATTGCTCTCTGCGGTGCTGCGGCGATGGTTGTTCCATTGGCAGCGTGTGGAACAACTCAGTCGGAAACTCCCGATGGGAGCGGTAAGACGGTTGTTAATGTTTGGGCTTGGGATAACAATCTTAAAGCTAATGCTAAGGTTTTCATGAAGAAAAACCCTAACATTGTCATCAAATTTACCAATGCCGGTAGTGGTAAAGATGAATACAAAGCTCTGAATAATGCTTTGGAAGCTGGCAGTGGAATTCCGGATATAGCCATGATTGAATATTATGCGATTCCTGAGTATGTAATTAAGGGCTCTCTTAAAAATCTGAATGACTATGGGACTGCCAAATATAAGGATTTCTACACCCCAGGTACTTGGAATGCAGTGAATTTCAATGGCGGTATGTATGGTATGCCAGTCGACTCTGGACCAATGGCTTTTTACTATGACAAAGAGGTATTTGACAAAGCTGGCATTTCTGAGCCGCCAAGTACTTGGGATGAGTTCTATCAAGATGCAAAGAAGATTAAGCAGATTGGTTCATATATTACTAATGATCCAGGGAACGCCGGATTCTTCAATGCAATGGTCTGGCAAGCAGGTGGACACCCATATTCCACATCTAAAGACGGCACCAAGGTTACCGTCAAACTCACTACTGATAAAGGAGTGCAGAAATTCTGTGACTTCTGGCAAAAGATGATTGATGAAGGACTAATCGAAACGAAGACAAAAGATAGTTCTGATGATTGGTATCGTTCAGTTGGTTCCGGAGAATTTGCGAGCGTGATATCTGCTGCATGGGCTCCCGGCATGTTTTTAAACAATGCTTCGGAGGGTGCTGGAAAGTGGCGAATTGCTCAAATGCCAACGTGGAACGCCGGCGAGAAGGTAAGTTCTGAGTACGGCGGCTCCTCCCTTGCCCTGATGTCGTCATCCAAGAATGCGGATGCTGCGTACAAGTTTATGGAATTTGCCAGCACTAATTCTGATGCCATCATGTCCCGTGTGGACCAAGGTGGTTTTCCTGCTGATTTGAAGACCATGTCTAACGATAAATTCCTTAGCCAGACTACTATGGTGAACTCCGATGGAGACACGGTGGATTATTTTGGCGGTGAGAAGTTCAATGCTGAATTCGCCGAGGCTGCGAAGCGTGTCACATCTAAGTTCGAATTTCTGCCCTATGACGTTTATGCGCGAAGCGTTTTCACCGACACTGTCGGGGCTGCTTACACGGGACAGACCACAATGAAGGAAGGTGTGAAGGCTTGGCAGGACAAGCTCGTTGAGCAAGGAAAGAGCCAAGGCTTTACTGTGAACGAATAAGGATAACAATGGCTGGAATCAAGGACGTGGCGGCTCTCGCAGGAGTTTCCATAAGCACGGTTTCCTATGTGATGACAGGGAAACGTCCTATAGGGGCAAATACCCGTCGGAGAGTATTGCAAGCTGCGCGGGAACTTGGTTACTTGGCGAAAAACGGTGGTCCAGCTCCGTTGAGTGGTGAGACTCATTTCGTCGCGCTGAGTTCGCCCGTCCATGATTCCACCAGCTATACCAACTATTGTGCTTATTTTCTAAATTTTCTCAAAGCGGCCAGGCGACTTGGCTATGAAACGTTGCTGTTGACTGAGGAAACAGGAGATGAGCAGCTTCGCTCTATCATCGATACTGGGATGGTGGATGGTGTCGCTCTTATGGATGTGACTATGAATGATCCCCGGATTGAATTGGCTCAGCTTTCAAGTATTCCGCTCATTTCTATTGGACATCCTATGAATGAAATAAATGTGCCATGCATTGATACCGTTTTTATTGAAATGGGTGAAATGATCATGCAAACGCTTTGTCGTAATGGGCACAGCAGAATTCTGTTTGCAGGGGGGAAGGAGATTGATTACGAACGAAATGGAGGTGCAAATTACCTCATTCGACTCAGGACATCAATGCATGATGCTGCTGCGCGATACAAGATTCATATAGATGAAGAGTTTACCGACGAGGATGATTTCGATGCTGCCGAAAACCTACTTGAGAGGTTCATCTCGAGTGAGAACACAGCAATTGTGACTCAAGGCGGCCCATTGTTCCTTAATAATCTTGTTGCTGCGACGCGGCAGCGTGGAATGAAGATTCCTCAAGATCTTTCGCTGATTTCAGCGGGAACATATACAGATTCCATAGGCAAGCGTCTGAGGATAGATGAATTTCCCTTAATGCCAGCAGAGTTGTGTCAACTGGGCATGAGCATGCTTGTTCGGCTCATGGATGGAACTCTAAAGGGAAAGGAAAAAGCAACATTGATTCATCCCGTATATAGGCAACGTGGATCCATAGCATCGCGTTGATGAAGAACTTGATTTAATAAGGAAACAAGATATGACTGATTTCAATCGTTCCGTCCTTCCCGTCGCCGTGCGTTCCAACGGCGCGACCCCGAACCCATGGTGGGCCAACGCGGTGGTCTACCAGATCTATCCGCGTTCCTTCCAGGACACGAACGGCGACGGCATCGGCGACCTGAAGGGCATCACCAGCCGTCTCGATTATTTGGCTGATCTTGGCGTGGACGTGCTGTGGCTGTCCCCGGTCTACAGGTCCCCGCAGGACGACAACGGCTACGACATCTCCGACTACCAGGACATCGATCCGCTGTTCGGCACGATGGCCGATATGGACGAGCTGCTTGCCGAAGCGCACAAGCGCGGCCTGAAGGTCATCATGGACCTGGTCGTGAACCACACGTCCGACGAGCACGCCTGGTTCCAGGCTTCCCGCGACAAGAACGATCCTCATGCGGATTGGTATTGGTGGCGTCCCGCCAAGCCGGGCCATGAGCCGGGCACTCCGGGCGCCGAGCCGAACCGGTGGGGTTCCTATTTCGGCGGTTCCGCGTGGCAGTACGATCCGAAGCGCGGCGAATACTACCTCCACCAGTTCTCCAGGAAGCAGCCGGATTTGAATTGGGAGAATCCGGAGGTGCGCAAGGCCGTGTACAGGATGATGAACTGGTGGATGGATCGCGGCATCGACGGCTTCCGCATGGACGTGATCACCTTGATCTCGAAACATCTCGATGGCCACGGACGGCTGCCCGGAGAGGTCGGCTCGGAATTGTCCGAGGGGGAGATAGGCGAAGAGGGATACACGGACGCAGGCCCGTTCTGTTCCGACGGTCCGCGGCTCGACGAATTCCTCGCCGAAATGCGCCGTGAGGTGTTCGAGGGCCGTGAGGGCTACATGAACGTCGGCGAGGCGCCGGGCATCACTCCGGAACGCAACGAGTTCATTACCGATCCGGCCCACAAGGAACTCGACATGCTGTTCCTGTTCGACCACGTGGGCGTCGACCAGGAAGGTTCCAAGTGGAACACCGTGCCGTTCGAAGTCAGGAATCTGCGTGCTCGTCTTGCCGACCAGCAGGAGGCCGTGAGGAACGCCGGCTGGGCCAGCCTGTTCTTCTGCAACCACGACCAGCCGCGTGTCGTGTCCCGTTGGGGCGACGACTCTGACCGCGAGTCGCGCGAGTTGAGCGCCAAGGCGTTCGGCATGCTGCTGCACATGCACCGTGGCACCCCCTACATTTATGAGGGCGAGGAGCTGGGCATGACCAACGCCCATTTCACCAAGCTCGACCAGTACCGCGATCTGGAGGCCATCAACGCCTACCGCCAGCGCGTGGAGGAGGCCAGGTGCCAGTCGCCGGAATCGATGATGGCGGCCCTCGCGCTCATCGGACGGGACAATTCGCGCACGCCGATGCAGTGGGACGCTTCCAGGTACGCCGGCTTCACCGCGGCCGACGCGGCGACGGAACCGTGGATCGGCGTCAATCCGAACCATGTGGAGATCAACGCCGCCGAGGAGTTCGACGATCCTGATTCCGTGTACGGCTTCTACAAGAAGCTCATCGCCATGCGCCACGGCAACGCGACCGTCGCGACGGGCGAGTGGAATCTGGTCGCGGCAGACAGCGAGCAGGTGTATTCGTTCACCCGTACCGGCGGCGACGATACGATTCTCGTCATGGTCAATCTCACCGGTAGGACGGCGCGGGTGCCGGCGGAGGTCGCGCGATTGCTCGGGAATGGCGTGAGCGAGTCGCAGGTGCTGCTCAGCACCTATGATGCCGTACATGGCGTGAAGTCGATCGCTCGCGGCGAGCTTGCTCGTTGGGAGGGAGTCGTGATTCAGCTCTAATCGACTCAAGCTGACTTCATGTTCACGCTCGACCTTACCCTGGTTGAGTGTGGACATGAAGTCAATGTCAGGGGCGTGTCTATCTCCCAGAGTGGCGTCTCTTAATGGGGAAGTCGATGTCCGTCAAATGTGAACTGGAGAACACTGGCTGGTGCAGGGCCATCTAATTTACTTAGCTACTAACTTAACGGCAAATCTTAAAAGGTGCAGCCTCGCATGATTCTGGTGAGAGGTTTTTCGTTGTTCCGTGCTGCGGATAAGCGTCATGTTGTTGTTTGACGTTCAATTGTCATATGGGTCGTGAGACTTTCCGCGCCGAAAGTGGTTCCGAGACGTTATGGCTACGTAGATGGTACGTAGGCTCTTCTATGGCAAAAAGCGCACTGAAGCGCAACGCCGCGAGGATCGAACAGGATGGGCGTTCATGGCACCATTCGGCATACTGTTCGCCATCGTATTCATCATCCCGTGTTGCGTTTCGCCATTCGGCTTCTTCCTGGGTCGCGTATACGCGCAAACCTCCGTGCCGAACGAACTGCTGGAACATTCTGGACGTTTTTGGCCTGTCAGCGGGAGGATTCCTCCACTCGCTGGAAGAATTGGATGCTAATTGAGGAATATGGCTGTGAATGAGTCGGAAGGTTTGAATATGGAACAGTCTCGGGAGCGGTTTGCGAATGAGGTGGACGTTGCGTTAGCGCAGTCGGCCCGTCCGTTTGCGATTCACAATGCGCGCAAAGTCGATGCGCGAGGTGTTGCGGAACATTATTGGCTGGTTTCCGATGGTAGCGCGATTATTGCGACTGGGAATCGGGACGATGATTTTGCTGCGGCATGCGCAAGCGTCGGTTTGGATGCCGATGCTGATTCCGATTCGGTCAGTTCGGTTGGTTCCGGCGATTCCATGACCGGTTCGGCCGGTTTCGTGACCAACGCTGCAGGCCGCATGATGACTCCCGGTTACGTCGACATTCATGCGCACGGTTCGTGGGGGAGTTCCTTCGATGACGGTGTGCAAGGCATACGCATGGCCCGCGCAGGTCATATGATGCACGGCACCACCCGTCAGGTGCTCAGTTTGATCACCAACCCGCTCGACGTGATGTGCGCCAATCTTCAAACCGTGCGTGGCATGATGGGTGCTCGCCCTGACATTCTTGGAGCGCATTTGGAAGGTCCGTTCCTTGCGTTGTCTCGCAAAGGTGCGCATGATCCGGAATGCTTGAAAGATCCGGTTCCCGAATATGTTGATCGGCTTTTGCATGCTGCGAACGGCTGTTTGCGACAGATCACCATCGCCCCCGAACTACCGCATGGCATTGATGCGATTCGTCGTTTTGCTGCGGCTGGAGTGGTTCCTGCGGTGGGACATTGCGATGCCGATTATGCAACCGCCTGCAGAGGTTTTGATGCGGGTGCTGGCATTATGACGCACATGTTCAATGCGATGAATGGTTTGCATCATCGTGAGCCTGGTCCGATTCCGGCTGCTGTTGAGGATCCGCGCGTCACTGTTGAGTTGATTAATGATGGTTTTCATGTGCAGGATCCGATGGTGCGTTTGGGATTCGGCTTCGCTCCGCATCGCATTGCGTTTGTGACCGACGCTATGGCTGCCACCGATTGCCCGGATGGTCATTATTTGCTGGGTGCGTTGGATGTGAATGTGATTGACGGTCATGCTCGTCTTGCATCGAATGGTGCGATAGCCGGTTCCACGTTGACGTTGGAAAAGGCTGTTCAGCGTGCGGTGCTCGAATTAGGATTCACGCCTACCGACGCGGTGGAAGCCGCCACGTTGATTCCGGCCAAAGCATTCGGTTTCGATCGTGCGAACCCGGTCACCAAGCAGCCGCTCGGTCTGCTTGCCCCCGGCTATGCTGCCGACGTGCTTCTGCTCAACCCCGCCATCTGGGCCGTCGAACACGTCTGGTGCGACGCCCACTTTCTTCGTTAAGGCGCGATTGCTGAAACGTAATTGCAGGACCGGCTTCGTAACAGGATGCCGGTCCTTGCTGTATCTCGAGTTTTTGTTTTCAGTTTTGCGGGGTGAAGCTGTCGCGGGCGACGAGAGATAACGCCCGGTTTTTGCGCACTTTGTGATTCGGGCTTCCCGGATATGAACATGGCCCGCACCGGGTACGATTTTCAGCCGCTAACACAGGAAAACCGCGATTGGAAAGAGGCACGGGCCATGTCCAAGGAAATCATACAGTTCGACCAGGCCATGTTCGAGACCAAGCTCGACGCCATGGTGCGCGACAAGGTCGAGCAGATCGTCAACGCGATGCTCGACGAGGAGGCCGACCTAATCGCCAACGCCGCCAGATACGAGAGAAGCGATGGACGCAAGGCGTACCGGGCCGGCCACTACGCGCGCAGGTTCACCGTCAAGGCCGGCAGGCTCGGACTCAAGGTGCCCAAGCTGAAGGGCGCGGTCTTCGAGTCGGCGGTCATCGAACGCTACCGGCGTCGCGAGCAGAGCGTCGAGGAGGCGCTGATCGACATGTACCTGGCCGGCGTCAGCACGCGTCAGGTCGACGACATCAGCCGCCTGCTGTGGGGCGAGCGGATGCCCCCGCAGACGCTCTCCGACAAGCTCAGGAAGGTGTACGACCAGATCGACGAATGGCGCAACCGGCCGCTTGGGGGCGAGTACCCGTACGTGTTCATGGACGGCGTGTGGCACAAGCGCTCATGGGGCGGGTCGGTCGAGAACGTGAGCGTGCTGGTCGCGATCGGCGTGGACGACACGGGCCACCGGGAGGTCATCGGCGTGGCCGAGGGCATGAAGGAGGACAAGGCCAGCTGGGAGCAGTTCATACGGTCCATGATCGAGCGCGGCCTGAAGGGCGTCAGGCTCGTGGTCGGCGACAGGTGCGCCGGGCTCGTCGCCACCGTCGGCGAGATGCTGCCGCAGGCCAGATACCAGCGGTGCATGGTCCACTTCATGCGCAACGTGCTCTCCAAGGTGCCGCCCACCCACCGCGAATGGGCGTCCGCCGCGCTCATGCTCATCTGCGCCAGGATCCGCTACGTCACCGCCAACGATTGGTCGAGCCGCCGCTACCTGGACATGTCCCGGCTCGACGGCATCATGCAATCAACCGACTGAAGTCATTCCCCCGACGACGGACCAGGCCACATTTGCGCAAAACATCGGGCACAAGGGGCTGCGGACGTTTTCTTGGAGACTGAGCGAAAGGTTTCTCGTATGTTCAG
>ENA-UOJL01003382-UOJL01003382.1-human-gut-metagenome-genome-assembly--contig:-P47-NODE-3382-length-11339-cov-5.030308_pt1 | contig 11339 bp, 10 predicted proteins | sample MGYA00242347_ERZ723894 | MGnify/ENA metagenome assembly ERZ723894
GTCTACGGATAAAATTGCTGGATACAAGCCGAGTGAAAGCTCAACTATATGAATACCCTTTGATACTGTTTTTACCTCTTTTCTGTATACTGCATTGCCAGAATAAGAATAAACATTGGGATCAGCGTTACCACTTGATACTACACAAACCACATTTGAATTGTTTTTTACTGGAATCATATAATCCTGCTGAACAACCGGCGGCCATACAGGAATCAGCTCTGGTGGACATTCTAATAGCCACACTCCAAAATTTGACTTTATATATGAGCTAATATGCGTAAATTCTCTCGTGTTATCAACTGACACATCGGTCATAAATTTTATTATTTTGAAAGTGGTCTTATTGATTATGACCTTTCCAATCAAAGTTTGGCTGATATTAGAATGATATAAAAAATCATTTTTAACAACAGCATAGTAATATCTGTTTGTAGATATGCTATCTCCTCTACGAATCTTTTTACCGCCTGTTTCACTATAAGAAAATATAGCACCATTAGGCTCAAAACCATCTGCGTAATCAGACCATTTTCTTTGTAGATCAAAAATTTGTGTTCTTCCTTCAATTGAAATAGAATAATTCCTTCCATGCAATGGAATAAAATTGATCGGGATAAGCGTAGTGTTGTCTGACAGAAAATTTGATTGATCGACTTTGACAGTTCTGAATTGCTGATAAGAAGATATTTTGACAGTGCAATCAAATCGTGCAGCACTCTCTAATGTTTTAGTACCAACGGCAGGAAATCCTATATTTAGCAGGAAGTTCCCTGTACTAATCTGAGTAATGAATAACGGTAATCCAACTCTTTGACTTATGGTGAGATTTGAACGACCATCAACACGCTTGTCACACTCAGGTGATCGATCAGTCTTTTTTTGATGGTAAAAGCAACTTTCGTAGTATCCGCCATTTCTAAAAAACACTCGCTCTCCGCACTCAGGGCAGAAAAATCTTTCTTTCAAACTGTGAATATAAGGCTTGCTATCGAACTCATCTGCACTCACTTCTTTTTCAGTACCTATTGCATATCTATCAATCGCAAACTTCACTTTTTCCACCTCAATCCACAATATATTTTTATTTGGTATAATTAGGCAAATCCATTATAACTCCCAAATCCAAGCATATATACTGCCATAGCCACAGCAAGGTTTTCATCATCAATATTCTGGTTTTTAGCAAGTGCCTTCAATTCATCAATGACAGTATCGTGCGGAACGATAGAGCCTTCCAGCTCGTCCACAGCCTTCTGAATAATAGACGGCAGAACCATACACATCTGATAGAAAGCATCTTCCTGACCTGTCACAAGACCATAGAACCGGTCGAGGCTCACACGGCGTATCAGCTTGTGACCTACCTTCTTCTTGTCAACGGTAGTCTCCCATTTGATATTCTGCGACCTCTGAGCGATAGCTTCAACAAGGAAACAAGCACAATCATCATCGGTAAGAAGCTGATTCTGCATCTTGATAAATGTCTTGCCTGCCGAAGCCGAGTTCATGGTATTATGCTTATTCTTCATCTCAACATACACGGTATGCACTACGCTGCCATCGGGCAGAGAAATACCATCGGGACTTTCAAAGATAACGTCCCACCCGCCTTCTTTGCCATTGTCGGGAACACGACACTTGTCTATGTACTGAAAGATACGCTGATGAAAATAGCCTATATCGTTGTTGTTAGACTTGTCACGCTGACGGAATATTTCGTTGCTTATGATTTCCTCCCACGAAGATTGATAAACGGTCTTGTCAAAAATCAGCTTGATAGGATCAATAATATTCTTATTGAAACGCTTCAAATCGAAGGATTCGAGCTTTTCGCCGTACTTTTCAATTGTAGCCTTAACGTGCTTTGTAAAATCTTCTTCGCTGATAAAACTAAGTGTCCACATTTATGATAAGCCCTCCAATGCGATTTTTATTTGTTTTGCTATGTCCATTGCGAGATTGACAGGTACAGCATTGCCGACCTGCTTGTATTGTGAGCCTACACTTCCGCAGAATTGCCACGCATCGGGGAAACTCTGACAACGGGCATTTTCACGGATAGTAAACGGTCTTGCTTCAAGTGGGTGGCAGCGGTCTGTCTGTTTCTGGCTGGGTGAGGTCAGCACTGCGAGCGAAGGCTCGTCAAGGCTTAATCTGCGAAGAATACCCGTTCTGCCGCCTTCCATATCCCAACAGCTTTTCATATACTCTTTGGCAATATCCTCGGGAATATCTCTCCAGTACCCCCCCGGAGGAACAAGCTCAAATATCTTACGCTTATACTCCGAATAGGGCGTACCCTCACTTTTTGGACAATCGAGCAGAATATCCCGTAGCACTGGCTTGTATTCGTGCGGTGTGGGGAAAGTAAACTTGATCTGGTTGGTCAGGTCATTTCTGATACCGATAGTAATAAGTCGTTCACGCTTTTGAGCAACACCATAATCCCAAGCATTCAGCACTTTCTTCTGAATGGTGTACCCCGTGCTTTCAAAAATGTCGGTGATAGTCTTGTATGTCCTGCCCTTGTCATGGGTCAGCAGACCACGGACGTTCTCAAAAAGGAACATTTTAGGTTGAAGCTGTTCCAAAAACTTTGCATAATGATAGAACAACGTACCACGGGCATCTTCCAAACCGAGCCGTTTTCCTGCATAGGAGAAGCTCTGGCAAGGTGCGCCGCCCGAAAGCAGATCAAGCTCTCCGCGCTTCAAGCCGAAATACTCCTGCAAGTCAAGGCAGGAGATATTGGCTATATCATCGTTGATAACACGCCATTCGGGTCTGTTCCTGCGGAGAGTATCAGATGCGTCCTTATCTACCTCTACAAGACCGAGTGTTTTGAATCCGGCTTTTTCAACACCAAGAGCAAGACCGCCTGCACCCGCAAAAAGCTCAATGGTCGAGAATGTCTTTGTTTCTTTATTTGTGGTTATATCCATAATATCCCCGATATTGCAGTTCAGCACCATACATATCTTTTCAAGGCTTTCAAGGGAAACGGTTTCATTCTTTCCCATACGAGCCATTACGTTGAAGCTGATACCTGACGCTTCTTTCAGTTCGGTCTTATTCATTCCTTTATCAATCAGTAATTTCCATAGGTTATTGTAGCTTACTGCCACCATGTTTCATTCCTTCCTGTATCCTGTGATACAATAATGGTTTATAAAGATTATAGCATAATCTGTCGAAAAAGTCAATCATTCTCACGAAATTGTTAGATAATCTTTTTGAGACAGCAAAAGCGCCTTAACACTTCCGACAAGGAAAACTTATGCAGGAAAGAAACTAAAAACAGGTACAGTTGACCGAAGCGGAACTTACAAAGCATTACGTAACAGCAATCTGAAAGAATGCTATATAGTGAGATATGCAGATGATTTTAAAATCTTTTGCAGAAAACGCTCTGATGCTGTTAAACTGTTTGAAGCTGTTAAATTATGGCTCAAAGAACGATTGGGACTGGACATCAGTCCTGAGAAGTCGAAAATAGTTAATCTGAAAAAGAGCTACTCTGAATTTTTAGGCTTTAGAATTACTGCAACCCCAAAGGGCAAGGACAGCAAGGGTAATTCGAAGTATGTTGTGAAATCCGGTCTTACAAATAAGGCTATCCAAAAGATAAAAAAGAAAACCTCACAAGCAGTGAAGTTGATTGAGAAACCCGTAAACGACAAGGAAGAATTTAAGCATATCACATTTTATAATTCCTACGTTATAGGTATACATAACTATTATCGTTATGCAACTCATGTGAGGGAAGATTTTTATAAAATCGCTTTTCAAATCTCCCGAAAACTTTATGTGCGAACTAAGAGCAAGCTAAAAAGGCATGGAAAACCTTTGTGTGGGTACATTAAAGAACGCTATGGGAAAAGCAAGGAAATGCGTTATATAAACGGAAATCCTATAATCCCATTAGGCTATGTACAGCATAAAAATCCTATGGATAAGAAAAAGATTATTAACAATTATACAGCGGAGGGCAGAGCAGAAATCCATAAAATGCTCGAAACTGTAAATATCACGGTACTACATTACATGATGAGAAATCCTATTCTCAATCGAAGTATAGAATACAATGATAACTGATTGTCACTGTATTGCGCTTCACATGGAAAGTGTAGTATCACAGGCAAAATTCTTGAAATAGGTAATATTCATTGTCATCATAAAATCCCCTATAGCATATCACACGATGACAGCTATGGCAACTTGATATTGATATGTCAGGAAGCTCATGTTCTTATTCATGCTGTAAACAGCGAGGTAATTCAGCATTATAAAAATGCGCTGAACCTCAATGCACAGCAAATCAGCAAAATCAATAAGCTCAGAAAGCTCTTAAATCTTGCAGATATATAAGGTTATTTCTTTGTAATTCAGATATGTTATTACATGATTGTATTGAATGATAGCACGCCGTATGAGGGGAAACTCTCATGTACGGTGTAGAGTGGGGGAAAATCCGACGATAACTTCAAAGGATTACCTATCACTATTACACAAGTATGTGTAAGGCTGAAAGAATCCTGATGCGGTCTTATGATCCCGTATGCAGTATCAGCGGCGGTTCGGACAGCGATATTGTTCTTGACCTGATACATAATGTCGATGAGGACGGCAAGGTTAGGTACTTTTGGATTGATACGGGGCTGGAATATACCGCAACCAAGGAACATCTTGACTATCTTGAGCATAAATACGGCATTACCATTGAGCGTATCAAACCGGACAAGCCTATTCCGACTTGTGTGAAGCAGTACGGTGTTCCTTTCCTATCGAAATATGTTTCCGAACAGATGATGCGTTTGCAGGCTCATCATTTCCAGTGGGAAGATGAACCGCTTGAGGTGCTGTTGCAAAAATACCCACGATGCAAAACAGCTCTGCAATGGTGGTGCGGTGAGCGTTATTCCGATAAGGACGGCATTCAGAAGATTAGCAGATATTCCATATACCGCAACAGATTTTTGAAAGAGTTTATCATGCAGAATCCACCGGATTTCCCCATATCTAATAAGTGTTGCGAGTATGCCAAGAAGATTCCTGCAAAACGAATGATTAAAGAGCTTGATGCAGATCTTGAAATGACAGGTATCCGCAAGGCAGAGGGTGGCATCAGGTCAGCTAATTTCAAGACTTGTTTTTCAGAAAGCAAGTCCAAAGGCTGTGATACATTTCGTCCAATCTTTTGGTATACGGACAGCGATAAAAGGGACTATGAGCAGATGTTTGATATTCAGCATTCACGATGTTATACAAAATACGGATTAAGGAGAACAGGCTGTGTCGGCTGTCCTTTCAGCAAGCATATCAATGATGAGCTTGCAATCATTGAGGAACATGAGCCGAAACTGTATCAGGCGGCAGTCAACATCTTCGGTAAATCCTATGAATATACAGCGAAATACCGTGCTTTTGTCAAGGAAATGAAAGCAAAGGAAAAGGAGGATAAAAAGCGTGATAAATTACTTAGCGTTAGCGGAGCATCTTCCTGTACTTCTGACGGCAGCAGTGATACTTGCTTTGATGATAGGTGTTCCGTATCAGATTCAGAGAACACTTTGCCGTGTGGAAACGGAGCGTGATTATGATGTTTGAACCGAACTTTCAGAGCCGTGTCCTGAGTGTCATTATGAGCTTTATCATGGAGTTTTCAGGAGTCCCCTCTGAACCCGATGCGCAGGAGATTTCGGTCAATGACCTGAACGTATCGACTATCTCCGTTTCCTGCTTGAAAGTTACATGGAGTGCAGAGGAAGAGCGTGATTATTCAGTGAGCTGTACGGCTCACGATGATGATTATGCCTACGGCGATAATATGTATTTTGTTTTCAAGGGAAATGATCTATGCTACATAACAGGTCTGCGTGAGAGTACAGAGTACACGGTGACGGTAGAGCCTATTCTTTCAGAAGAAACAGATAATTATTCCGTCAAATCGGAAAGTGTTGAGGGCAAGACGGAGACCGTCGAGGTAGTCTATGAGTTTCCTTATGAGGACGGCTGGACGAATGCGTTCGCCGGCGAAAGAGCTTCGGGACTTCGTGCCGAACCTGCGGCAAGTGTGATTTACGGCTCTATTGTTGACCCAATCACCGATACAGGAATCCACCGTGATGAATATGGGGATTATTGTGCGGCACTGGGATTGTTTTACGGATTGGACAATGATCGCTATCTCGTGACACTACAGAACGGCACACAGTTTACAGTAAAGCAATGCGACAGCAAGGGCTGGGCTGATGATGGCGAGGGAAAGTATCACAACTTCGGAGACGATGGTAAGTGCATAGTCGAGTTTATTTATGACGATTATAATTTGCCGTCCTGTGTGGCATTTTCAGGTTCTTGGGGTTATTACAACTGGAATGGGCTTGATTTGACCGCAAATATCGAGAGTATCAAAAAAATCAACTACGGTGAACCCGTAGAGTATTAAACGGAGGTTTTTGTTATGAATGTAAAGAAGATCATCAAAGGTATCGTTGGACTCGGTACTGTGGCAGGCGTTGCTTATGCAGCATATAAGCTCGGCGAGTGTAGAGGCGAGATGAACGAAAGGGTTCACGCTATGGCTAATGTCGGGGACGATGACTTTGACTATGACGAGCTTGACGATGGATGCATTGCTCCGTCGGACAGAGGAGAAAAGTAAAAGCACACCCCTCATGACGAGGAATGTGCTTTGGTAGATGTGATCTTTATGCACTTACAGACTTTAATTCTGCTTCAATGCTTTCAACCTGTTCAACGGTAAGATCGGTAAATGCGGCAATCTGCTCTTTGGTAAGATTGCCGTCTGCGAGCATTTTCAGCACGATAATCTTTATTCTTTCGTTGATCCTATCTTTCATAGCCTTGCACATATACTCCACTCCTTCCGGTGTTTCTTTGAAATATCTGGTACGGTCTGCTAACGGTGATAACAACATATCGTCTGCCTTGCTGCATCTGAGATCATGTATCAGCTTAGCAAGATCAGAGGTATCCTCCTTGTTATCGTATGCACCGTTTATGTAAAGGATATGCTCTCCGTCATCAAACGGCTCACCCGTTGCAAGGTTCATGCGTTCTATTGGATAAACGGCTTTTCCTTTTCCGAAGAAATCATTTTCTGTGATAAAGATCACATAAGTGTTAGGCAGCTTGTCAAACTGCTGTTTCTCTTTGAGGTTATCAACGTCCATAGCACTTGAATGGTATCTTGCCCTTTTGGGCGTTGCTCCTTTATCTTGTCTTTGAACTTCAATATCATATTGCTGATTTTCATTATCAACACCAAATACATCAAGACAGATAGAGCGCTCACCGAAAAGGTGCTGTAAATCATACTGTGTTTCTTCCTTGATGAGTTTCAAATCGGGCTTGCCGATAATGATACGAAGTACAAACTGAGCAAGTTCAAGATTGTTCCTGAATAGCTCGCGCATAAAATCATCGTCGAGAGGTCGATAATTTGCAAGCTGTTCAAGATTCTGCCGACGTTCTTCTTCTGGTGTAAGCTGAGGTTTCAATTTAGCCACTGGTATGCACCTCTTATATAGTATTCTGGTTCAATACTATTATACCACATCCACCGCAAAAAATCAATAGCAAAATTATTATGAAAGGGCGTGTTTTAACATGATTTTAATCGTCGGTGAAAAACCGAGTGTATCAAGAGCAATCAGTTCCGTAGTTGGAGCGAACAACACAAAGAAAGGCTATGCCGAAGGCAACAGCTATATCGTTTCATGGTGTGTCGGACACTTAGTTGGGCTAAAATACCCGAATGACTACGGCAACGGCTGGGAGCATAAGTGGAGCTTTTCGCAGCTCCCTATGATTCCCGACAACTGGATGTTTCAGGTCACGGACAGTACGAAATCTCAGTACAATATCCTAAAAGAGCTGATGAATCGAAGCGATGTGACGGAGATCATCTGTGCGACTGATGCTGACCGTGAGGGTGAGTGCATTTTCCGCTATGTCTACAATATGGCTCGGTGCCGCAAACCTGTCAAGCGTTTATGGGTTTCTTCTCTGGAGGAATCGGCTATCCGCAAGGCTTTGACAACTATGAAGCCTATGTCCGCTTATGACAGCTTATTCGATGCAGGCTATGCCCGTGCAAGAGCTGACTGGCTTGTGGGTATGAACGGTTCTCGGCTGTTTTCCGTCCGATACGGAGGTAGACTCAATATCGGGCGTGTGCAGACACCTACCCTTGCAATGATTGTTCAACGTGATACTGAGGTAAACGGCTTTGAAAAGCAGAAGTATTTCACGGTCGATCTCAGCTGTGGTGCTTTTACATTGTCGTCCGCAAGAATTGATGATGAAAAGTCAGCCGATGCACTTGTATCTGCCTGTGACAGCAGCTCGGCCACGATTAGCTCTGTAAAACGTGAGGTCAAGACAGATAAAGCTCCGAAACTCTATGACCTGACTACCTTACAGCGTGAAGCAAACAAGGTTTTCGGCTACACGGCGCAGCAGACACTCGATTATACACAATCACTCTATGAGGGAAAGCTCGTCACATATCCTCGCACGGATAGTCAATTCCTGTCCGATGATATGGCACAGACGGCTCTTGATGTGGTAAAGCTCTGTAATACCTATTTCGGGTTCGGTATCTCGCATACGCCCGATATTTCTAAGGTTATCAACAACAGCAAGGTATCGGGACACCACGCAATTATCCCTACAAGCGGTATTGCGACCGCTGACCTTTCTGCTCTGCCGACAGGTGAGAAAAATATCCTCACATTAATTGCAACAAAGCTGATTTGTGCAACTGCTCCAGCGTACAAATATGAAGCTGTGAAAATTACAGCTATCTGCAACAATACGGAGTTCACAGCAACAGGGCGTACAGTGTTTGATATGGGTTGGAAACGTTTTGTCAAGCAGACCGATAAAAAGAACGATGAAAAGACTCTGCCTGCGGTATCTGAGGGACAGACTTTTACGGTGCAGGCAAGCAAGGGTGAACACTTCACAAGTCCTCCGAAACCCTACACAGAAGATACGCTCTTATCCGCTATGGAGAAAGCCGGAAATGAGGACTATGACGAAGATACCGAAAAGAAAGGACTCGGCACTCCTGCGACAAGGGCAGCAACGATTGAATCACTTGTGAAGAACGGTTATGTGGAGCGTGACGGTAAACAGCTCAGGGCAACAGACAGGGGCAAGGAGCTTATCAAGGTTGTTCCCGATGAAGTCAAGGTCATTTCTGCGGAGACGATCGCAAGGGTGCTTGACGGTGAAGCGGAACAGCAGAGCGAAGCTTCTGCGGGAACTGCCGAGCCTGTACCTGAGAAGAAGTCAACGAAGAAAACGGCAAGCAAAAAGCCGTCTGCGAAAAAGACTTCGGACAAGAAATCTGCGAGCGATAAGTCAACGGCAAGGACAACAGATTCGTCTGCATCTGCAAAGTCAGGCGGACGCAAAAAGAAAAGCGACACACCTACCGCAAAAGGTGAATCGCAAACGTCAAGATTATAAAATATAATATTGAAAAATGGACAGCGAGAAAAAGAGAACGAAAAAAGAGCGATTTTGGTAGAAAATCCGGTAGATGAAAAACGGATTTCGATAATATATGCATCTACCGCAAAGTGCTGATAATCACCATAGATACGGCATTTATGTGAATACGAATCGGATTTGTTTGTATAATGTCATTGACTAAATCAAGACTATATGGTATAGTATCACAACTTTATCGCCAATTATATTCACTTATCGTTAAGCATCACCAAATCACCGTAAAATCGGCGTTTTAGAGGGTAGAAACGAAAAAACGGCGTAACTGCGCTGTTTCGGAAAAATCATCAAAATGAAGATTTTGGGTAGAAATTTGATAGAACACTACCGCCGACAAGGTTGGTAGAAAGCTGGTAGAAACCCTAAAACAAACGATAGAAAGCCTGTTGATAAACAAAATCGAATAATGGACAAAGCGGACGGTGTTTCATAACAGAAGCGCGTCCGCTATTTTTATGTCCAAAATTGAATACCGTACATCGCTTCTCAGCAATGAGGAGCGATTTTTTATTGCGTAACGAAAACCCCTGGCTCTGCCAGGGGTTCCAAAAAGCTTTAGCTATGAGTAGAAAAATAAAACCTCGATGTTATAATAAAGAAAAGGTCTGCCAACCTAACTAAAAATAGCAAAGGAGGTATCGTCATGACAAGAGACGATATAAGTAGTTTAGCACATTCTAAGTGGAATTGCAAGTACCATGTGGTGTTTGCACCAAAATATCGAAGGATGGTAATCTATAATCAGATAAAAATAGATATAGGAAAAATTTTAAGGAGATTGTGTGAGCAGAAAGGAGTAGAAATATTAGAAGCGGAAGCGTGTCCTGACCACATTCATATGTTGCTGTCAATACCGCCAAAGTACAGTGTATCACAGATAATGGGATATTTGAAAGGAAAAAGTTCTTTGATGATATTTGAGCGTCATGCAAATTTGAAGTACAAGTATGGGAACAGGCATTTTTGGTGTACAGGCTACTATGTGGATACGGTAGGAAAGAACGCAAAGAAAATAGAGGAGTACATTGGAAATCAATTGCAGGAAGATATCATGAAAGACCAGTTAAGTCTTTTTGAAACAACAGACCCATTCACAGGACAAAAGTATAAGAAGAAATAAAAATACCCCTTTAAGGGGTGGCAGAGAATGAAATGCAGTTGGCAAAACCTTTCTCGCCCTCTTAAGGGGCAGTGTCCGTATGATGCCCTTCTGGGGCTTCTCAAACCACCCGTTTTAAGGGTGGTTTTGATTGTATTTAGAAAACCCCCGGCTAGGCCGGGGTGTTCAGAAAAGCTTACAGCTATCAGTCTTGAAAAAATGACTCCTTTTGATTATAATAAGTTTGCGGCTACCAACTGCAAAAATAATCAAAAGGAGGTCATTACAAAGTGAATGACATACATAGTTTATCACATTCGAAATGGAATTGCAAGTACCATATTGTATTTGCAGCAAAATACCGAAGAAAGGTGTTTTATGGAACAAAGAGACTGGAGATAGGTCAGATACTGAGACAACTTTGTAACTGGTATGGGGTAAATTTACTGGAAGCAGAGGCGAGTCCAGATCATATCCACATGCTTGTAGAGATACCACCTAAACATTCGGTGTCTTCATTCATGGGTTACCTGAAGGGGAAGAGCAGCATTATGATCTACAACAAGTGGGGCAACATGAAGTACAAGTATAGGAATCGTTCGTTCTGGTGCAGGGGGTACTATGTTGACACTGTTGGAGAGAATACAAAAGCAATAACCGAGTACATTCAGCACCAGATTGAAGAAGACAGAAT
>ENA-UOJL01003383-UOJL01003383.1-human-gut-metagenome-genome-assembly--contig:-P47-NODE-3383-length-11336-cov-6.293148_pt1 | contig 11336 bp, 10 predicted proteins | sample MGYA00242347_ERZ723894 | MGnify/ENA metagenome assembly ERZ723894
TAGCCCATCAGGAAGCGAATCACAAGCACGGATACAATAAAAGCAATTGCCATGCCAACCAGCAGGATCACTGCCTCCGCCATTGAAAAAGCAAAGCCGAAGCGGATCACCTTTAACAGGCTCGCCCCCAACATAACCGGGATCGCCAGAAAGAACGTGAACTCCGCTGCAACGGTTCTGGAAACACCGATCATCAGGCCGCCCAGAATGGTTGCTCCGGAACGGGAGGTTCCGGGAAAGATTGCCGCAATCAGCTGGAACAGACCGATGATAATCGCATCCTTATAGGTAAGCTGTGCCAGACTGCGGACTCTTGCACGTTTTCCTTTATGACCATTTTCTACAAGGATAAATCCGATACCGAACAGGATCAGCATCACTGCAACCGTAATCGGGTTGTAAAGATATTTTTCAAGGATATCGTCGAACAGCAGACCGACTACTGCCGCCGGAATGCAGGCAACAATGATCTTGAACCACATTTTCATGATGTCCTTTTTCACAATACCGTTTGTTTTGGACCTTCCGGTAAAATTAAACGGCCAGATCTGTTTCCAGAACAGCAGCACAACCGCTAAAATCGCTCCCAACTGGATGACAACCAGGAACATATCCCAGAATTCCTCTGAAACGTTCATATGAACGAACTCGTTTAACAGAATCATATGACCTGTACTGCTGACGGGCAGCCACTCAGTAATGCCCTCTACGATTCCGAACAGAATCGCCTTTAAAATTTCAATAAATGATAACATTTTCTGCCTCCTTTATTTTTCCAGAAAAGCGATCAGCTCTTCCTTGCGGCGCGCTGCTTCCTGATATCCTTCTTCATAAAGCGCACGCAGCTTTTTCCTGTTTTTTTCGATGCGTCCCACTTCATTTGGGTGGGATGGCTGAATCAAAAAAGCAGTGCCATTTTTTACCTCCGCTTCCAGATAATCCAGCTGCTGGTTATAGGCTGCTGCGCGGTTTGCCATCAGCTCGTATACCTTCGGATATTTCGCATATCTGGCTTTGATCAGTTCCAGATGCTTTGGCTGGACACGACGATAGCCCGTCTCTTTTGTCATCACAACGACATTTTTGCGGCATCCGTCCGTCACGGCATGCAGCAGTGGGATAGAATCCGCAAGTCCGCCGTCTAAGTACAGCTTTCCGTTAATCTCTACCGGCCTTGACACAAGCGGCATCGATGCCGATGCGCGCACTGCATCGATATTCCTGTGCATATTCTTCATCGGAAGATACTCGGCCAGTCCGGTTTCAATGTTGGTTACGACCGCGTATCCTTTACTCGGATTTTTATCAAACGTCTCGTAGTCGAACGGATTTAAGCGCTCCGGGATATCGTGATAACACATCTGGACATTGAAATAATCGCCGGTCCTTAACAAGCTCGAAAGTCCCCAATAGTTTTTATCCTCAAGATAGTCGGTAAAAACGCTGTATTGTCTGCCTTTTTGTCTGGAAAGATAACTGCACAGGCAGCACGCTCCCGCCGAAACGCCGTAGCATTTGGCAAAGTCGATTCCTGCATCCAGAAAAAAATCCAGCACGCCGGCGGTGTAAACGCCCTTCATCGCGCCGCCCTCCAGCACCAGTCCCGCCTGATACATCATAGATATGCGCCTCCTTGCTGCAAAACTCCTGCTGTCTTATTTGTCGTTTCACTCATTTTATGATATCAGGGCTTTCCATTCAACCATAGATTTCTTTCATCATTTTGCGCAGCACCGGCAGGGAACGCTCCACCTTCTCTGTATCGATGCAATATGCCATGCGGAAATATCCGGGACAGCCGAAGGAATCCGCCGGAACGAGCACCAGATCGTACTGCAGCGCTTTCTGACAAAATGCCGCCGCGTCTGCTTCCGGGGCTTTCGGGAAGATGTAAAAGGTTCCTTCCGGCTTCACAACCTCGAAGCCACAGTCCGTCAGGCATTCGTAGAGCAGGTTGCGGTTTTTTTCATAGACGGAGAAATCGGAGGTCAGGTCGAGCACCTTCGATACCGCCAGCTGCATCAGGGACGTCGGGCAGTTATGGCCGATTCCCCTCGAAATCTGTCCGCACATATTTACGATCTCCGCCGCATACGGACACGCCGGATTGACCGCCAGATAGCCGATTCTCTCGCCAGGCAGCGACAGCGCCTTGGAAAAAGAGTAGCAGCTGATCGTATTGGCATAAAATTTCGATACATACGGCTGCTGTTTGCCGTCAAATACGATTTCCCGATACGGTTCATCCGAAATCAGGAAAATATCATGCCCGTATTGTTCTGCTTTTCTCGTCAGAACCTCTGCCAGCTTCGTCAACGTCTCCGCTGAATAAACTGCGCCGGACGGATTGTTCGGTGTATTCACCAACACTGCCGCAACTCTCGGTCCCAACATTTCTTCAAACGCTTCGAAATTGATCTGGAAGCTCTTCGTGTCCGCCGGAACAACCTTTAAAACTGCTCCGGTCAGATCTACATATGGATGATATTCCGGAAAAAACGGAGCAAAGGTCAGCACTTCATCCCCCGGCACAGTCACTGCACGCAGCGCATGCGCGATTGCCGCCGCTGCTGCGGAAACCGGGAAAATATGCTCCGGTCCGTAGTTCATGTCAAATCTGCAGTTTAAGGACTCCGCAATCGCCGTCTTCACAGACGGGATACCGAGCGTCGGGCTGTAGCCGTGCAGGGTCATCGGATCTTCCTTCTCAATCAGGTCCAGCAGTGCCTGCTTAAACTCTGCCGGTGCCGGTACGGACGGATTTCCCAGGCTGTAATCGAATACATTCTCTGCACCAATTATCTGCGCCCGCTTCGTCGCCTTCTCGGACAACTGCCGGATCACTGACTTTGCATCCAGCATTTTTCGATATTGTTCTGCAATCATAGTATTATCCTTCTTTTCTGCATCTTTGTGAGTTTGAAATCTGTCCATATTCTATCACACTATTTTTGACAGTTCCACTTTTTCTTCCACAGGGCATATGTTATACTGAAAAAAAGAACGGATATAAACGTTTTTCAGCTATCTAAAACACAGTGCAGTTCCTGCTTTTCGGCAAACGCACCTGTAAATAGGAGGATTTTATGGCAACCTATATCGGGCTTGATCTCGGTGGAACCAATATCAAAATTTCTGTTTTCGATGATTTTTTTCATAAGCTCGGGGAAAAACGCACCCCCACCGAGGTTCGTTTCGGCTCGGAGCACGTCCTCAATCGCATTTATGATGCTGTTCTGGCACTTCTCGATGAGCTGCACCTGACCTGTCAGGATATCACCTGCATGGGCATCGGCGTCCCCGGCATCCTCGATATCAAAAACGGTATTTCCCGTTTTTCCCCGAATTTTCCGAAATGGGAGGAGGTTCCAATCGTCGCCTGGATGGAGAGCCATCTTCATATCCCGACCTATATCGATAATGATGCGCGTGTCAATCTCTATGGGGAATGGAAATTCGGCGCCGGCAAAAACCGCAATAACGTCCTGATGATCACCCTCGGAACCGGGCTTGGCGGCGCTGCGGTCATCGACGGACGCGTGATCTACGGCGCTACAGGTTCCGCAGGCGAAATCGGGCATATCAATATGTTCCGTGAAGGACGGGAATGCCGCTGCGGAAGCTCCGGCTGCCTTGGGCGCTATGTTTCTGCCCTCGGTATTTTGCGCACCTTCCGGGAGAAAGTCCAACTGGGACAGCACAGCATCATCTGTGACTGGGTAAATAATGACCTTGATAAGGCCACTGCAGACATGCTTTCCCGTGCCTACGATGACGGGGATGCTGTTGCTATTGAGACCATGAGAGAAACCGGAGAGCTGCTCGGCTACGGTCTGTGCGCCGTTTTCAGCCTGTACAATCCGGAAATCATCATCGTCGGCGGCGGCATGTCCCGTATGGGCGATCGCCTGCTTCAGTACACCCGTGAAATTCTGGATACCCATGCATTGCGGATTCCCTATGGCTGCTGTACGATCGTCACTGCAGTTCTCGGAGACGCTGCCGGAATGCTGGGCGCAGCGGTCTATGCGAAGGAGCAGTTTAGGCTGAGCGCGGCGAACAACGGACAAAACTAAAAAAATGAAAGGCAGGTGCGATACACTGCGGCAATCTGCGGTGCAGGCACGCTCTACAACATAAACGAGCCGGTACAGATTAAAACATCTGCACCGGCTCGTAACGGTTTTTAATTCATGACAATAGAATGCTCTCAGAGCGTGCATTCTATTGTTTACAGTTCCCCTGCAATATCCAGTCTCGTCGCAATGCTGGTCAGCAGTACAACGAGCGGCATCATAATTTCACACACCTGAACAAAGAAGCATGCGATATCCTCTGTAATTCCTCCGAAATGATGGAACGCCACATAGCAATAGTACAAAAATGCGAGCAGTGCACCGACCAGACACGGAATCGCTACCTGAATGTCGCACATCAGCATGCCCACTACAGAGATCACGATATAAGCGATCATAAATGCGATCACAATTCCTCTGCTTTTGCCTTTTCCGACATACAGGGAGCATTTGCTTTCCTGCGAATGCGGGAAGCATTCGATCGAAAGACCATAGAGCGCTCTGGAAAGTATGAAGCCATATGCAAGAACCGGCCAGCTGTCCAGCGGCATTTCGCTCCAAAGACCGACGATCAGGAAGAAATAGCAGACACAGATAATAATTGCGAAGTATCCGCTGTGGGAATCCCGCAGAATTTCCAGCTTGACTTCCCTCGGCTGATGGGAACTGAGCGCATCTACTGTCCGGAAGAAACCATCCAGAAACGCGCCGCCCGATAAAAAGATCGGAAGCATCGCACAGATAACCGCGCCCAGCAGATCTTTATCGATCAGATACGGGCTGATCACCTGCCACTGTTTTAGAATGAACCCGATAATCGCGCCGACTAGCGGTACGAAAATCAAAATATACTTCATATTTCTACGGGTTTTTTTGATCTGCCTGGCAGGAAAAATCGAATACATCGAAAAAGCCAGACGAAAACTTGCCCAAACTTCTTTCATACTATCGTGTACCTCTCAGATTTTCGGATTACTTCAGTACAACGTCATCCGCATGTTCGTTCCAGATCAGGCAAACCCATGTTTTTCCGCGATTTAGCCGGATCGGGTTACCGTCTGCATCCACATACAGCGCCGGATCGGTATCCGAATATCTTGACCAGGTTCCTTCTACCATCTTACCTCCGGTAAATACCTGAACCTTGTAATTGTTCAGATCTGCACCAGGCTCCCAGCCGCCGTGCACATCAAATGCCATATAGCCTTTGGAATCCCGGAACTCGCCGTGACAATACTGGAAAATAACGTTATCGACTGTCAGCTGTTCGCCGGTTGTCTCGTCAATATGCTTGTCACCGTACTGATAACGGTAATATTTTCCGTCTTCATCGTTATATTCAAAATAAGCCTGCACATTGGAATAGCCGTTTCCAACACCGGTCTTTTCACCGCCGGGATACATCAGGACAACGGTATCGTTATCCGGATAGTCTGCCTTTTCGCCCAGAGGTGCAAAGGCAAATTTCTGCTTATGCGTATCGTGATAAGTCAGGCTGTATTCAAATTTCTCTGCCGCTTCTGCCAGCGCTTCACCGGTTGTATACACATTGTGGGGTGCTTTCCGCTTATCCGTCCGCATGAACGCTTTGGAAGCCGGACGGTCAATTCCTGCAACCGCGCCGCTGATGTTGTCCACCAGATCGCTGTTTAACAGATCGCCGACATAAGGGGTAGCCTGTCCGAAATGCGCATAAATCGCATCGAATTCCAGTGCGCTGTATACAAAATAATCGCGGCTGCTTCTGATATAGCCGATCGTATCCAGATTCTGCCAGTTTTCAAACAACGGCATCAGACGGGTCACATCCGCGCCTTCCATCGGCGCTTCATAAATCACGGATGCCTGTCCGATTCCTGCCTGCGGGGTTCCTGCCTTAATATTGTTCAGCATAACTGCCATCGGGCGCTGTTCGCGTTCCTCTTCGGTGCATTCCAGACCGGTCAGGTAGCTGGTCGGAACTGCGTCTTCTGTAACAACGCTTTCCGTCTCCGCTGCTGCATTTTCTGTTCCGGTTGTATCGTTGCTTTCCGTTGCTGCAACAGCTGAATCCGTTTCAGGTACAGGGGTTGTTTCTGTCGCTGCAGAGCCACATGCACATAATGCTGCAGATAATCCCAGCGCCAGACAGAACAAACTGGTTTTTTTCATATATCATTCTCCTGAATATTTTTCTTTTTTGAAAAGGTTAAACCAACCTAGTTTAAATATTGTACTCCCGCAGGCGGTAAAAATCCAGCCTTTTTCTGCATTTATTACAATTCTATTACAAATTTACGGCCTAATTCTTCAGCAAATGCAATTTTACCGCAAATTTCACAATCATACTGCCTCCGGGAATTCCGAGCAGTTCTTTTTTCGACATGACGCCAAGCTTTAACGCCGCCGCAAAATACGTCAGTCCGCCGATTGCCACCGAAAGCAGCAGTGCAACCGCATTGCCGAGATATCCTTTCAGCACTGTCAGCGTCAGCCCATAATAAATACCTGCAACCACAAGCCCCATGATCGCAGAGGATACCAGCGGCAGGACAAACGTCTTCTCGATTTCCTGATGATAGCCGGTCGCTTTTTTCACCGCGATGCCATTTAACAGGCACATCATAAAAGAATATACCGTAACGGCGATCGGCAAACTGTAAATACCAATATCTGTAAAGATCAGGAGGGCTGCCGCCACCACAGTCTGCACCGCCAGCGCAATCACCGCGTTTGTAACCGGCTTCGACGCCTTGCCGACTGCCTGCAGAATCGAATTGCTCAGTGTGGAAAGGGAATAGAACACGATGCTCGCACCAAGCGCCGCCAGAAGGCATCCGCCCAGACGGATGCTGTCCGTATTCGTATTATACAACAGCCATACGATCGGTCTGGATAATACCGTCATGCCGACTGCAGACGGAATCGCGATAAACATGATCGTCTTGATTGCCACGCTGATTTTGTGCCGGACGTCTTTTTTCTTCTTTGTCTCAAAGCTTCCTGCAATGCTCGGCAGGATCGCGGAAGCCATCGCAGACGCGATTGCAATCGGAATATTGGAAAGTCCGACCGCTTCCGTATCGTAAATACCGTTAATAATCGTAATATCATCATAAGAAGCGTTGTGTACCGATTGCATCAGATTCAGATACAGGGTCTGGTTGATCAGTGCGCTCGCATTATATGCAAACGTACTCAGCAGAACCGGCGTTACCATAAACAGAATGATCTTGAAAATCTCGCCGGTTTCCAGCAAATCTCTGGAACGATCCCGCTCTATCCTGCGGCGGATTATTTTCCGGTTCATATGGTAAATCATCAGCATAAACGCCAATGCTATCAGCACGCCGACACCGGTTCCGACTGCACTTCCGACTGCCCCCCACGCAGCACGGGTCAGCTCGTCTTCCCCAGCAAATATCTGCATCAGCCCCCATGCCGCCAGCATGCTGACCGCCGCATTTAAAATCTGCTCCAGAATCTGTGAAACGGACGTCTGCACCATGCTTCGGTTTGCCTGAAAATATCCTCTCAAAACGCCGAGAAGACCGGAAAAGAAAATTGTCGGTGCAAGCGTCCGAAGCACCATCGCCGCCCGTCCCGGAATCAGAAAATCTGCTCCAAAAAACGCAAACAGACTGGCGATTCCGCCCACGACAACAACATAAATAATCGAGCAGTGAAAAATCCGCTGCGCATTTTTGTACTGGTGGGTTGCCAGTCTCTGTGAAATTACTTTGGATACCGCCGACGGAATGCTATAGGAAGAGATCAGCAAAATCATCTGATAATAGCGATACGCCGGCGCATAATAGCCGTTTCCTGTCTCTCCGATAATTCCCGTCAGGGGGCTTCTGTACAATAGGCCGATAATTCGACAGATAATGCCGGCAGCAGCCAAAATGCCGGCCTGTTTTACAAAGGAACTGCCTTCTCCCTTATTTTTTGTTCCCATCCGTTACCTTTCTGCTCAGTCTGTCAGGCAGAAAGAAAGCAGATAATCCAGCCGTCTCTCTACCAGCTCCAGAACAAAAACATCCGGCTTTTGTTCTTCTACCATAGATTGCGTAAAAAATCCGTTCCAATGAGCCATATAGCAGTCTGAAAGGCTGCTCGCCACCGGTCCCGCCATTCCTCCGGCGAAGGAATCCCTCACCATGAACAGCTTTCTCGTATCCGGCGCATCTGAATGATACACCAGAGCCGTCGCATCGTCAATAGAGACTGCCTGCAAATTGTTGCCGTTGTAACCGGTCACGATATAATTTTCTTCCGCAGGCATATTTTTTTCGTAGTAGCTCTGCAGATTCATCATTCTTGCAAGATCATATCCGGAAAAGGTATCCGGAGTAAAGGTAATGTCCTCCACCTCTGGAAGCTCGTCTCCCAACTCCTTTAACAGCGCTTTTGCCCCAATATAGCCGCCAGCAGCGTTCCAATGCGTGTCATAGTGCCAGTACAGGGAATATTCCTTCTTATATTTCAGCATTTCCTCTTTCGGATATACAATACGGATATCTGTATTCTTCTTCAGATAAGCGATCAGCTGATCTGTCCGCGTTTCTTCCGCCTTTTTATAATAGGAAGGAAGATGCTCTTCTCCGTAAATCGTCTCCTTATTCGGTGCAATCATCAGGACAAATTCACTGCCCCGGTTGGAAAGCCACTGCTCCGATGTCGTAAGCTGCGATGCGATCTGTGCAAGCTGTCCTTCTGTAAACAGGTTCGTTCCCTTATAATCATCAATGTCCGATTCCATGCTGTAAAACAGCCAGTTGTCCGAACCGATCACAACCTTGTCGTTGATGGATTTTTCACAAAACAGCTTTAAATTTGTCAGGCTGGAAAAGGAAATCAGCTGACTCCGAAACGGAACCGCCGCGTTAAACGCGCTCTCCACCAATCCCGGATAATCTCTGTAATTGTCCTTCGTCAGCTTCGGAATCTCTGTTGAAACCGTATTTTCCGTCGCATCCGTCTGGAAACGATCCTTTGTTACCGCCCACACAGCTCCCGGCATCAAAAGCAAAAGCGCAAAGCAAATCAGCCATGCCGCCGCCATTTTTTTATTCATATGCATTCTCCACTCAGAAATTCAGATAAATTGCAGGGCTGTAGGTTCCGTTGACCAAAAGCAGCATCGACGCTGCGATCAGGAACATGCAGTAAACCAGTTCCAATACGCCGCCCTTTAATTTCTCCGCTGCCGGGCAGAACTTTTTGATGCCTGCCTGTATCAGCCCCATGCCAAGGATGCCGATGACCGTCATCACAATGCAGCGGTTTCCGACCAGCTCCCGCAGCGCATAGGTGCTCTGCGTATACTGCCACGGCGTCAACATCCTGCGGATGTACTGCAGCGCCGGCTGCAGATTTGCCACCCGGAAAATCACCCAGCCGAACAACACCACAAGCCCCGTGTATACATAACGCAAAAAGCCGATTTTGTCCAGAATTTTCTTAAAGCCGATCCGCTCCACAATGATGAAAAATCCGTGCAGCGCGCCCCATGCGATAAACGCTGTCGTCGCGCCATGCCATAACCCGGTCGCAAAAAACACGATAGCCAGATTCAAATATGTCCGAGCCATTCCGTTCAGGTTTCCGCCAAGCGGTATGTAGAGGTAATCCCTAAACCAGCTGCTCAGGGAAATATGCCATCTGCGCCAGAACTCCTGAATCGAACCGGACAGGTATGGATAATTAAAGTTTTCACAAATATCGAATCCGAACATTTTGCCCAGACCGATGGCCATATCCGTGAAACCGGAAAAATCATAGTAAATCTGAATCGCATACAGAATCGCCGCGCACCACACCATAACGCCCGTAACATTTGTAATGTCCTGCGCATAGATCTTATCTACACTTGCGCCGACAATGTTTGCGACCAGCACCTTTTTACCAAGTCCATAGGCAAAGCGCCGGATTCCCTCCGCTGTCTTTTCCACGGTTTCCTGTCTGTTTGTCAGCTGCGGGGCAAAATCGCGATACCGCGCAATCGGTCCGACTGAAATTTTTGGAAAAAAGGACAGATACAGTGCCATATTGAGCGGATTTTTCTCCGCCTCATAATGACCGCGGTATAAATCCATCAGATACGAAATCGCTCCGAACGTAAAAAACGAAATACCAATCGGAAGCGGGATATTGCGCATCTCATGCTCGCTTCCCGTCAGCCGGTTCACAATCCGCAAAAAGAAGTCAAAATATTTATAATACCCAAGAATCCCCAGGTTTACCAAAATGCCCGCCGCCAGAACGGCTTTCGCCGCCACGCTTTCATCCCGCTGACATCCAAGCAGCAGTCCGATACCGTAATTTGCCGCAATCGAAACAAGTAAAAGGACAATATAAACCGGATCGCCCCACGCATAAAACACAAGACTTGCCAAAAGCAGCAGGATATTTTTCAGCGCTGTTTTGCGCACGCACAGCCTGTCCAACACAAATACAACCGGCAAAAAAGCCGTCAGAAAAATCATGGAATTGATACTCATTCAAAAACTCCGATCTTATTCGCTGCCCGCAGCACCCTTGGAACAGCAATCTGATAATCAGTCATCCCGCGACGGATACTGTTGTCCTGATATCAGAGGCAAAAGAGTTTTTGATCCTGATATCTTTTTTATTGTAGCATACATTTCCTTAAATAGGTAGGGGAATCTGAGGTTCTCTTTCCTGAAGCATCTGCAAAGTTACAGTTCACACACGCCATTCGCAGAAACGAATCTGCGATACTTTCCGCTGCTTCGCAGTCATTTTTGTTCATTTGAAACTCTCCAGGAATGCTTCGCAGCCCTCCACGATGTCCCGGTACGCGGTTTCGAAATCCCCGGAGTACCACGGATCGTCAATATCGCGCGGATGCTTTGAGTAATCCAGCAGCCGATGGATTTTATGCTCCGGGTCTCCGCCAACGATTCGAAGCATATTTTGAATATTATACTGCTCCGCTGCCAGCAGATAATCATAATATTCGTAATCCTGCTTCGTCATCTGGCGTGCCCGCTTCCCGGACGGGTCAATGCCATGCTCCCGCAGCTTCCGCACCGCCGGCGGATAGACCGGATTGCCGATTTCCTCCCGACTTGTCGCAGCCGATGCGATTTCAAACTGATCCGCTATGCCGCGTTTTGCAACCATGTCCCGGAGGATGAACTCGGACATAGGGGAACGGCAGATATTGCCGTGGCAAATAAATAGTACTTTAATCATCTTTTCATATCTCCATTTAAGTCTTGTATTTCTTCCCAAACGCTTGATATTTCAGGGTTT
>ENA-UOJL01003384-UOJL01003384.1-human-gut-metagenome-genome-assembly--contig:-P47-NODE-3384-length-11335-cov-6.147695_pt1 | contig 11335 bp, 9 predicted proteins | sample MGYA00242347_ERZ723894 | MGnify/ENA metagenome assembly ERZ723894
AAAGCATACAGCGGAATTTTGCCTACATTCTGGGCAAAGGCGAGGGCGAAGAACGTAAACGGACAGTGTATTTTGACGGCGATGAGCCGTCTTTTTTAATGCGTTACGAGGTCTATGCGGATGCCAAGGATATGGCTGACGAACAGCAGGAAAACGGCGAAACCAAGCCGATTCCGGAAGATGAATATATTGAACTGCTGAAAGAACGTGGCAAGGAAAAAATCGTCCTGCCGCTGACTGCTTCGGAGTTGCAAATTGCTGTGCAGTCAATGCAGTTTCAGTATAACACAGACTATTTTGTGGGCGATTATGTGACAGTAGAACACCAGCGATTTGGCTTGATTCAGCCGAAAATCCAACTGATCGGAATGATAGAAAGTTTTGATCAGAACGGAAGAAATCTGACACCAACATTCAAAGGAGCGTGATTTTATGGCATTTTCATTTGGATTTTTCAATTCAAAAGGGCTTGACCGCACCTATACTGCCGAAAATTTCTGCGACTATCTCGGCAGTATTATTTGCAACGGCATTCAGGATAATTATGGCGACTGTTTTGCTATTACTGCGAACGGTGATCTGACAGTCACGATTGGGTCGGGAAAGGCGTGGATCAACGGACATTATTTCATTAATGATACTTCGCATACGCTGGATTTGTCTCAGTATGTGGACGAATCCCTGAGTAAGTACCTTATTATCGGAATTTACTGCGACACAAACGACTCTGTGAGAAAATGCGATATGGAAGTAAAAGCGGGAACTGCGGCAACATCGCCTATGATTCCGGGTTTCACCAACTCAAAAACGAGAACGTATCTTACCCTTGCATCCATTTATTTACGTGCCGGAACAACTGAGATTAAACAGTCGAATATTTCAGATTATCGTGACAACAACACCAGATGTGGCTATGTCAGGTGCATTCTGGGCAAGTGCAAGGTCACGGATATGCTGTCGCAGCTTGCCGAAATCACGGAGCAAATGAAAAACTACAATACAACTGTTCTTCAGTTAACCAATCAGGTGGCTGAACTGACAGGAAAGGTTGACGAAATTACAGGAGATGTGATCTCAGTCGGCAAATGTGGAGATGACATCAATTATGTTCTTTATTCTGACGGCAAGCTGATTCTCAAAGGTACAGGAGAAATGTATGATTACGCAAGTGCCCTCGAAACAAGCGGTGAAAAATCTCCGTTTTATGAGAATGACAAAATTAAATCTGTGGTTATTTCGGAAGGCATCACATCTATTGGTGAGTTTGCCTTTATTTACTGCAATAAACTGAAATCGGCAACGCTTCCGACTACACTTACAGCGATCAAGAGAAACGGCTTTATGCCACATATTGATGAATATATCGTCCATCAAAATCTCTACGGACTTACAGAAATCACGATTCCTGCCAACGTGACCGAAATTGGAAAATATGCTTTTTCAGGAACTGCAATACAATCCGTTACAATTCCTGAATCCGTTACAACAATCGGTGAAGGGGCATTTGGCGAATGTCAAAATCTTGAAACCGTTCGCTACAGCGGAAAAGTTATCGGTGACAGAATGTTTGTCCGCTGCATTAAACTGAAGAATTTTACCATAACCAAAAGCACAACAGAAATTGTCGGAGGCTGTTTCAATTACTGCGATATGCTTACTTCAATCACTTATGAGGGCAGTCTTGCTGACTGGGCGGCAGTTGCTAAGCAAGGTAACTGGGACGGTAACGGCGGTCAGGTGCCCGGAAATATGCACAAGGTTATCTGTTTAGACGGATATATGCAGTATGATACTGAAACACATGAATGGAATGAGGTGCGTGAGTGATGTGGAAATTTCTTGTAAAGAACCAGAGCATTGAAATTCTTGAAAGAGAAGTACTAGCGGATCACCAGATCCAGTATGTGCAGTTCAAATTCATTTTTGACGGTGACTGGAAGAAATTTCACAAGGTGGTGCAGTTCTCGCAGTGTGATGAGATTTACAGCATTGTGCTTGGCTTGGACGGTACGACCTGCTATCTCCCTGCGGAGCTTCATGTTGGTGCGGTGAAGATGTCTGTGTTCGGCTATGATGCGGAATCTGATACAACTATCCGTGCAACGACTGTTCCGGTCACGCTAAATATCAGGGAGTCGGGATTCGTTGGTGACGATGATACGCCGATTCCGCCAACGCCCGATCTGTATACACAGTTATTGCAAAAAATCGCTGAAATTCAGGCAGGAGTGAATGGTAAGGACGGACTTTCGGCGTATGAAATTGCCAAAGAAAACGGATTTGTTGGGACAGTTTCGGAATGGCTGGCAAGCCTGAAAGGCGCGGACGGACTTCCCGGTAAAGACGGCGTTGACGGCAAAAATGGCATTGATGGAAAAGATGGCAAGGATGGCAGAGATGGCGTAGATGGAATCACCCCGGATATGTCGCAATATCCGACCACTTCCGCTGTAGAGCTTATCATTCAGAAAATTACAAATCCGCTGTCTATGAAATCCCATGAGCATGAAAATAAGCCTATTTTAGATGCAACCACAGCAAGTTACACATTGGAGGAACAGCAGAAGCTTGCGGATTTTCAGCCATCTGATTATGCGACAAAACAGGCTCTTGCGGATGAGGCTTTGTCAATTCGTGAATCCATGATACCGCTGACAAGGGAGCTTCATTCTCATAAAAATATGACTGTGCTTGACTCAATTACCGCTGAACAAGTGGCTATGTTTGGAGATTTTCAGCAATTTCAGGACAGCACGAAATATGACATTCAGACGATCAATGAGGAGCTTTTCACATTGAACTCACAGCGGCATACGCACGAGAATAAGGAAATTCTTGATTCGTTGACGGCTGATCTCATGGCGGAGTTGCAGGGCTTACAGCAGTTCGAGGACAGCACAAAATATGATATTCAGGTCTTGCAGGAATCCGTTTCGCCTGTCATTTCGCAGGCTCATTGGCATCATAATCTGACAACACTGAACAGCATTACTGCGGCGAAAATGGCGGAATGGGACGGCATTACCAACCTGAAAACACGGGTCAACGGCATTTCAACGGAGCTTACAATTTTCAAGGGAAAGTGTGAGAACAATTCTGCCGGAATCGTTTCAAATGAGAAAAGCATTGAAAGTCTGCTGCAAACCGTGGAGTCACTGCAGGCTCAGATCGACAATCTGCATTCGATTGATACGTCTGTTACGCTGTTCCATTCCAGCACGGATGCACTGTCAACCTATGGCGAAAAAATCTATACCTTTTATAATGACGGCTATCGCTCTCTGAAAGGTTTCTCGGAGTCCTATCCTAATTTCTGTTCTGCTGACAATGACTATGCACTTTTCTATAGTCAGCCCGATTTCAACTGGGGTGCTGTCATTTACACCATGTGTACGGAATCTGTGCGTATCACGCCGACAAAGTCGCTGCTTATCAGCTATCGCTCCGGAGCATCGGATGCCGGCGAAATGTGGTTAGTGCCGAAGAGTTCACAAACAATGCAGCCATCCGAAACCGCAAGATATATTTATGAAGAAATTCAGAAAGGCAATGCGGTCAGCGTGCCGTTCAATTGGCTGCAATCGGCGGATAATTACACTTCCGTGCTATTGTTCTGCGAAGATATCGCAAGCGGTGATTACTATCTTGCGTGGAAGGCTGTAACTGACAACACACATCCGTATATCCGCAATATTAAGATTCTGGAGGTCTCATAAATGAAGAGGAGGAATCATATGAAAGAAAATATTTGCACTGCCGCCGGAATGATCGGCGGCTTTTTTGCGGCACTGCTTGGCGGTTGGGATACGGCAATGATTACGCTTGTTATTTTTATGGCAGTGGACTTTACAACAGGCGTGATCTCAGCAGCTCTCGGCAAATCCAAGCACAGCAAGACCGGCAGGCTAAGTTCTAAAGCAGGGTGGTATGGGCTTGCAAAAAAGTTCTGTACACTGCTTATCATTGTCGTGGCAGTCCGCATGGATATTCTGATTGGAACAACGTATATCCGGGATGCGACCTGCATCGGTTTTTGCATGAACGAGCTGCTCTCTATCGTGGAGAACACATCACTCATTGGAATCCCGTATCCCGACGCAATTAAAAAAGGCATCGAAGTTCTGCAAAAGAAAACAAGTAAAATGGACAACGGTTTTCAGCAGATGATCGATGCTTTGGACGATGATGAGGAAGAAAATGAGAAGGAAAACAAGGAGGACAAACAGCATGATTAAAAAGTATGAATTTGGCGATAAATCGCAGCTTTCACCGCATTTCAATGTGCAGGAATTTAAGTGCAAATGCGGTAAGAAGCATGAAATTTTAATTGCAGAGGAGCTTATTGAAAAGCTCGAAAAACTGTATTCATCTCTGAACTGTTCCAAAATTATCGTGACAAGCGGTTATCGCTGTACCAATCATGATAAAAATGTAGGCGGCATTGGAACAGGACAGCATACCAAGGGCAATGCGGCGGATATTTGCTGTTACGGTCAGGACGGACAGCCGATTTCCAGTAAAACAGTCTGCTGTAAGGCACAGGATATCGGTTTCACAGGCATTGCAAACATAAATGAGAAGTATATCTACACCCATGTAGATGTTCGCACCGGCTCAAAATGGTACGGCGATGAAACTAAGGGCAACAGCACTGTGACAAGCGATTTCTACAGCTATTTCGGATTTTCCAAGAGTAACGAACCGCTTATGAAAGGCATTGATGTAAGCGTACACAACGGCAATATCGACTGGCAGAAAGTAAAAAATGCCGGAATCCAATTCGCCATTCTTCGTGCAGGATATGGGCGTGAACTCTCGCAGAAAGATACAAGATTTGAGGAGAATTACAGAAATGCGAAAGCGGCGGGAATCCCTGTAGGTGCGTACTGGTACAGTTACGCCATAACACCAGAGGAAGCACAACTGGAAGCCGATGTGTTCCTTAAAGTTATCAAGGGAAAGCAGTTTGAGATGCCTGTGTATTTTGATTTGGAGGAAAAAAATCAGTTTGACCTTGGCAAGGAAAAAGTTTCTGCGATTATGAGAGCATTCCTTGAAAAGATTGAAAAAGCCGGTTATTTCGTCGGCTTATACGGTTCTGCTTCTTCGCTCACAACCCATACCGCTGATGGCATCAAATCCCGCTATACGATCTGGCTGGCACACTGGACGAATCAGACCAATTACAGCGGAGATTACGGCATCTGGCAGTATTCCTCTGAAGGCAAAGTGAACGGCATCAGTGGAAATTTGGATATGGATATCTGTTACAATGACTTTCCTACTATTATCAAGAACAAAGCAATGAACGGCTTCGGTAAAGATACTACACCTGAACCAGACACCACTTCTGCCAATGTGACCGTGAAAATCGGCAATGAAACATACAAAGGTAACCTGTCAAAGGTATGAAAAAAATTCCCCGGAACCGCTCAAACCGAACAGTTCCGGGGAACACATTTATTTTAGTCATTCTTCAGCAGAAAATTATCCTTCAATAGCGATATATTTTTTGTTTTCGATCTTCTTAGGATCATGCTTCGGAACGCAGATATCAAGAACGCCATCTTCAAATTTTGCCTTCACATCAGCTTCGGTTACCGAATCACCGACATAGAAGCTTCTCTGCATTGCACCGGCATAACGCTCCTGACGAATCAACTTGCCATTTTCCGTTTTCTCATCCTTATCAAGTCCCTTTGCGGCACTGACAGTCAGATAACCGTTCTGAAGTTCAAGATTGATCTGATCCTTTTTGAAGCCCGGCAGGTCGATAATAACCTCATAGTGATCATCATGATCATGGACATCCGTCTTCATAACTTGCGCAACGTGTTTACCGTACAGCTTCTTCTCCACATCTCCGCTAAAGTCAGGAAATCTGAAGAAATCATCGAAAAGGTTTTCACCAAAAATACTAGGATACAACATAAGTCAGTCCTCCTTTTACTCGTCATATGTTTCCATTAATCTGAGCAAGGGGACGGAGCGTTCAGCACCCGGATCCTTTGGTGCTTCTCTGTTCCTTTGTTCTGACCATATTATAGCACATCGCATTAGCACTGTCAAGGGGAGAGTGCTAATTTTCACAAAGATTTCTTATTTAACACAAAAGCATCATTTACTGCTTTTCTATTCACAGGTACACTTTCCAAAGTCTGACCTTTTTCGGGCAGAGCCTCTCCTCTGCCCTCTTCTTTTTTGTACAAAGGGCGTGATAACAAAATGACAAAACAGCAAAAACAAATCATAATGGAACTGCGGGAATGCGGTGTGCCAATTCCTTCTATCGCAGAACAGCTCGGTATTTCGGCAAATACGATAAAATCCTACTGTCAGCGGCATAACATTCAATCGTCCAATCAACCAAGAAAAAGTATCCGCTTTTGCCTACAATGCCATGCAGAAATTCCGCAAAATCCGCACCGCAAAGAGAAAAAATTCTGCTGTGATAAATGCCGGCAATTGTGGTGGACAGCACATTCCGACATAATTCAGCGTAGTTCTCAAATGAAACTCACCTGCCCTATCTGTGGAAAAACATTTCAGTCCTATAAAAGCAAAAATAGAAAATTCTGCTCCCGTGTTTGTTACGGAAAATCCAAGGAGATCGTGCATGAAAAATGAAATGTTCAATCAATTTTTCCAATACCAGACTGTCATGTCATGGGCTCGTTCCCTGCTGAAACAGGCTTTGATTACCAAGTCAGAGTACGCTAAAATTGATACAATGATGGCAAAGAAATATGGCATATCTTCGTGCAGTATATTTCGCTGAAAATCGTTGACTTTTCGCCGATATAGAGCGAAAATGTTAGTCGAGGAGGCGATGTTATGGAACGAATTGTAACAAGAGTTCAATTCCACCAGACACAAAAAATTAAGTTGCTGAGAACGGCAGCCTATGCCCGTGTTTCCAGCGGAAAAGATGCCATGCTGCACTCACTGTCAGCACAGGTCAGCTACTACAACAACCTGATTCAAAGCAACCCGGAATGGCTGTTCTGCGGCGTTTACGCAGATGAAGCCCTGACGGGTACAAAAGAAAATCGTGAGAATTTTCAAAAGCTCTTATCCGAATGCAGAGCCGGGCACATCGATCTTATCATCACAAAAAGTATAAGCAGATTCGCCCGAAATACTGTCACTTTGCTTGAAACCGTCCGTGAGCTGAAAGAAATCAGTGTGGATGTTTTCTTTGAGGAGCAAAATATTCACAGCCTTTCCCCGGACGGTGAATTCATGCTTACCCTTTTAGGCTCATATGCGCAGGAGGAAAGCTACTCTGCAAGTGAGAATAAAAAGTGGCAGATACGCAGGGATTTTGAGCAAGGGAAAGTCAGCAGTATTACCATGCTCGGCTACAAAAGAAATCATAACGGAGTGCTTGAAATTATTCCGGAAGAGGCTGAAACTGTCCGACTGATTTTCAACAGTTATCTGTCGGGAATGGGGAAACAAGCAATTGCAAAAATGCTTTATGAACTTAGTGTTCCAACCAAAAGCGGCGGTTTATGGACGGCGGAATCCATTCGAAGAATTCTCACAAACGAGAAGTACTGCGGCGATCTTTTATTGCAAAAATCATTCCGCAACAATCATATTGAAAAGAAAAAAACAGCGAATTGCGGCGAACTTCCGCAATATTTTGCGGAAGATGTTCATGAACCAATCGTTGAGAAATCGGTATTTCTTGCGGTTCAAAAGCGTTTGCAGGAGAGAAAAGAACGCTTTGCTACAGCTAAATCAACTACTGTCGCTTATCCGTTTACGGGCAAAATTCAATGTCAATGCTGTGGTAAGAATTACCGCAGGAAAACAACGCCGACGGGCATTGTGTGGTGCTGCGCGACTTATAACACAAGGGGCAAAAAATATTGTCCGAAATCCAAGCAGATTCCTGAAAATACACTGATTGACCTTTGCTGTGAAGAGCTTGGAATGACTAAATTTGATGCGGATATTTTTGAAAATCAGATTGAACAAATTCTTGTTCACGCACCCAACGAATTGATTTTTATTTTTACTGACGGACAGCAAATTTCAGCCCATTGGCAAGACCGTTCACGCTCTGAAAGTTGGACGGATGAGATGAGAGCAAAAGTCGGTGAGCGTAACAGAAAGAGAGGTAAAACATGTCAAAAGTAACGATGATTCCGGCAAAACTTGACAGGGCAACATTCACACCGCTGGATCAGACAATAAAACGCAAAGTTGCCGGATATGCACGAGTGTCCACAGATTCCGAAGAACAGCAGACTTCCTATGCCGCACAGGTTTCTTACTACACCGAATACATCAAAAAGCGTGCAGACTGGGAGTTTGTCAATGTTTATACGGATCAGGGAATTTCGGCAACCAACACCAAGCATAGGGACGGATTTAATGCCATGATTACGGATGCTTTAGACGGGAAAATCGACCTTATCGTCACAAAATCAGTCAGTAGATTTGCCCGAAATACTGTGGATTCCTTGACAACCGTTCGTAAGCTGAAGGAAAAGGGCGTTGAGGTTTATTTTGAAAAAGAGCAGATTTATACGCTGGATTCAAAGGGAGAATTGTTCATCACGATCATGTCCAGTTTAGCTCAAGAGGAAAGCAGGAGTATCAGCGAGAACGTGACATGGGGACAGCGAAAACGCATGGCGGACGGCAAAGTCACAATGCCTTACGGACGATTCTTAGGATATCGTAAGGGCGAGGACGGGCTTCCTGAGATCGTACCGGAGGAAGCAGAAGTTGTCCGACTGATCTACCGCAGTTTTATGGAGGGACTGACTTCCGGCAAAATCGCACAGCTTTTAATGGAAAAGAAGATCACCGCTCCGGGCGGCAAAGAAAAATGGCACAGCAGTACGATTGAGAGCATTCTCACAAACGAAAAATACAAAGGCTCGGCACTCCTGCAAAAGAAATTTACAGTCGATTTCCTTACAAAAAAGGTAAAAATTAACGAGGGCGAAGTTCCCCAATATTTCGTGGAGCGAAGTCATCCCCCGATCATTGATCCGGAGGAATTTGAACTGGTACAGGCTGAAATTGCAAGACGGAAAGCCATCGGTCGTGTCTACAGCAGCAGTAATATTTTCTCGGCAAAAATCGTATGCTCCTGCTGTGGAAGTTTCTTCGGTTCAAAGGTATGGCATTCTACTTCTAAGTACCGTCGTGTGATCTGGCAGTGCAATCACAAGTTTCAGAATGGCGAAAAGTGCGAAACGCCGCATTTGTATGAAGATGCTATCAAGGAAAAATTCATTGAGGTGTGCAATAGAATTGCTCCTGATAAAGCAGATTTTATCGCTTCCTGCCGTGAGATTGTTGTCATGCTTTCGGACTGCACAGCACTGGACAGAAGAATTGAGAGTCAATATGCTCATCTGAACGAACTGGCGGCAGCCATGCAGAGTTTTATCAAGGAAAATGCGATGAATTTGCACACTTTTCCCCGATATATGGGTGCATTTTGACTGTATTTCAATTTTGATACAATTTTCCTGAAAGTAGACTAACTACCTGTTTCTCACATCAACTCTCTATATATTATTGTAATTTCTTACTCAATATGATATAATTAATCTATCCAAGTAGACATACACTTTTTAAATAGACTAAAGCAAATCAGAGGAAATTATTGTGAGCGAGAGAAAAGTAACGAAAATACAGGTTGCCCCTGAATCAATTCGTATATCCAGAGTCGGTGTTTACTGCAGAGTGAGTTCCAATCGAATTGATCAGCTGCGAAGCATGGCATTTCAGGCATCCCATTTAACAAGAACAGCTTTGAGAGCCGGAGGCTGGATATTGGTTGATATCTATCTTGATTTTCATTCCGGACTTGATGATGACAGACCAGAACTGCAAAGGCTCATTAATGACTGCAGAAGCGGTTTAATAGATACAATTCTTACCAAAAGTGTCAGTCGCTTCGGGCGTGACACTGCTGCAACAATCAGTTTGATCCGAGAACTCCATTCGATTGGAGTTAGAGTCATATTTGAAAATGAAGAATTAGATACATCAAGCTGCGAAAGCGAATTTTTCATCACATTACTTGAAGCTTATGCACAGGAAGAAAGCTTTAATCGCAGTGAAAACATTCTCTGGGGAATCGAAAAAGGCATGAAGGATGGCACTTCTAAACTGTACAACAGAAAATGCTTTGGATATCAGAGAAATAAAGAAGGCTTACTGGAAATATGCCCAAAAGAAGCAGAAATCGTCCGATTGATATTTGACTTATATCTTGAAGGAAACAGCATCCTTGCTATTGTCAGAGAGCTTGAAAGCCGAGAAATTTTAACGCCTGCTGGAAAGAAGAAATGGTGCAACCAATCGGTCGTTAAAATTCTGACTAACGAAAAATACATAGGCAATGTGCTGCTGAAGAAGACATATACTGAAGGTTTCCCCAACCGAAAAAGGAAACGAAACTCCGGTGAAAAGCATCAGTATCTTGCAGAACATGTGCATCCTGAAATCATACCGAAAGAAATATTTGATGCGGTTCAGGCTGAAAGAGAAAGACGTTCCAATGTCACTGTTGATGAAAACGGTGTCAAAAAAAGGGCGAAGAAACGATATACTTCAAGAACTCCAAAGGAGGATGAAAACTGATGGCTTCACTACCTAAGCCCTTATCGCAGAAATCCATTCAGAAAATGCTGGCGGGGTGGAAACCCGAAACTGTAAACAAGCTTCATGCTTATTATGCTGCCTTCTCGAATCTGTATGGTGTCATTATGCTCAATGACGCATGGAAGATCATGAAACAGTATGAACCAAAAATCCGTAAGAATGAATTTATGGATTTTTCGTCCATCACACGGCGTGAGAATCTCCCCTACTATATTATTGAAATTGATCCAATGACTTATCTTTCTCATGCACTTGAAGAAACCGATACAAAGCTGACAATGGCGGAATATGAAAAGCTTCTGCAGCTCTGGCAGGATGCCAACAATTATTCACACCATTGGGCAAACCGAGGATGGACCCCCATAGCACTACGGCAAAGATATGGAAATCCTGCACCGAGAACCATGAGCTTTGGACTCGGCTTACAGCAAGCATTCGCCAAAGGTGACATTGATAAGAATGAGTTGATTGAAAAATTTAAATCTATGGGGATTTCCATGGAAGAATAGCATAGACCCAATAAGCATCCCCCCGCAAAGCCGGGGGTTTTTCCGTAAACGCCCCATAGGGGCTCAGAATACAAGCCACGCCTTGAAAGGCGTAACAACACGGACGCATGCGGCTACGTTCTCCTGCGCAATTGGGCATCCCAAAATAATTTGTGTAAAAGTAAAAACATCCTATCAAACAAATGCTT
>ENA-UOJL01003387-UOJL01003387.1-human-gut-metagenome-genome-assembly--contig:-P47-NODE-3387-length-11319-cov-6.047763_pt1 | contig 11319 bp, 9 predicted proteins | sample MGYA00242347_ERZ723894 | MGnify/ENA metagenome assembly ERZ723894
GGTTTACAGAACATCTTTGGTCAGCTTAAGCAGTGCAATCCAGCCTGCCTGCTTCTTCTGATCCTCTTCTGCCAGAATCTTTGTCTCATGGTAAAACTTGTTGAACGCGTTCGCCAGATCATAAATGTACGCGCAGATCTTATGGGGCGCAGTTTCCTCACAGGCACTGTCCATCATTGCATTGAAGCTGCACAGCTGACGCATCAGATCTTTTTCGGAAGCGCCCTGTGCCTCCTCCAGACACAGGTTTTCCAGGCTCTTTCCCTGCTCCTGATACTTGGCAAGGATCGATTTAATACGCACGATTGTATACAGAATATACGGACCCGTGTCTCCCTCGAAGGAAGTGAAGCGATCAATATCGAAAATATAGTCCTTAGAAGCCTGATTGGACAGATCTCCGTATTTGATTGCGGAAAGACCGATGATTTTGGCGATCTTTCTTGCCTCTTCCTCAGACAGATCATGACGGCTTTCGGATACCTTACGGTACATTTCCTCGTCGATATCGCGGATCAGGTATTCCAGACGCATAACGCCGCCCTCTCTCGTCTTGAAGGGCTTTCCGTCCTTGCCGTTCATCGTGCCGAAACCAACATATTTTAACTCTGTTTCAGGTGTTACCAGCCCCGCCTTTTTCGCTACACGGAACACCTGTACAAAGTGCATCTCCTGACGCTTGTCCGCAAGATAGATCAGGGAATCCGCATGCAGATTCTCCATACGATCCACGATTGTTGCAAGGTCTGTCGTTGCATACAGCGCCGCGCCATCGGATTTTAAAATGATGCAGGGCGGCATTTCCTTCGTATCGGTATCCTCTTTAACATCTACAACCAGCGCGCCCTGGCTTTCATACGCAAGACCGGATTCTTTTAAACGATTTACCAGTCCCGGAATGAGCGGGTCTGCATCGGATTCGCCTTTCCAGAGATCAAATTCCACATCCAGGTTGCTGTAGTTTTTCTTCAGATCGGCTACAGATACCGCAATAATATGCTTCCACAGCGCGCGGTAGCCACGGTCACCGCTCTGCAGGCGCAGCGTTGCTTCCAGCGCTGCCTCCTTATACGCAGGATCTTCTTTGGACTTGCCGCTCGCTGTCGGATAGATTTCTTCCAGCTCAGATACGGTAAAGGGAGCCTCCTGCGGATATTCCCCGGTAAAGCTTTCATCAAAATAAGGCAGCTCGGGCTTGCGTGCTTTTAACTCGGTAATGATCAGACCCATCTGCAGTCCCCAGTCGCCCAGATGGACATCGCCGATAACCCTATGTCCCTTGTAACGGTTGATCCGCTTGATGCTTTCGCCTATAACTGCGGAGCGCAGATGACCGACGTGGAGCGGCTTTGCAACGTTGGGACCGCCGTAATCAACAACGATGGTTTTTTTCTTTTCGGGAGGCTCTACGCCAAACTTCTCCGCTGCAGCCATCTCTTTTAAATATTCGCAGACAAAACTGTCCTTTACTTTCAGGTTCAAAAATCCGGGCGCAACCGCAGATACTTCAGAAAATACTGCGCTGTCCGTCAGCTTTTCCGCTACGTCGTTGGCGATCATGATCGGGGCTTTATGGTATTTTTTTGCGCCCGCCATCGCGCCGTTACACTGATATTCGCACAGATCGGGACGGTTGGACACGGTTACGCGTCCCAACTGTGCCTCATAACCTGCAGCTTCAAAGCCTTTTCCCATCTCTTCGGAAATGAGCTCCAAAAATTTCTTCATGTTCGTTCTCCAATCTATCTCCTGTAATAAGCGAGCACTTTTTTAATCGCAGTAATGACGCTTTCCACATCCTCGTCTGTCATGCTGTAAAAGAGCGGGATGCTCATCACATGCTCATACAGGTACTCCGCATTCGGGCACAGTCCCTTGGGATAGCCCAGCTTTTCATAATAGGAATGCCAGTAAACCGGCAGATAGTGCACCTGTACATGCACATTTTCCGCATACAACGCATCGAAAAACTCTCTTCTGGTGCAGGTCAGCAGCTCAGGGTTTAACTGAATGACATACAAATGGCGTGCCGTCTTTGACTCCGGGATCTCCCGCTGCAGCACAAGCTCCGGGCACTCTGCAAATGCTTCGTTGTAGCGTTTTACAATCTGAGTTCTTCTTTCGATAAAACGGTCCAGCTTGTCTAACTGGCTGAGCAAAAGCGCCGCCTGAAAATCTGTCATCCGATAGTTATAGCCGAGCTCAACCTGTTCATTGTACCACTTCGCATCGGTCGGATGTACCATCTCATCCGGATTTCTCGTAATTCCGTGAGAGCGCAGCCGAAGCAGCCTGTGATACAGCTTCTCATCGTTGGTCGCAATCGCGCCGCCTTCTCCGGCTGTTACGGTTTTGACCGGATGAAAACTGAAGGTTGTAAAATCTGCGATGCTGCCTACTTTTTTATTTTTATACTGTGTGCCGATCGCATGCGCCGCATCCTCGATCAGCATCAGATTATGCTCCTTGCAGATCTGACGGATCTCATCCAGCTCCACTGCCTGACCGGTAAAATCCACCGCAACGACAGCTTTGGTCTTTTCTGTGATATGGCTGCGGATGCTCTCCGGGTCGATGTTGTAGGTGTCACGCTTTACATCAGCAAATACCGGCGTTCCGCCGCAATACAAAATGCAGTTGGCGGAAGCAGCAAACGTCAGGGGGGTTACGATTACCTCATCCCCTTTCGTAATGCCCGCCGCCATCGCAGCCAGATGCAGCGCCGCCGTTCCGTTGCTGACCATAACGACATAGTTTGCCCCGGTTACTTCGCACAAACGCTTCTCCAGCTCTGTCACCTTCGGTCCACAGGTAAGCGCATCGCTGCGCAGCACATTTGCAACCGCTTCTATGTCCGCATCATCAATATACTGGTGCCCATAGGAAATCGGTGTCTTCCGAACCGGCTCCCCGCCAAAAATTGCTAACTGTTCCATTCTAATCTCCATTTCGCTCAAAACTGTGCAAACTATGCCCGTCTGCATTTCTTCTATCATACCACCCCGGCGGTCAATACGCAACAAGTCTTGCTTTCATATCGTCGGCAGGAAAGCGAAACTTCTGCCGATCCTCCTTTTTTACAGGACTTTTTCCCCACTGTCATAAAATTCAAAAATCATTTCCAGATACGGCTGCAGGACGCTGTTTGGCGCGCGGTAAATTTCATGCCGGATATCGGGCACAACCACCAGCTGTCCATCTGGGATCCTCTTGATAAACTCTTTTTGTGCTCCGGGCGTTACGAGCGTATCTTTTCCCGCCTGAAATAAAAGCACCGGCGTCTTCACCTTTTTCGCCTGCTTTTTGCTGATGACAAATTTCCCGGCATTGATCGCTTCCCTGCCCCATTCATAGCTTCCTGAAGAGGTCTGGCAGCTTTCATCCTCCCGCCGTTTTTTCATATAATAATCATGGCGCGCTTCGGAGCTGCAGGACGCATCCGCAAAAGACTCTTCCGGATCAAAAGTGCCCTGTGTGAGCAGACGATCCTTCCCATTGCCTCCGAACACTTTAAAATCACACAGCACCCGCGCCGCCCAGGACGGCACGCCGCCCAGATTTACTCCCAACATCGGTGCATTCAGAACCGCTTTGGCAAAATCCTCCGGGTACTGCTCCAGATAAAATGCGCCGATACAGCCGCCCATGGAATGTGCGTACAGATACAGCGGCAGACCTTTTGCCATCGGCTTCACCACTGTTTTGACGAACCGGTGCAGATCTTTTACATATCGGGAAAACAATCCAATGTGTACAATTGTGTGATCTTCCTCTGTGATCCATAATCGCCACCTGATATCCCTGCAGATAAAAATAGTAAATCAATTCATGATATTTCAGGCAGGACTCTGTAAAGCCATAGCTGATCACGATCGTCCCTTTTTGTGTCTCCTGCGGATACAGTTCATAATACAGACCGCCCGTCTTAGCTGTTTTTTTCTGAGCCACGCCGTCCTCTGGCGCGTTCTCAGGCTTTTGCGATGTGCTGTCTGCCGATGCCGCATCACGCTCCTGCGATTCACCACCTTCGGGCGCGACCTCCATCCACCCGCAAATCTGAACCTGTTTCAGAAACGGCTCTACCTGGCTGTCCATTTCCTGTTCCAGATTTTCTTCTGCGATACACTGCATTCTGCAGGAATTATTTTCCTTTAAAACCGTTTTTTTCATTCGTATTCTCCATATAAAATATAAAAAGAATGTGCCTTAGTATATTTTTGCGCCGAGGCGCGGTTGCTTCGACAACCATCTACCCTTGCGTCGAGTGTGCATCCTCGCGGAGCGTTTTTTATTGTATAACATTGTATAGAAACGAACTTTTTTATGCAACAATAGAATGCACGCTCTGCGAGCATTCTATTGTCATGAACAAATAAAAAACCTGCTGACACGAAATCAGCAGGTATCGAATCTTTGTGGGGGGATGGCAGGACATCCTCCTTGCGGAAAACATCCTGCCTGATTTTGTGGGTTGATAACTTCTCAACTTGATCATATTGTATCGCACCACTGTATCTTTTGTCAACTACTTTTTCAAAATGTTGCAGTTCACGACAATAGAATATTTTCCCCAAAAAAGATACATACTGATCCCAAAAGCTTTCCTATTGCTTTTTGAATCCAACAATGAAAAGGAGGTTTTTGTCATGTATCCTGTAATTCCAGAATCAGACCGTCCTTCTGACCTTGCGGATGACTGCATCCTCTCTCCCGACGGCGTCAATCCGGTTTCCAAAAACGACGAAGCGCCGTCTGAAAAAAATCTGTTCGACGACAAGATCGCGGTATATCCTGTTCCGGGTGCGACCCTTCCGTTTTATTTTCCGGGTTATCCCAACCAGCCGCTGTAGGGCGTTCTTACAGCTCCCGCGCGGCGTCGGCAACACTGCGGACACCGACTAATCGGATGCCGGAAATTTTCGGCATTTTTTCGAGACAGACCTGGGGGAGGATACAGGTTGTGAAACCGAGCTTCTGCGCCTCCCTCACTCTCTGCTCCGCCATCGAAACGGCGCGTACTTCCCCGCTCAGGCCCACTTCCCCGAAGGCGACAACGCCCTCCGGGACGGGGCTGTTTTTGAAGCTCGACATGATTGCCATCACGATTCCAAGATCGATGGCAGGCTCTGTAATCCGAATGCCGCCTGCCAGATTGACGTAAGCATCACACCCCCCGATCTGCATGCCAAGCCGTTTTTCCAATACCGCCATCAGCAAATTGACGCGGTTAAAATCCGTTCCGGTCGTCTGACGGCGTGGAATGCCAAAATTGCTGTGGCAGACGAGCGCCTGAATCTCCGTGAGCATCGGACGAGTCCCCTCCATTGAGCAGGAGACGACCGAGCCGCTCGCGCCGGCAGGTCTGCCATTTAACATGAATTCCGACGGGTTTAACACCTCTGTCAGCCCCTCTTGGCGCATCTCAAACACACCGATCTCATCAGTTGAGCCAAAACGATTCTTGACGCCCCGGAGGATTCGATAAGATGCATGTCGGTCGCCCTCAAAATACAACACCGTATCCACCATATGCTCGAGCACTCTGGGACCTGCAACAGTTCCCTCTTTGGTCACATGGCCGACGATAAAAATCGAAATACCGAGCCCTTTTGCCAGCCGCAGCAAAACACCAGTCGATTCGCGCACCTGCGACACGCTGCCAGGCGCTGCGCTGACCGCTTCATTGTACATCGTCTGGATGGAGTCAATGATGACGATCTGAGGCTTTTTCTGCTGGATTATCTCCTCAATCCGATTCAGGTTCGTCTCACAGAACAGCTCCAGCGTGTCCGAAAAATCGCCGATCCGCATCGCGCGCATTTTGATCTGGCGTAAGGATTCCTCGCCTGATACATACAAAATGTGCTGCTTTTTTAACGAAAGGTTCCTGCACATCTGCAAAAGAAGCGTCGATTTGCCGATACCCGGGTCGCCGCCGACCAGCGTCAGCGAGCCGGTAACGATTCCGCCGCCCAGTACCCGGTCGAGCTCTCCCATCCCGGTTTCCGTGCGTCTTTCCTCTTCCATCGAAATTTCATTCAGCACTGCCGGAGCGCTCTGCACCCCGGACAGCACCTGTTTTTTCTCTTTTCCGCCTGCGGACACGGAAACCGGTTCTTCTACGAGGGAATTCCACGCCTTACAGCCCGGACACTGCCCCAGCCATTTTGCCGTTTCATAGCCGCATTCCTGACAGAAAAATCTGGTTTTTATTTTTGTTGCCATTTATTTTGAAATTTCTACCTTTACTTCTCCGATTCCAGCAAGCTCCACGCTCACATTCAGCTTTCCGCCGAGGTTCGTGCGCATTCTGCCCGCATCCTCACCGTTGATTTTCACATCATATTCCGTATCTTCCTCCAGACCGAGTGTGATCTGCGCGTCCTCTGTGCCCTCTACCGTGAAGCTGACGCCATTTTCGCTCTCCGCAAAATGCTCTACGCTCGTGCCGGGCACAGATTCATAGACAAACATGCCGTTTCTTTCCAGCTTGGTAATCTCTTTAAAAGTCTTTACCTTGTACTCATCGCCGCCAGCCTCAAAGCCCTCCTTCTTGCTCTTTTCCTGCAGAAGATGATTGCCGAAGCTGATCTTTCCGTCTGCTTCTGTTCTGATGAGTTCTGCTACTGCTGCCATTCTTTTGTCCTCCTGTCCGCCTTTGCGGCGGTTTGCTGTTTATTTGTTTTTGACGCTGAAAACAACTTTGTTCTCGCGGAAGCCTGCACTCACATGATCGCCGGATTTTACCCGTCCCGACAGAATTTCTTCCGCAAGTGCGTCCTCGATCAGCGTCTGAATTGCTCTCTTTAACGGTCTTGCACCCATTTTCAGGTTGCTGTATTTTTCTACGATATGCTCTTTCAGAGATGGTGTCAGTGTCAGGCTGATATCCAGCTGCGTCCGGCAGCGCGTAATCAGGCTCTGTGCCAGCAGATTGATAATTCGCTTCATATCGTCTTTTGTCAGCTGATGGAATACGATCGTTTCATCTATCCGGTTTAAAAATTCCGGTTTGAACAGGCGTTTTACCTCTTCCATCACGCCGGCTTTCATCTTTTCGTAAGTCTTTTGCGCATCTTCTTTTGCCGCAAAGCCGAGATTTTTTGGCTCCACAATCCGCTGTGCACCGGCGTTGGACGTCATGATGATGACGGTATTTTTGAAGCTGACCTTCCTGCCCCTGGAATCCGTGATATGCCCATCGTCCAGCACCTGTAGCAAAATATTGAAAACATCCGGGTGCGCTTTTTCGATTTCGTCAAATAAAACCACCGAATACGGATTTCTGCGAACCTTTTCAGAAAGCTGTCCACCCTCGTCAAAGCCGACATAGCCCGGAGGCGAGCCGATCATTTTCGAAACAGAGTGCCCTTCCATATATTCCGACATGTCCACGCGGATCAGCGCGTTTTCTGAACCAAACATCGCTTCTGCCAATGCCTTGGAAAGCTCCGTCTTTCCGACACCTGTGGGACCGAGGAACAAAAACGAACCGATCGGTCGTCTCGGATCCTGCAGTCCGACTCTGCCGCGGCGCATCGCCCGCGCAACGCTCGATACGGCTTCTTCCTGTCCGATCACGCGCTTGTGCAGAATAGATTCCAGCTTTAACAGCCGTTCGCTCTCTTTTTCGGTCAGGCGGCTCACCGGAACCTTTGTCCAAGTGGAAATGACCTTTGCGATATCCTCTGCTGTCACCTCCGGCTGCCCCTTTTTGCGGCTCTTTTCCTGTCGTTTCTGGTGCTTTTCGTAACGGGCGAGTGCCTCTTTTAGCTTCTGCTTTAGTCTTGAGGCCTCCTCCAAATCCTGATCGCGGATTGCCTGCTCCAGCTTTTCGTCCAGCGTTTTGATTTCCTTTACCTGGTCTGTTGCCTCGTCAGTCGTCTGCATCCGCTGCAGGCGCACCGCAGCAGCCGCCTCGTCCATCACGTCGATCGCCTTGTCCGGGAGCTTCCGGTCATTGATATAGCGATTGGAAAGATGTACTGCGGCCTCGAGGGCTTCCGGCAGAATCTTTACTTTATGATGCTCTTCATATCTGGAAACGATTCCCTGTAAAATGCCGATCGCCTCTTTTTCCGTTGGCTCTTCGACCGTAACCGGCTGAAAACGGCGTTCCAGGGCAGCATCTTTTTCGATATATTTGCGGTATTCTTCCAGCGTTGTCGCGCCGATCAGCTGAATCTCGCCGCGCGCAAGGGACGGCTTTAAAATGTTGGAAGCGTCAATCGCCCCCTCTGCGCCGCCTGCACCGATCAGTGTATGCAGCTCATCCAAAAACAGTAAAATATTTCCGTCGTCTGTCACCTCACGGATGACCTTACGAATTCGCTCCTCAAATTCGCCACGGTATTTGCTTCCCGCGATCATCCCGGACAGATCCAGCATCAGAACCCGTTTATCCTTTACCGTATCCGGCACGCTGCCCTCCGTAATCCGAAGTGCAAGTCCCTCGACGATCGCCGTTTTGCCGACACCGGGTTCTCCTACCAGGCACGGATTGTTCTTCGTCCTGCGGCTTAAAATCTGAATCACGCGCCCAATCTCCTGATCGCGCCCGACAACCGGATCGAGCTTTCCCTGTGCAGCCAGCTTCGTCAGATCCCGGCTGTAAAGCTCCAGCGTCCCGGTCTGGCTCTTTTTTTGCCTGCGTCCCAGCTCTTCGCGGTACGCCGTAGGGTCCAGTCCTGCTGCCAGGAGCGTATCCCGCATGATTTTCTGCAGCGGCAGCGACAGCGTCTGCAGCACCCGCACTGCAACATTATCCCCATCTCCTAAAAGCGCTAACAAAATGTGCTCCGTTCCGGTCAGCGCGCTGCCTGCCTTTTCCGCCTGTCTGTGGCTTTCCTCCAGAACTTCCTCTGCCCGGGGGGAATAACCGTCCCGCTCTATGACCGGATTGGGCGTCTCCGGAGCCAGCAGATCCTGAATCATTTCCCGGATCGCCTCTTCTTTTGCCCCGTTTTCCGTCAGAACCCTTGATGCCACACCGGTTCCTTCTTTGATCAGGCCCAGTAGGATATGCTCTGTTCCAACATAATTCTGATGCAGGCTTTTTGCCGCCCGCCCTGCCAAAAGCAGGGCAGTTTTTGCCTTATCCGTAAACTGTGACTGCATCTGTTATAGTCCTCCATACTCTTCATAAATCTCATCTATCAAAGCATGTACTTCCTCGCGGGAAATATTCCGACAACTTGCCCGTGCCAGAATGACCCGCAGCGACTCCCGCATCTGCTCCAGATCACTGATTCGATCCGCATCAATCGCAATCACTGCGCCGCGGCGTCTGTCCACCTTGACGAAGCCCTCCTGCTTGAGCACGGTATATGCCTTATTCACTGTATGCATGTTAATCCCAATGGATTCTGCAAGCTGCCGCACGCTCGGGAGGGACTCTCCCTCCTTGAGCCTGTTTGTCGCAATCCCGACAATGATCTGATTGCGCAGCTGTATATATAACGCTTCTTCGCTGTTAAAATCGACTTCCAGAATCATGCTGATCTCCCATCCATTTTCTCTTTAAAGTGTTCTAGAAACACTATAACAAGAATCCTGAAAATAGTCAACAATAGCATGCACGCGCTGCGAGCATGCTATTGTCATGAATAAAACAAAACACCCGGCACTGCTGTTTCCTGTGCTCCCGCCAGACAGCGGGCAGTTTGCAGCAAAGCCGGATGTTTTTCATGGATTCACGACAATAGCATGTTCGCAGAACGTGCTTCTATTGTTTTCTGAATGCTTGCTTTTTGGAAGATTTATTTCAGGTCAAGGAATTCAAATTCAAGATCGTCATCATCCAGGAAATTCCTGGACTGCCAATCTTTGGATTTGCCCTTTTTGCGGCGCGGACGTTCTTCTTCCTCTTCCTCGTCCTCATCCTCGTCATCCTCGTCTTCATATTCGTCGACTCTGGGGCGACGGACAGGCTTCTTTACCGGAGCCTTCTTTGCCGGACGGCGGCGCGGACGCTCTTCTTCCTCTTCCTCGTCCTCATCCTCGTCATCCTCCTCATCGTCATCCTCTTCTACATAACGGGCAGGCTTTTTGCGGCCGAAGCGGCGCGGACGTTCTTCTTCCTCGTCCTCATCCTCATCGTCGTCTTCGTCATCTTCGTCGTCCTCTTCGTCATCATCATAATCGTCATAGTCTTCATACGTGCTTCTGACTTTGATGATCAGGATTGTTACAACGATAATCAGAACTACGATTACAAACGCCATCAGAATAACGACAAAGCGCATGCTCTTTGCGGTCTGGTCGATGGTCGCCTGGTTGTTCTTGTTGGTCTCCTCTGCATTCAGCAGGTCACTGACCTGATATCTGGTTCCCATAGTATTATCATGCAGATACCATGCACTGCTGCCGCTTCCGTCATCCTCAAAGGCGACGGAATAATCTGCGGAGTTGTCTACGATCGGCTCCTCCTCCGGTTCCTCCGTCTCCTGAGTTTCGTCAACAGCCGGCTCTGCTGTCGCCTCCGACACATGTGCCTCTACCAGATCGGAACGGATATATCCGCTTACATTATCAAATGTTACTGCATACCAGGTCTTGCCATCGCTGCCCTGTGTCTCACCGGTAACGGTCAGCTCCTGTCCGCTGGCTGCCTTACCTGCAACGCTTGCGCTGGTGGAAGCTTCGCTTCTGATATTAACGCTGGAAGAGGTTACGGTTGCGCTGGTAACGGTTCCTGCAGCAGCTGTCCCTGCTGCGTTATCCTCTGCGGCATTATCCTCTGCGGCGTTATCCTCTGCGGCTGCATCAGCGTTTCCGTCCTCTGCAGCATTGGTGTCGGTTGTTGTGGTCGTTGTCGTTCCGCTCGGGGAAGAGGTCAGCGGCACAGCGCCGACTTCCATTGTGGATGTAAATAAAAATACCGCAGCAAGTGCACATCCCAGCACAGTGCTGAACTTGGTCGTCCATTTCATCATTCTAATTTACGTACCTTTCTGATTCCGATCCGCAAAGGTCTCTGCGGACCTTTTCTCTTTTCCAAACTCCTCAGCCAGGCTTCCGATTTCGCCTGTCGCCAGTGCTCTATCGGTATATTATGCTTCGTCGATCGCTTTACCGATATCGTGTCTCATATATTTGTTGGCAAAATTGACCCATTCGGTCGCTGCATACGCTTTTGCGCGCGCTTCCTTTAAGGTAGGCGCCTTCGCTGTGATACCCAGCACACGTCCACCGTTGGTCAGGATCGTCTTTCCGTCTTCTGCAAACCTGGTTCCTGCATGGAAACAGAACACATCGTCTTTTCCGTCAAAGGCTTCCAGGCCGGAAATCGGGAGTCCCTTGTCGTATTTTAACGGATAA
>ENA-UOJL01003394-UOJL01003394.1-human-gut-metagenome-genome-assembly--contig:-P47-NODE-3394-length-11293-cov-3.982648_pt1 | contig 11293 bp, 10 predicted proteins | sample MGYA00242347_ERZ723894 | MGnify/ENA metagenome assembly ERZ723894
GGGTGCGCCCTTGACCAGGTTCTGGGTATAGACAGCCGCTGCCGCGCAGGGAGTCTGGCTGTAGATCATAGCAAGGTCGGGCTTGGACTTATTCTTGCGGACGCCGCAGTGAATTCCCCCGGCTACAAAGCCCTGTGCTGCGGTCACACCGCCTTCGATCATCTTCATGGATTCTTCTCTCCGTTTCTTTTCAGCGGGGACGTTGACCCGCTGGCATATTCAAATACTCTATTTCCCGGTAGATTTAAAACGCCGGGGGGACCAGCTTCAGGCCGGTGGTCTCTTCCAAGCCGAAGCTCAAATTCATATTCTGGATGGCTTGACCGGCAGCGCCCTTCACCATGTTGTCAATAGCGGACACTGCAATAAACGTTCCGGTACGGTTATCCACAAACAGGGACACGTCGCAGTAATTGGTATAGCGGACATTTTTCACGTTGGCCACCTGTCCCTTGGGCAGCAGGCGGACAAAGAATTCTCCGTCATACCGTGCATGATACACTTCCCACAGCTGTTCTTCCGTGACGCCCGGCTTTAACTTGGCATAACAAGTGGCCAAAATGCCCCGGTTGATGGGCAGCAGGTGCGGCACAAAGGTGAGTTTCAGCTTTTCCCCGGCGATCTTGGACAAGGTCTGTTCGATCTCAGGGGTATGGCGGTGGTTCGCCACTTTATACGCTGTGAAGCTCTCGTTGAGCTCCGGGTAATGGTTGGACTGGGTAGGTTTCCGGCCCGCACCGGTGACGCCGGACTTACAGTCGGCAATGATGCCCGTTGTCTCGATGAATCTGGCTTCCAAAGCGGGAACCAGGGCCAGGGGAACCGCAGTGGTATAGCATCCGGGGTTTGCAATGAGCTTTTTCCCCTTGATCTTCTCACGGAAAAATTCCGGCAGCCCATAAACTGCTTCCTGGTGGAGGGCCTTATCCTGGTATTCCCCGCCGTACCACTCTTTGTATTCCGCTTCGCTCTCCAGACGGAAATCCGCACCCATATCGATAAAGGTCTTTCCCAAAGCGTAGCACTGAGCTCCCAGCTCCTGGGAAAGTCCGTGGGGCAGTGCGGCGAAGATCACGTCGCTTTTCTCCACCACTTCCTCCTGAGTACCGCACACCATATCGCAGATCTGATAGTACGCGGGATACACCTGGGAAAGTTCCATGCCTTCAAAACTCACCGAGCTGATCGCTGTCAGTTCCGCCTGGGGATGCCCCAAGATCAGGCGGCAGATCTCGCTGCCCGCGTAACCGGTGGCTCCCACTACGCCAACCTTGATATTCTCCATGTCAAGAATCCTCCTCTTCCAGCAGCTTTAATACCCGCTGCGCCTGGGCTTTCACGTTTTCCGGTGCGGGTCCGCCCAAGACCTTCCGGCCGCTCACGCATTTTTCCAGAGAAATCGCCTGGTACACGCCTTCATCAAAGCTGTCACAGACCTTCTTATATTCTTCCAAGGGCAGCGTTTCCAAAGTCAACCCCTTTTGGATGCACAAAGCCACCAGCTCACCGGTGATCTTATAAGCATCCCGGAAGGGCAGTCCCTTTTCCGCCACCAGATAATCGGCGCAGTCCGTGGCATTGATAAAGCCCCCAGCCGCTGCCGCACGCATCTTGTCTTCCTTCACGGTCATGGTCTCCACCATGGGGATCAAGGGAGTCAGGCAAAGCTTCAACGTATCCACTGCGTCGAACACCGCTTCCTTGTCCTCCTGCATATCTTTGTTGTACGCCAGAGGCAATCCCTTCATCATGGAGAGCAATGCCATCAGGTCACCGAACACCCGGCCGCTTTTGCCCCGGATCAATTCCGCGATATCCGGGTTCTTTTTCTGGGGCATAATGCTGGACCCGGTGGAGAAAGCGTCGTCCAATTCGATAAACTGGAACTCCCAGGAGCACCAGAGCACCAACTCTTCGCAGAACCGGGAAAGGTGCACCATCACCAGGGAGGCGTCAAAAGCGATCTCCGCGCAGAAATCCCGGTCAGACACTCCGTCCAGGCTGTTTTGGCTCACCTGGGAAAAGCCCAGCAGTTTGGCGGTCAACTCCCGATTCAAAGGATAGGTGGTACCCGCCAGAGCACCGCTTCCCAAAGGCATCACGTCCATGCGCTTCAAAGCGTCATCCAGACGGGACAAGTCACGGAGAAGCATTTCAGCATAGGCCATCAGGTGATGTCCAAAGGTGATGGGCTGCGCCCGCTGCATGTGGGTATATCCCGGCATGACGGTGGCGCTGTACTGCTCTGCCTTCTGGCAAAGGACCTTCACGAAATCCTTCAACTGCGCTTTTACTCCAGCGCAGTCCTTCCGCAAAGTCAGCCGCACATCCAAGGCCACCTGATCGTTCCGGCTGCGGGCGGTATGAAGCCGTTTTCCCGCGTCGCCGATGCGGGCGGTGAGCTCTCCTTCCACAAAGGTATGGATATCTTCCGCATCCGGATCGATAGCCAGCGCTCCGGAATCCAAATCGTCCCGGATGCCCTTTAGGCCTTCCACGATCTTCTGACTCTCGCTTTTGTCGATGATCCCGCACTCCCCCAGCATGGTGGCATGGGCGATGCTGCCCTCAATGTCTTCGTGGTACATCCGGCTGTCAATGGAAATGCTGGAATTGAAATCGTTTGTTTTAGGGTCAGCTTCCTTCTGGAAGCGGCCTTTCCATAGCTTCATGGAACTTCGTCCTTTCCTAACAAAGTGCTGCCTTCACGGCCGATAAACTTTAAAAACGCGTGGCGGTAATCGCCTTGCAGATGGGAGAGCACAGAAGGGGACAGCTCCCCTTCCTCCCCCATGGTTGCCAACTCCTCCGGAGTGACCCATTTTGCTGCACAGGTCTCCCCTTTTTGGAAGGTCAAATGCTTGGGATGTTCCTTCAGGCGCAGGCCATAGTTTTCACCAAGATAATGGCCTGTACAGGTGCTGCCCAAAGAGACGAGCTGCTCCTTTGTAGCGACCAGACCAGTCTCCTCTTTCAGCTCCCGCAAAATAGCGGCTATACCGGTTTCCCCTGTCTGAACATGGCCGGCGGTGTTTTCCCATTTGCCGGGAGCCCAGCTTTTTTCCATGCTGCGCTGGGTAAGAAGGATGTTGTTTTCCTCATCCACGATCCAGACGCCCACCGCCATCAGGTATTCTCCCTCGCCCAGAGGCTCTCCACGAGCACGCACAACACCGGTAGGCTGCCCCTGGGCATTGTATATATCTACCAGCTCCAAATTGTTTCCTCCTTGGAAACAGGAAAGGGCAGACACTCGTCCACCCTAACCTTATGGATTTTCAATTTCTCTCTGGCGTCCTTGCCGGAGTTTTATTTGTCGTAAGTCAAGCCCTTCTTTGCCTGGACCTTGATGGGCAGGCCGAACAGGTTGATGAACCCAGCGGAATCCGCCTGGTTGTAAACCTCGTCCTCGTCGAAGGTAGCGATCTCCTCATCATAGAGAGAATAGGGAGAAGTGACGCCAGCATCGATGATGTTGCCCTTGTAAAGCTTCAACTTCACATCGCCGGTCACAGTCTCCTGGGTGGAGTCCACAAACGCGGACAGCGCCTGGCGCAAAGGAGTATACCACTGGCCGTAATACACCAGCTCAGCAAACTTCAAAGCCACCTGCTGCTTGTAGTGATAGGTGTCACGATCCAGGCAAAGCTCTTCCAGCTTGTTGTGGGCGTGGTACAGGATGGTGCCACCAGGAGTTTCATACACGCCACGGGACTTCATGCCCACCAAACGGTTTTCCACGATGTCCGCCAGACCAATGCCGTTCTTGCCGCCCAGCTCGTTGAGGGCCGCCACCATTTCAGCACCGGAAAGAGTCTTGCCATCCAGCTGGGTGGGAACGCCCTTTGCATAGGGACGGTTGATGTATGTAGTCGAGTCGGGAGCCGGCTCGGGTGAAACACTCATTTCCAGGAAACCGGGCTTGTTGTACTGGGGCTCGTTGGCGGGATTCTCCAGGTCCAGGCCCTCATGGGACAAATGCCACAGGTTCTTATCCTTGGAATAGTTGGTCTCCCGGTTGATTTTCAGAGGAATGTTGTGTGCCTCTGCATATTCGATCTCTTCCTCACGGGACTTCAGGTCCCAAATACGCCAGGGAGCGATGATCTTCATATCGGGAGCAAAAGCCTTGATCGCCAGTTCAAAACGCACCTGGTCGTTGCCCTTGCCGGTGCAGCCGTGGCAGATGGCGTCAGCGCCTTCCTTCTTGGCAATATCCACAATGCCTTTGGCGATGATGGGACGGGCAAAGGAAGTACCCAGCAGGTATTTATTCTCGTAAACAGCGCCGGCCTTTACGGTAGGATACACATAATCGGTGACGAATTCCTCTTTCAGGTCCAGCACATACAGCTTGGAAGCGCCGGTCTTCTTTGCCTTTTCCTCCAGGCCGTCCAGCTCGGTGCCCTGACCTACGTCGCCGGAAACTGCGATGACTTCACAGTTGTTGTAGTTTTCCTTCAGCCAGGGAATGATGATAGAGGTATCCAGGCCGCCGGAATAAGCCAGCACTACCTTTTTGATTTCGTTTGCCATGATGGGTCCCTTCCTTTATTTCAATTTCAAAGATTTCCTAAATTTGTTCTCTGTAGTTGCTATTATACACCCCTTTCCAGAAAAATCAACCCCCAAATGAATATTTATTCATACTTTTTGCAAATTTACAGGGTGAATATTGCATTTTCAAACCTCATTCTTCAATTTTCACAAAAAAGCAGGAGGACAGTTAAAAACCGTCCTCCATTTTTTCGATTTTTATACATCGTATCCAGAAAATTATGCAGTCCCCTGATCGGTTCCCTTTCGGCCTCCTTGCAAAAGCGCTTCCCGACGGGCCTCTTTTTCCGCATGATATTTGGTGATCTGCCGATAGGCCAGTACTCCCAGCCCGCTGATGACCGCTGTTGCCAAAAACACGATCACCGCAAAAAGATAGTCCTGGGTGCCCAAGGCATTCCCGCCAATAGTGGAAGTGATCACCGAAGGAATCCTGGCAATGGTCGTGATCAAGATCCAGGCAGGCAACCGCATCGGTGTGAGCCCCACAATATAGGTGAGCAAATCTTTGGGGGTGCCGGGGATAAAAAAGAGAATGAAGGCGATCAAATTCAATCGTTGGGTATTCTGCAAGAATTTCAGGGAATGGATCTTTTCTTCAGAAACAAACAGGGTGACAAACCGCATCCCGAATTTTTTCACAAACAGGAAAATGATCACGCTGCCCACCAGCGTACCCAGCAAGCAGAGCAAGGTGCCTTCTACCACGCCAAACGCATAGCCTGCGCCGATCTCCAAAGGCTCCCCCGGCACAACCGCGATGATGATCTGAAAAACCATCATCCCCAAAAAGGCCAACCGCCCCCACACACCGTGGGTGTCCACCCACGCCCGGAAATCCTCCGCCTGGGAGACAAATTGGATCATGGGCCGCCCCACAAACCAACACACCACCGCGGTAAAGACGATTAACAATCCCAAACCCACCAGGGCAATCACCCGTTTTCTTTTTTGTTCCCGCTTATCCATAAACGATCCCCTTCATTTTCCGGCCAACAGACCTGATTCATTGCTTTTATTTACAGTATAGAGGATAGTCCTCAAGAATTCTTCAATAATTTCTGAATTTTCTTTTAAGCATCCAAAGTTCTACCTTATTATAAAAGCATGCGGCCCATTCTACAACCTCCTTTCCCCCACGGTTCACGAAAAAAGGAGAGGCGCCGAAAAGCGCCCCTCCCTACAAGATGTTTCGTTTTAACTTTTAAGAGACCCGGGTGATGTACTGGCAGAACACATAGATGTTCTGAATTTTCTTAGCCACCACTCCGTCGGAGGCTTCCACTTCCGGCTGCGTCTCCGAAGGGGTAATATACAGCTTCACCGCAATGGCGTCTTGGCCGACCCGCATTTTCCGGATGGGCTTGTAGACAAAGTCTCTGGGTTCGATCCCCACAAAATCGTGAAGCACCTGTTCCGTGGCCCGGTCCGTGAAGCAACGGAGGATATCCTCTGTGTTGTACATATCAATGATGGCCTTGGCCTCCTCAAAGGTCAAATTAGTGGAATGATAATCCCCCGCCCCAATGACATACATAGTGCTGTTATCCAAAAGCAGCAACGGTTCCTTTCTTTCAGACATGATCGAATCCTCCTCTTCTACAAATTTTCAATGTGCTATCTCACTGTTTTTCAAAACGTATACCACACTTTGCACAGGAAGTAGCTTTATTTTTATTTTATTATAGCAATCATGTTCACGTTTCGCAAGTGGGCTAGGCTTTTGTTAAAAAATAAACTTGTACAAATTTTCTAAAACTTTTTTCGTTTTTCTCTATTAAACAGCTGTAAGGTTTTCCCAGAAAATTGTAGAATGTTAGTAGAGGGAGAAAGGAGGAGTGATTTGATGAACGACCGTGAAATCATCCGGCTGTTCTGGGCACGATCCCCTCAAGCCATTGCGGCCCTTGAGGAAACCTACGGCCCCCAACTGAAAAGACTGGCAGGGAACATTCTTGTCAGCTCCCTGGACGCAGAGGAATGTATCAATGACGCCTATCTGGGTTTGTGGAACAGCATCCCGCCTGCCAATCCCCATCCCCTGCTGCCCTACGTTTTGCGGGTGGTGCGCAACCACTGTCTGAAACGATACCGCTGGAACGTGGCTCAAAAACGCAACTCCCAGTTCGACTTGGCTTTTTCCGAAATGGAAAGCTGTTTAGCAGATTCTTCCGGCCCCGAAGAGGCCCAGGACCTGCGGGAATTGCAGCACACACTGGAAGATTTCCTATGGACCTTATCCAAAAAGGACAGAGCGCTATTTTTAGGCCGCTACTGGTACGCCTGTTCTCACAAAGAGTTGGCGGTTCAACTGGGAATGACCGAAAACAATGTGGCGGTACGACTTTCACGGCTTCGGGGAAAACTGCTGGCCTATTTAAAACAAAAGGGGGTTTTAGAATGAATGCCAAAGACTTGCTTACAGCATTGAACGACATTGACCCCAAGTTATTGGAAGGCATCCATCCTTGGGGCGTACCAGCGCAAAAAGTCCGCCGGCCCCATTGGGCGGTGGCAGTGGCCGCAGCTCTGATCTGCTGCATAGGGCTGGGAATCGGCGGTACCCTGCTTCTGGGGAATGGTATCAGCACCTCTCCAGACCAAGGCACTGCACAGGAAACAGCTGTCGGACAAACCCAGGACGAAGCAGAAGTCCCGGTACCGGACCTGGAATTCGCCCAGAATGAAACGGGTGTTAGCCAGGGAACCGGAATTCTCTACACAGAAGACGTTACCCAACGTTCCCTCACCTTGGAAGAGATGGACTACTTGAGAAAGCAGCCAGGCCTTTCCTGGATGCAAGACTACTACTTGACAGGAAATGCCCTGTTCAGTCCGGAGGGGGAAGTTTCCCTGTTAATGGTGTGCGGCTATGACCCCTCCATGGTGGACGAGAGTCTGGAAACTTTCCCCGTCAGCGAAACTCCCGCCTTTGTTCTGGCATTGGGACAAGGGGAGATTCCCAGCAACGTGAAGGACCAACTGGCCTTCTTGGAAAAGGCCAACAATCAAGTGAATGGCGTGGATGTATGGGCTGCCCAGTTTCAGAACCAGGAAACCTATATTGACCCAGTGAGCGGAGAGACCCGTTCGGAGGATCTGACCTACTACTGCACTGGATACACCCTGGGAAAGTTAGGTGTGGGGCTGATAGCCTCGGCAGATAACACCACCATTTCTCAAGAGGATGCAGAGCACCTGGCGGAACTGGCATCGGGCTACGGCATCTATTACAACATGGGTCTGGACGAAATCAGCGTAGAACCTATGGGGGACGACACACCAAATGTTAATTACGGCGATTCCTACCACCTCATCGTACTGGAACCCCAAGCAAAGGATGACGCTCAGCCCCAAGGAGAAACACCCACATCCACCGACGCCGCAAGGAAAATCCAATTTGCCAAAAACGAAACAGATTCCATGCGATTCACCTCCTGGGCCGTGGGGGGCGAAGAGGATGTGTTGAGGGAACTGACCCAAGAAGAGATTTCTTCCCTGACCCAGCAGCCGTCCCTTACTTGGGCCGCTGACTACCAGCTCTATGGAGAGGCAACCATCTCCCCCGCCGGAGATGTAGTTCGGCTGTATCTGATGGGCGACGACAAGGAGAGTGAACGGGAAGTTTTCTCACTGTACCTACAACCAGGAGATCTGCCTTCCTGCCAGGCGCAGGACGTGGTATTTTTCCTAGAGGAGGCAAATAACCACATCGATGGGACGGACATCTGGGCAGCTATCGGCAGCAATGTTCGCTATTACGACAGCGAAAGCGATCCTGACGACTCCATCGAATACCATGGCAGCGCTTATTGGACCACATATTTGGATCAATCCCACAACCTGGGCGTAGCTCTGGGAATCTTCTCGGACCTGTATGGACTCTCCGAGGAAGAGGCTGAAGAAATGGCAGAGCAGCGGACGCTTCAACTTCTGGAGAATCCAGTCACACTCCCCACTTTGTCCCAGAGTGCCAGTTCTGGAAATACCGCTGCGAAGTCACAAAGTTCTGCGGAAACCCCGGTGGTAGATTTGGCCTTTATTCCCCATGCCCCAGAAGACACCACGTTCAGCGATGTCTTTACCGTCTTTACTCAGACCTATCTGGAACCTCAAAACCTGGCATCCGGCGGAGCTAAACACGATTACGAACTGAGCGAGGAAGAAATTGCCTCCATTTGGGGTGGAACACTCCCTTGGCAAGACGTGCTCACAGAAAATGATTCTGTATTGGCCTACGGTTATTTTTCCGAAAACGGAGACTTGATAAAAGTATTTATCGGTGGCTACCGGGACAACCCTGAAACCACCACAAGAGAAAAACTACAGTTTTTCGGAGTGGAACTATATGATTTTCCTCTTTCAGGCCAGTGGGGACAGTCCGTTAAAGACGCCTTGGCACTATCGGAAACCACGGTTAATGGGCAAGACGTGGCAACCGATCAGTCCACAAGTGAAGTGGATTATGAAGACGGCACTTCCGCAACCTTCCACAGTTACAGCGCAATTTTCCAACCCACTTCAGGCCCTGCGCTCATGGAAGTGAACGCCTTCTCTTCGGAATGGACTTTAACAGAGGAGCAAGCCCGTTCCCTGGCAAACAAATTGGTGGAAAAATCCCTTTATAACGATGTGAGCCTACAGGACGTAACAGAAGAATGAAAAAGAAACTTGAAAACAGAAGAAACCCCCGCCCGTGCACACCGTCGAGGGTTAGCTTATTTTAGCTCGTATTCTTTTACAAGGCCGTAAAGGCGCTGGTCCACCTGGGCGGAGAGCCGCAAGCCTTCAGGAACATATTCTTCCTGCAAGACCGCTCCTTCCTCTCGAAGCTTAGCAGCCAATCCCGTTTTGGAAAAGGGCAACAGCAATTCTACCGGGAAGGTCTTTTCCGGCAGATTTTCCTCTATGGCTGCCAGAAGCTTGTCGATCCCCTCCCCTGTCAGGGCGCTGATACGCACCGCCCCTGGCAGTCGCGGAGCCATCTCCGGGTCTTCCACCGCGTCCCATTTGTTGAGCACAGGGATCACCGGGTGACCTGCCGCACCCAACTCTTGAAGCAAGGTATTGGTCACTTCCAAATGCTCCCGGGCTTCCCCGCTGGAAGCGTCGCACACATTGAGCAGGATATCTGCGGTGGCAGCTTGCTCCAGGGTGGATTTGAACGCTTCCACCAAATGGTGGGGCAGCCTGCGGATAAGCCCTACCGTATCGATGAGCATCACCGTTTTGCCGCAGGGCAATTTCAACGCCCGGGCAGTGGGATCCAGGGTGGCAAAAAGTTTGTCCTCTGCCAGCACTCCCGCCTGGGTGAGCTGGTTCATCAGCGTGCTTTTCCCTGCGTTGGTGTATCCCACCAGCGCTACGGTCACAGTCCCATCCTTTTTTCTCCGGCGATCGATCACTTCTCTGGCAGCTTCCACATCTTTCAGCTGCTCTTTTAAATTGCCGATCCGACGCCGGATATGCCGTCTGTCCGTTTCCAATTTTGTCTCGCCAGGGCCGCGGGTGCCGATACCGCCGCCCAACCGAGACAGGGCTGTACCTTGGCCCGCCAACCTGGGAAGCAGATACCGCAACTGGGCAAGTTCCACTTGAAGCTTGCCCTCTTTGCTCCTGGCCCGCTGGGCAAAAATATCCAAGATCAGCGTGGTTCGGTCAATCACTCGAACATTGCACGCTTTTTCCAGGTTGCGGATTTGGGTGGGAGTCAACTCCCGGTCAAAAATCAGCAGGTCAATCTCTTCTTTTTCACAGAGCTCCGCCGTCTGCTCCACCATACCGGAACCGATACAGGTGGCCGTATCCGGGGCAGGGCGCTTTTGGCTCAGGGTGAGCACCGGGTCCGCTCCGGCGGTACGGGTCAACTCCTCCAGCTCCGCCAAAGACGCTTCCGCGTCATATTCCCCGGTATCCAGGGCGACCAGCATTGCCCGCTGGGGTCGGATTTCATTTTCAAACAAGGGACTGTACCTCCTGTTTTCTAGGTTTTATCAGCCCTTATCATAGTACAGAAATCCCCTGCCGTCAATTCTTTTACGCTTCCAACTCCACCACGTAGGTCACGCCGCTCCGGTTGAGCCCATGGTAAAGGCCGGACTCTCCTGCGAACGCCCCTTCGGAAAACTGTGCCGTCAAGGTATCTGTCGCTACCTGCACGCCGCCGGTGCCATATACCGCGGACCCTTCCCCTTGAAGCCACACTTCCGAAAACACGTCCCAACCCCCGTCGGCACGGGATACCATTGCAGGTTTTCCCTGTGCCATCACAGTGATTTTCCGGGGCAGGAAAGGAAGCGTCACCGACGCCGCACCGCTTCCGCTGCCAGTATAGGTCAAAAGAGCCGCCCGATGGCTTAAAAACTCTTTTTCCTCTGCCGTCAGATGCAGCGCTCCGTTTTGGATGTGTCCGCCCGCATATTCCTCCAGTTTTTGATTGTCCTGCAAAAAATCTGCCCATTCCGGACAATCGGTCTGTTCCCACAGGGAAAGCCCCAGATTTTGGGAATGATTGGTTGCCGCCATAAAAGTTCCCTCCTAATTTTCAAAATTGTTTTCCAAGTCGGCCCAGGTCACCCCGTCCAGCCGCTCCCACGTAAGCCCTTTGGCCCCCCATTCTCCAAAAGATTTGGGGTATGCGTCCAAAGCCACCCAGCTTATAGAATCTTCTAATGTCCAAGGCAAATGGGAGGGCAACAGCTGGTCCAATTCCCGGTTTGCTTCCGCTTGGTTGATC
>ENA-UOJL01003395-UOJL01003395.1-human-gut-metagenome-genome-assembly--contig:-P47-NODE-3395-length-11290-cov-5.714019_pt1 | contig 11290 bp, 8 predicted proteins | sample MGYA00242347_ERZ723894 | MGnify/ENA metagenome assembly ERZ723894
AAGATGTGTGCTTGACTCACATGGATGGTACTGAGAACCATTCGCTTGCGATCTGCTTCCGCACACATGCTGGCGCGATGTAAATACAACGCAGGCACACGGCAGATACAAATCAAGTCTGTGCAAAACTTCCAGCCAGCAAAGAAGCCGACCGGAAAGCCACAGGCCACTCTAGTCGTATGGTCGAATATTCACAAATTAACTGACCAAACCGACATATGTCATGTGAAGTGAGCGATAAATCAAAAAACGGCAGTTCAAAAGCGGACCATCTCAATACACGTATCCCATATGGGATACGACCGGTAGTGAAGGTCCGGTCGTACACGCTTATCGTATTTCAATCCACGCATCCCGTATGGGATGCGACTTGCCACGATTAAACATACATCCTCCTTTCGTGTTTTGCTTCAATTTTTCTTAAGCAATTTCTGCACTATTTTTCCGCAGTATGGGCCGCTGGTTTCCAGCGGAAACTGCACCATATGACCGCCCAGACGAAAACAGGCACCAGCCCGCCGTGCCTGTATATTCCCGAGACGCAGCCCAAAAACGAATCCGCCGGCTGCAGCCGGCGGCGCTCGGGAAGGAAAGGACGATGGCGATACCGATGCCCAAACAGCAAGATATCAGGAGACTGGACCGTCAGGGAGTGTCCAGGTCGGAGATCGCGAGGAGGCCGGACGTGGACCGCGCCACTGTCGCGAAATACGCCGACATGGACGACATGACGCCGAAACCGCCCATGGACAGGCGCCGCGGCTCCAAGATCGACCCGTACGCGGCGTTGGTCGACGGATGGCTCGAGGCCGACCGCATGCTGCCCCGCAAGCAGCGCCACACCGCCAAACGCGTGCATGACAGGCTCCGCGCGGAGACCGGCTACGACGACGAGTACACGACGACGCTGAGGTACGTGAGACGCTGGCGCGAGGCGAACCGGAGCGGTTCCGACGGGTACGGGCGAGCTCGTCTGGGCGCCCGGCGTCGCGCAGATCGATTTCGGTGTGGCGAAGGCCCGCATCGCCGGCGAGCTCGTGGACGACCACTGCCTGGTCGTCACGTTCCCCCATTCGAACATGCGGTACGTGACGAGCCTGCCCGGGGAGAACGCGGAATGTCTGCGCCACGGGCTGGTCGAGGTGTTCGAACACATCGGTGGAGTCCCTCCCGTGATCGTCATGGACAACGCCACCGGCGCGGGACGCAGGAACGCGAGGGCGAGGTGACGCCCGCCGCGGTGCTCGACGTGTTCGACATCAAAAAATCGCTGTCACACAAGGGCAACCCCTACGACAACGCCGTGGTCGAATCGACGAACAGGCCGCTGAAGAAGGAGCTCGCGTACCGGAACCACTACACCACGATCGAGCAGCTGAGGCATGACCTCAACGACTACGTGTGGTGGTCCGACAACCAGCGGCTCCACTCCACCCTCGGATACCGGAGCCCGAAGGAATTCACCGAACAGGGACTCGTCCTCTAAGAAACTGTCCAACACGCTGTTGCCAATCCAGCGGTCAGCCAGCCATCCACGATGGCCGCGTACCCGTCGTCGACCAGCGAGCTGCCCGCGCGGGCGCCGTCTGACGATTTGGGTGAATAATCGCTGCGGTCGGCGTACTTGACCACGGTCGTGCGCGATACGCCAAGCCTTCGTGATATCTCCTTGTGGCTCAGGCCTTGGCGGTCGAGCTGCCTGATACGCTGTCGGACACACACCGGTGTCGTCATTTCCTTTCCTCCCGAGAACCATCAGTTTGGTTGACAGGCACTCGGGAATCTATCAAGGAACCAGACGGTGCCGGTGTTCTTATTCCACCGGCACCGTCACCGCCGGCAATGTCCAAATTGAACGCTCACGGTGTACAGAAACAAGTGCCGACGCCGAACACCTTTATTCGATCACATACACCGCCACAGGTCTCTGATGCCCAGTCCTTTCTGAGCCATTTCGGTTTTCATCGCCTCATACAGCTCCATCGTTGTGACACAGTCCGCGATGGCTCGATGTTCATTGTTCGTCAGATTCAGATACTCGGACAAATCTGAAAGCCGGTGATGAGGCAAATCAGGATACAGTTTTCTGGCAAACTGCATCGTATCCATGTACTCGTTATTGATGTTCTCTTGGAATCCCGCGGCGAGGAATCGGACATCAAAGGACGTGTTATGACCGACGATGATGTCGTTTTCCAAAAACGCGAGGACATCTCCCTTCACATCTTCGATAGGCGGCTTGTCCGCCACCATTTCGTTTGTGATGCCAGTCAGGCTGGTGATGAATCCGTCTATTTCATACTTCGGTCTGATCAGCTGTTCATACCTGTCGGTCACATCTCCACTGCGCACCTTCAGAATTCCAATCTCAATCACCTCGTCATAATAGGCGGAAAGACCTGTGATCTCCGTGTCAAGCACGCAGTAATCTGACACTATCCTTTTCAACGTAGTTGCTCATTGCTTTTCCTCCTGATTCTCTGATTTCCCGTTCAAGCCTTCGTAGCCGTTCCTCGCGGTCAGCCTTTCTGGAAAGTTCGCATTCCCATACGACTATCACGTTCCATCCGTCAGCTTTCAGCTGATTCTGTACATCCCTGTCTCTTGGATGTATTCCGGTCGATTTTCCTCTGTCAGAATTCTCGGTTTGTGGACGGTGTAGTTGCATATCTGCATCCCGGATGACGGTGCCAGAAGCAGCCGTGCACGAAAATCACCGTATGGTATTTCGGAAGAACGAGATCCGGTTTGCCGGGATATCTGCTGTCATTCTTGCGATACCTGCATCCTTTCGAGAACAGATACTTTCTGACGGTTTCCTCCGGCCTGGTGTCCTTTCCTCGTATATGCGACATATTGAAATGCCACTGTTCCTTCGTCAAAACGTCTGACACCGGCATCACCTCCGTATGTCACGCTTCCCTGAATATCTTCTTGAAGATAAGCTGTGTCATAACTTCGTCAAGCTGCTTCGCCGTGTTTTCCGATTCAATCAGTGCCCCGAGTTCGATGTTGCCCTGCTGACCATGATATGACAGATTTGCCGACGTTATCAGCGTCTTACTCATATCCACGGAGATGACCTTGGCATGCAATGCAGCCATCTTGTCGTCCTCGTTGCTGTAGTCGTATAGTTTGAGAAAATGGCCCCTGTATCTGAGCAGTTTGTCTGCATCCGGCTGCTTCTCAATGTTATTAATGAAGAACTTGACGAACACGCCTTTCTGGCTTTTATCGATAATGGTGTCCGTCAGTTCTGAAAAGTATGAGGAAAGCGAGTATCCGGTTATCAGGATGTTTCTTTTCGATCCCTCGATCATTGACCGCACAACGGTCATCGTAGGCTTTGCATTGATTCTGAACGATGGCGGGGCTGTCACGACCAACGAGACTTTATCATTTCTTTTCATGGTCATGGCAAACCGGATTGTCCCGGCTAATTCCACGTAATCCGTCGGAGACAATCCCGGATATCGTCTGCGCAGGATGTCTGTGGCATTATCGGTGCCATTGGCAGCATCTGCCCTTACAGTATTCAGAAGTATTTCTTGTTTTAAATCTCCACCTGACACAGCTCATTCACCAGCTCTCTGAAATACGATGTCTCTTCGCGTCCCGAAAGAGGAACCACGAGCCCCCGGTCAAGCATTCGATTCCCGTTCTCGCATGCGGTTTCTGAAATCATGCAGCACGAATGGCATGCGGCTCCGTTTGAGTTCTTCCCGGCCGGGAGCGTGTTCATGCATTCCGGATCGTTCGTGCATACAAGTGCCTCCTGGAACGCTTCCCTCATGAGGCTTGTCATCTGTTCTGCCGTACCGAGTTCCACGAGACCTCCGAGAGAGCCTTCCTTGTCGGAGCTTCCTGTATAGAGCAGAACGCCTGCCATCTTGTCGTCGAAGTATATTCTCTCCCTTATTGCTGAAGAGGAGTATCCCGACGACATGGCCATCTGCTTGATGAGAAGATGGGAGAAGGTATGCATGAGGACATAGACGGCGTTGCGACCCGCCTTTATCGTCCATCCCTTTGACTCACAGTACTCCCTGTAGGAGGCGGCATATTTCTCTGAAATTTCTCTGGTCTTCGGCTCGGTCAGCCACTTTGCAAGCGTCTGCTTGTTGAATTCGATGAAGATTCCTTCGCCGTTTACCTCCACTGCAGGAAGCCATCGTTCATCCCTGCCTTTTGTCAGGTAGACGATATTCGGCTGTTCATCCGCATCCGGATCAGGAGCGTCAACCCGTGTGAAGCCAAGAAGCACTCGCACCTCGCGCAGTCTTGTTATGCGGATGATCCGCTTGAAGTAGTGCTTGAAGTATTCGGGAAGAGCATCTTCCTCTGCTTTGAAATGCTTCTTGTTGGACTGATAGGTCGGATCATTGTGATGCGTGATGGCCTCATATTCCATCCGCTTGATTTCAGTGAATTCCTTGATGTTTTTCATGCGCCGCTCATAGGCAGCATCGAATTCATCACGTGCATAATCAGAAAAATATTCTTCATAAATCTGTTGAAGGCCTTCTTCTTCGCTGCGTCCGAATCTCACGGCCATCTTTTTCGCCTGTTCGATATCGCGAAGATGCTCATCTATCAGGTTGTACAGGGGATTGATCCATGGCGGAATAGAAATGGCGCTTCTCGTCACGGCAAAATACACATTCGATGCACCGCGCTGAGACGGAATGACCGGTTTCTCGCAGTGTTCACGTCTGGTGTGTGGTCTGAACGGATGCATGCCGCTGCACGACAGTTCCTCGAAGTTCCGGGCCTGCGTGGCTCCGCTCATGCTTCTTCTCGCACCGCAGGAGCACTCCACCCACATATCTGACAGCGTGGATGTGTTTCCTGTTGAGTACATCCTCATTTCCCCTTTGCAGTCTGTATCTCCGCGATGAACCCACCCTCTCCAGGGGAAATCAGACATGTGTCCGTTTTCGCAAATTGTGATGAAACGGGCAGGATAAGCACGCCAGTGGCAGTCAGGACAGTTAACGCTAAACTTCAGATACTTGTCAAGATCATCGTTGATGATCCCTCTTGCATCAAAAAGCCTCCCGCACTTTGAGCAGACATGCCAGTAAGGAAAAGTCACAACCGGTATGTCATGAGCAAAGGATGTCCTCGGCATATAGAAGGCATCCACATTCAGATAGGACGCAAGCCGTCCGTCTATGATTTTCTTTCCCTTGTCCTTCCAGTACGAGATATCCAGAATGGTCACAGAGTCTTTCACTGCATCCACGACTGCCCCCGGTCCAAAAGTCGTGATGATTTGATTCGGGCGCAGCTCGCCAAGTTTGTTATTGTCGTATCCGGCCATATCATTCCTCCGTGTAATAGTACATATTTGCAGCGCTTTCCACGTCACGCATTGACCGCAGGGTGGGCTTCTCATTCTCGATATGAGGCTGCTCATATCCGTTCATAAGCCTGTTGTACTTTTCCGTTCCCACAACGTAATAACGAAGAGGCTTGTCCTGTGATGCCAACAACTTCCATTCGTCGATGAATTTGTCAATCTCTTCGCTCGCATCAGCTCTTGCAGAAGGCTTGACGATCTTTACCCGTTCAAGAATCATTTCCTTCACTGCATCGATCTGATTCTGTGACAGAGAATTTATTGCCACAGCATCCTTGTTATCAGCCATTTCCGGGAACAGAAGCCTTATCGCAGAAAAGACAAGTGCATGCAGAACACGCTCGCGTGCCCATGCAGAGAACGGAGTGGCCGTTGTTCCTTCCACGAATCTGTAGAGCTGTGCGTGGTATCCGGTGAAATTCTCGTAATGAGACAAGTCGCGCGGCCGATATGCGTTGTACAGCGTCACGACAAGACCCGGATGAGCACGCCCGATACGGCTTGTCGCCTGGATGTATTCGGAGTTCTGTTTTGGCTGACCCGACACGACCATAAGACCAAGACGATCCACATCCATGCCGACCGCAATCATATTCGTTGCAACTGCCGTGTCCATATGGTTCTTTGCGGTATAGGGCAGCTCAAGCTGGTTGAGTTTTTCCGGTATTTTCCAAGACGACATACGCGATGTTATCTCATCGTTCTTATTCAGATATCTGCGCTTTTCGAGATGGTATCTCTTCCGAATGCGCTTTATTCTGTCGGGAATATCATCCTGCAGAAGGCGTACCGCACCACCGAGTTCACGTATGCTGTTGAAATATCCGATCAGGGTGTAGTACGGATCGATGACATCCTTGTATTCATCCTGCAGGGAATATGTATAGACCGCTTGCAGAATAATGGCATAAGTTCTCAGCAAGGCTGTTTTCACAGACTGCCCGGGAGCACAGATTCCGACATACTTTCTGAACGGGTCTTCCTCAACCGGAATCTCGCGTATGAAGAAGCTGTCGCCGATCTCAAAGCCGTTCGGCGGGAACTGCTTCGTTGTCTTTCTGGCATACAGGCACTTCGCCTGGTTGTCCGCATTCTTGATTGTGGCCGTGGAGACCACGTACTTCGGTTTGATTCCATCATGCGTGCACATGTCCTCGATGATGGTCTCATACGCACCATAGACGGTCCCAAGAGGCCCTGTGATCAGATGAAGCTCATCCTGAATAATAAGCTCCGGCGGGAGAAACGGCTTCACCTGCGTAATCTCTGCAGCAGGAAGACCGGATGCCCTCCTGTGTTTCGGATGTTGTTTTGCACCAATCGCAACATATCCGTCACGGCTGCACTTGCGATCAATTCTTCCGAACAGAGCGTTCGTGCTCACGTCCCACGGCAGTCTCGCGAACTTGTCGACTGTTGACAGGATGATAGTCGGGCATTTAGCGTAGATTTCCTCGTCCACCAGATATACCGGAATCGGGATGCGTTCCCCGGTCTTTGCATATTTATAGAACATGCAGTGTTCGTCCGAACAGTAGATTTCCACGGACTTTCTGTCCGAGTCAATATAAAACTCTTCCTTTGTAAGCGGTTTTCCGCAGAACGGACAGGTAAGAAGCTGCTTATAAAGCAGGTTCTTCTGATTTCCTGCCTGGTAAGGTCTTTCCGGATTTTCTTTCAGATCATCAAATCTGTTCGGAGTCACACTGCCTCCGACCCAGAAACCGATGCTGATTGGTTCTGTTCCGTACCGAGGATAATTTCTCGGATCTCGTCTGACGTTCTCCGCAGCAACAACCATCTTTGTGATACGGTCGCGCTGCTGCGTTGTCAGAAGACGAAGTGTGTACCGGAGGATGATGGTCACCCCGCCGTCACGGTTATATTTGTCAGATTCGGAGGCACGAAGGCGTCTGTTGGCGATGGTAAAGGCCATGAGTCCGAGATAGGCCTCCGTCTTTCCACCGCCGGTCGGGAAGTAAAGCAGGTCGACGACGTCCCGCTCCGGATCTTCCGGATGGACGATTCCCTTCAGATTCATCAGGATAAAGGCTATCTGGAATGGCCTCCAGGCGAATTCATTCTTTGGATTCTTAGGATTAACAAAATCCTTGAAATTGCATTCAATGCCCTTACCGTGCTTCTTCGAATAGTTCTTTATGCTGTTCTGCATAAAGATGACGCTGTTCATGAAACTGAACGCCTCGAATGCGATGTCGTCCGTCTCGATGAGCTGAATGCCTTCCCGTATTCTTCGCAATGCGTCCCGACAGTGTCCGATGACGGTATTCCCGATACTCTCCGCGAACCTCGGATCATTCATCCGAAAGCTTCCTGCGAGCGTGTCGTCAATCCACTTTTCATATGAATCGGCGAGCGTGTTCAGCTTCAGTATGGTTTCTGATTTCCTGCCCTTTGCCGCCATCTGCCATGTTGAAAAGTATGTGGGCGAGAATCCTTTGAGAGCGGCACTGACGCCTGGATACTCGTATTCCGGGATAAATGCGGATTCCACATAGTCCGTACGGCCGTTCCCGGTCTTACCCCATACGGCGGCACAACCTCTGCCACGTCCCATGATCGGTCGCTGCTCGAAATAGAACTCGTCAGTCGCAAGAACATGTCTGCAGATGTGTTCCGCGATGAAGACCGCAGAGCCATCCTCGGCATGGGCCTTGATTCCGACCTGAAACATCAGGCCTTCGATGTCACTTGAGGGATTGCTCCGCTTGTTCACAACATAGACAGTGACAAGGGAATATCCATCTTTCAGAGGAATCCGTGAGACGTGAACGTGTATGTTTGAATCCTGCGCAAGCTGGTAATCCTTTGTGCGCCTGAAATCACTGAACTTCACCCGTACGGTTTCGCTTTCGGGAACTCGCCTGTAAACCGTGCGGTTGTGTTCCTTTTCGTCTTTTCCTATAACCTTTTCGATCGAACTGACATAGTCGCCCCAGCTCACATCGAGGCAGATGCGGTCGAGACTGCTTTCCACATAAAAACTGATGCCGAGGGATGACGGAAGCTGGAACTTTGTGGTAGAAACGGGCTCGTTGTCATCATCCTCACCTGCGGTGAAGTCCTCGTCCTTGCCATAGTCGATATCCGTATCGATTTCCTGTTCGTTCTCGTCCGGTGCATTCTCATCACGCTGCGGCTCGAGCATTCCGACAAGGTAGGCGAAGCGAGGGTTCTCGTCCAACACTTCTTCCGGAGAAAGCGGACCAATCAGGTCGGTTCTGATCGCATCTATGATTTTCTGTCGCACTTCGGCATATTTGAATCTGTCGTCCATTAATCCTCCTCCTTTACGGGATGCGCCGTTCCAAGCGTATATTTGCAGGTGTTTCCTGGATGGATGTTGTCATCGGATATCAGCCGGTATTCCCAGGTCTTGTGATCCGGATCGGTTGTCGAGGCAAAGGTGCACCAGCGAATTCCTTCGCGCGCCTTGGAGACGACCTCCTCATTGTTCACTTCGTTCAGAGCTTTCACCTCGACCATGTATTTTCCGGTTGTCGTCTCAACGAGAAAGTCAGGGTTGTACTGCTGTCCGGCTTTCCAGAAAAGGCCGAGCTGATTCAGTGGAGGCTTGATCCAGCGGATCACGTCGGGATCTTCCTCAAGAATGACAGAGAACTGTCGCTCCGTATCGCTGTCGAAGGCATTTGCCGGATAATAGGACTTCTTATATCCGGTGAACAGGTACTTCTTGATGTTGCTCCTGTCAGTGAAAGGCTTGTCGTAGCGTACTTGTCCGTTTTTCTTCACGTTCTTCACGAACTTGCGAAAGACGATGAGATCCTTCTGGACTATATGGATATCCTGCGTCTTTCTGTCCATGTGTGTGTAAATCTGTTTTTTTATATCGTTCACGATCAGTCCGGCGTAACGGCGGACGATTTTCTTCTTTTCCTCCTCGTCGCCTGGTATCTGGCTGAGGTACTGCTCCACAACATCGATGATGAAGTCGGCATCATCGTAGGAAAGCTCACTGATGGAGTCGAGCAGCATGCATGCCAGCGTGTTCCGGGCATCCTCGACTTCGAGTGCCTGTGCGTCTACTACTGTCAGCAGATGCTGGTTGATTGCGTCGAAACGCTCGATCTTTGCTGTGGCTATCTCAAAGTCCTGTATGGTGCGTTTCACTTCAAAGTGGTTGAACTTCACCTCGGAAGTTGTCTGCACGAGAATTTTTGGTACGGATATGGCTTTTGCCGAGTATTCCGTGACCGTTTTCGCGACATCGGGCGTTTTCCGCTCTGCGTATCCGGTGTCGTCGAGACAGTGTCAGTACCGGTGCTCTGTGGTCCGGGAGTTTCCCCGGTCTGCATGACTTCCGGAGCTATGTCAAAAAGACTCAGCTGATTGGGATTATCCGACTTTCTGTTCTTCTTCTGCGATGCCATGAAGTTCTTCACGTATGCCTCGTAGATTTCAAGCTGTGTCTGCGGGTTCCGCATCTGGTCGAATGACTTGAGTCCCGTTGACGTGATCGCCTCGTCCATGAACGAGAGTTGCCCGTCCTCAAAGGTGCTCGATACATCCACGGATTCCGAGTCCTCGACTCCGGTCTTGTCCAGGTCACGGTAGCGAAAGATGTCGCTGCTTCTGATTTCGTCGACGAGCTCACGGTAATGGTCGTGCGCCACAATATCAAGCGTGTCCAGATCCTCGTTGCCGGTCTGTTCACCGAATGGCAGACGCAGCCCGCGTCCGATGGTCTGCATGGCAAGGATATCGCTTTTTGCGGCGTTCAGCGGGATGATGGTGAACAGGTTGTTCACATCCCAGCCTTCCTTGAGCTTGTAGACATGCAGCACGATTTCTATCGGGTTCGCCACGCTCTCGATGGAGAGAAGCAGGCGGACGTTCTCCTCGGATTCCTCGCCAGTCTGTTTGGAATGGATCTCGATGACCTTACCCTTGTACTTTCCATTCATGAAATCATCGCTGTCTATCAGGGCGCGGATTTTCTTCGCATGATCCGTGTCCTTGCAGGCTATAAGTACGATCGGTTTCACATAGTCGAGTTCATTGTTGGTGCAGTATTCCCGTAGGACGGTCTTCCGATGCTCGTGCAGTGTGAGTCCGTCACGGATCTTCATCTCCTCAATATCGTCCTGGCTGTACCCGGCAATGTTGGAGCGTCCCATGACGACCGGAATCTTGAGATATCCTTCGGCTGCTCCACGTGCCACGTCATAGGAGTAGATGACGTTTGAAGGAGATTTCGGCGTGGCCGTGAATTCCAGTCCCAAAATGGGTTTCAGGTAATTGATGGCTTTCACGGAGGCTGGGGCGTAGTAATGGTGTGCCTCGTCCATGCAGATGACGAGGTCGTCGAACTGTGCCAGCACGTCCGCAAAGGAAGCACCGAGTGTCTCCTTGAATTTGTGGAAGTTGAACTGCGTGTCGGTCTTACTGTTGAAAATTTTCCCGATGTTGAAGATGAAAAGCTGAATCTCTGACATCTGATCAACAAAGAGAGAGCCCTGCTCGTACTTCACAGGGTACTGGTCGTAGTTCTCGCTGTCCCATACCCTCGGTCTGCCCATCTCAGCTTCCAGCCCCTTGAAGATGTACTTCGGGTGCGCAGGGTTGGATTCATTGCGCAGCTTGTCATAGATGGTGTTTCCCGGCGCGAGGATGAAGAAATGCTTGTATCCCTTTGTCTTATACAGATAGTAGATGCAGGCTCCCATCAGGCGCGTCTTGCCGATGCCGGTTGCCATGTTGTAGCCGAAAGACGGGAAGTCAAACTTCGTCCTGACCTTCCTGTTGTTCTCGCTGTATTCAGATGCCGCCGCCTCAATGGTTTCCTTGTCATCGCGCTTGTAGTCGCAGTGGGTGCTGATGGCGTCAAGATAGGACAGAGCCTCTTCCTGCGGCGTTCTCAGGCTCATAGCGTATTTGATTTTCGAT
>ENA-UOJL01003397-UOJL01003397.1-human-gut-metagenome-genome-assembly--contig:-P47-NODE-3397-length-11286-cov-3.971240_pt1 | contig 11286 bp, 10 predicted proteins | sample MGYA00242347_ERZ723894 | MGnify/ENA metagenome assembly ERZ723894
TGTATCTGGCAAATGTGAAAGGATTTCTGCATTGGGGCTTCAATTTCTATAACAGCGCCCACTCTCTGTGCACCATTGACCCCTATCTGACTACCGATGCGGATGGCGCTTTCCCGGCCGGCGATCCGTTTTTGGTGTATCCGGGGCGGAATGGACGACCGCAGGGATCTATTCGTCAAATGGTATTTGTGCAGGCTCTGCAGGATTTGCGCGCTTGTCAGTTGTTGGAGAAAAAGTTAGGGAGGGCGTCGGTCTGTCAGTTGATCCGTGAGGGCGGCGTCCGTGGCTTTTTCGACTATACCCATTCTTCGGATGAATTGTTGGCTCTGCGGGAGAGAATCAACGAACGATTGTAACAAAGACGGGACGTTGCTAAACGTAGAAGCAGATCACGTCGCTGATTTTAGGTATCCTGAATGAAAAGGGACAGACGCCTCTGCAGGCTGTAAAACCTCAGAACGAAGAAAATCCGAAACTGGATAAAGATGATTATGAAAGGAGTCAGTATACAATCACCTCAGGATGATTGCTGCACAAAAGGCCGGACAGGACAGAAAATCCTGCCGGCCTTTTCTTATCGCTAATACTAAAATCTGATTGAAAGCGTTTAATCAGATTTTAGTATTAGTAGTTTTTCTTGGGCGGTTGTACTAGGAAACCTCTAGCGCTGTTTCGTTTGCCTTCATTCGACTTTTTACTCACACAAACTACCGAAGAGCCTCTTTTTTATGCTTTTCTTCATCCAATCGATGCGCTTTTTCCCTGATCTGATATTCCTTTGGAGTGGTATTATATTTTTTTCGGAACATGGAAATGAAATAGGATACAGAGGAAAAGCCGGACTTTTCAGCGATTTCTTCAATGGTCAGAGTGGTATTTTCCAACAGCTTGACCGCATGCTGCATACGCAAATCCGCTACCAATTGCATGCAGGTGGTGCCGAGAGTTTGCTTGAAAAGCACGGCTAGATGGTTCGGAGATACATGCGCTTGTTTACCCAGATTCTGCATGGTGATTTCTTTACGAAAATTGTAAAGAATATACAGCATCGTCTGATGGACAACGGGATTGGTTATATCACAGCCGTGAAAACGGTCAATGTTTGGTTGGCTCTGCTGGATTATGTATAAGCAAAGGTAGGATAAAATCAGCTTGGTGTCGAGTTCTTGATAGGTCGATTTGTCTTCAAAACATTTCGTCAATTCATTGAACTGCGTTAGCAAGCGATCGAAAGCTACGCCATCAAAGCGTACCGGGCAGGAATGTTCATGCCGCAGAAGCTCATGCCGAACCTCTTCGGTGATGGCTTGGTCGTCAAAGCGAATATGGATGAGATGAAGACTGGTGTCGGTATCGGGAATTAACGCGTGTATGTCCATGGGTGTAAACAGATAGGCGCACCCCGGGCCAAGCGGAAAACGGGAACCATTAAAAAGATGGGTTCCGGATCCGTCCAAGATGATCTCGATTTCAAAATGATCGTGCCAATGCGGGTTGCGGCTGGGCCAATCCGGATGAACAAATCGCTCATCAATAGCTAGGTAGTTTGGATTTTACCGTTATTGCGATTCAAATCCTTATGTCCAGTTGGGTACTGTCAAGAGTTATGCAGCGGGGGAAAGGGAAAAATAATAAACAAGTGAGGATAAAAGGTCCCACTTTGCCCGCAACATATTATCTTATGTGATTTGTATGAGTTCATCCAGCATAGGCTGTAGTTCTTCTATGCTGAAATAAACCTCCGACATATAGGTGGTTATTACATTGAAGTTTTTATCGACGGCTTGAACCATAAAGTAAACGTCCTCTATATTCGGATAGCCAAATATGATGGCTCTGGCGGTGTAATTGGTATCGATATACACCTTTGCATCGATGGTGCCATATGGGATATGAACCATTCGGTACAACAACCAAATCCCTTGCATTTTAAAAATGCTATACCGTATATCACAAGATGCCGCTTGCGGAGATGAAAGCCTCCTTAAGCGGCATCTTGCTGTATCCATAACACTTTCATCTTTTTCTTGGAAAATAGTCGTCGCGTATATTTTCGCTGCGGTTTGGGAAAATAGCGATAGAGAAAAAGGAAAGGATGGATACACATGGATATGACCGGACAGGAATATCGGCAGCTGAGCAAGAAAGTGGCGCCGAAATCGCCGGTAATCAAAAATTGTATCAAAGCGTTCCTCATCGGCGGACTGATTTGCACCATCGGGCAGCTGGTGGTCCATTTTGCACTGAAAGCGGGAATGGAACTGAAGGATGCGCGTCTGGTATGTTCGATTTCGCTGATCGCCGCCAGCGTTGTGCTGACCGGGTTCAACATTTACGACAACATTGCCAAGCACGGCGGCGCGGGGACACTGGTGCCGATCACCGGCTTTGCCAATGCGATCGTCGCGCCCGCGATCGAGTTCAAAAGCGAGGGCTATGTCATGGGCTTGGCGGCGAAGATGTTTACCATTGCCGGCCCTGTGCTGGTTTACGGCATTACCGCGTCCATTCTGTATGGCTTGATTTTGCACATCTTATCTTTATTTTAACAACGCAGGAGGGGTATGCGATGCCGGAACGCAAAGGACAATATACGGTTCTGCTGTCCAATCGCCCGACGATTCTCGGGTATGCCGCCGTAGTCGGTAAAAAAGAGGGAGAGGGGCCTCTCGCCCGCTACTTTGATTATATTTTCGAGGACACGACGCTGGGTGAAAAAACATGGGAAAAATCCGAAAGCGCCATGCAGCGGGAAGCGTTTACGCGTGCGCTGGATAAAGCGTCTTTTTCGCCGTCGCAGGTCAATTACATTTTTGCGGGCGACCTGCTTAATCAGAACATCGCGTCCACCTTTGGCCTGCGGGAATACAACGTGCCGTTGTTCGGACAATTCGGTGCGTGCTCGACCATGGCGCAGACGCTGGCGATGGCGGCGGTCTACGTGGACAGCGGAGCGGCGGATATTTGCAGTGCGGTTACGTCGTCGCACTTCTGTTCTGCTGAGCGGCAGTTCCGTTTTCCGTTGGAATACGGCGGGCAGCGGACGCCGACCTCGCAGTGGACGGCGACTGCTGCCGGTTCCGCCGTGGTGGGGATGGGCGGCAAGGGCGTGCGTATTGCGGCGATGTGCGCCGGGCGCGTCACCGATCTGGGAGTGACGGACGCGAATAACATGGGCGCGGCCATGGCGCCCGCAGCGGCGGATACGATCTACAATTTCTTGACCGACACGGCGACCAAGCCCGACGACTATGATTTGATCGTGACGGGTGATCTGTCCGCTGTGGGAAGCCAGCTCCTGCTGGAGCTGCTCAGCCGCAAGGGGATAGATCTGGGCAGCCGCCATGCGGATTGCGGGCTGATGATATACGATCGTAGCAAGCAGGATGTGCACGCCGGCGGTTCCGGCTGCGGCTGTTCAGCCGCGGTGCTGTGCTCGTATTTGCTGGGCAAAATGGAGCGCAAAGAACTCAACAGTATTTTGTTTATCGGTACCGGTGCGCTTATGTCGCCCACTTCCTCGCAGCAGGGGGAGAGCATCCCCGGCATTGCGCATTTGGTGCATTTGATGAGTGAGTAAAAAATCTCCCGCGTCATTTCCGTTGGAAATGGTGCGGGAGATTTTAGTATTACTTCGGTTCGCGGGTGGTCAGCCACCAAACGGCACGCTCGATCGCGTCCTTGGAATTGCCCCAGTCCGCATCGCTGCCGTTGTTGCGATAATCAAACATTTTGCAAAAGTGCGACACGTCGCCGCGCAGCTCGGTCAGATATTTTCGGCACAAAACGGAGGCGGCTTTGGCAAAATCGGGCGCGTTCTTTTTGCTCATGCGTGTGCCGGCAGTGTCCGTCAGCAGAGAAAAATGCGGCAGACACAGCGCGGTCTGCTCGTCAAACAGCTGCCGAAAATCCCGCTCGTTTTCCCACAGCCGGCACACGGAGGCAAGCATCCGTTCCATTGCCCAATCCAGTTGGCTGCAAATAAAGCAGCTGCCGGCCGCCTGACCGGCGGATTTCCCCTGCTTGGCCGAGCTTTTGCCCAGCAGCGGCACACCGGCGAACACCTGCTTATCCAGTTCGTTCAGATGGCTTTCCAGCATCAGCGCCACGCCCAGCCGATTGCGCTTTTTGAGCATCATTTGATAATGGGTAAAACAAAACCCCTGCTTGTTGGTTTCGATGCGCACATCCGGCTCCATCATGGCCGCGCCGGTAATATACTCGACTACGCGCGCCTCCAGCATATCCCGCATCCGGCAAATGGGACAGCCGTCCCGCGGTTCAAACACTTCGCTGATCGGAATACTGGTAATATCCTCCCGCATGGGATCACTCCTTGTCTGGATGAATTTTTCTGTTTTATAAGTATAACACATTGTGCTATACTTTGTACAGGAGGATTCGACATGAACATACAAAATAGTCCCGCCGGTGTGCGGGTAACGGGAATCAAACGGTTTGATTTGGAGCAAACGTTAGAGTGCGGGCAGTGTTTCCAGTTTGCGCGCCGCTCCGACGGCGCATGGCACGGTGTGGCGGACGGCCGGGAGGCGGTACTGCACGCGCTGCCGGACGGCGTTTGGCTGGAGGGCGTGGACACCGCGGCGTTTGAACAGTTTTGGCGGCGGTATTTGGATCTTGACCGCGATTATGACGCGATCTGCACGGCGTTTTTGGAGCGGCCTGCGCTGCGTTCCTCTGCCGTTTTGCGGGAGTGCGTGGCATATGCGCCCGGTATTCGTATTTTGCAGCAGCCCGCGTGGGAGGCGCTTGTGGGCTTTCTCATGTCTCAGAACAATCATCTGGCGCGTATCAAAGGCATTGTACAGCGTTTGTGCCGCCGGTTCGGTGAGCCTGTCGGTGAAGGCTGGGCGTTTCCCGCGCCGGAGACGCTGGCGCGGCTGGAGAAAGCGGATCTGGCGGAGCTGCGGTGCGGCTGGCGAGCGGCCTATTTGCTGGATGCGGCGCGGCAGGTTGCAGACGGTACGCTGGATTTGGAAGCGGTTGCACGGCTGCCGCTGAGTGAAGCGCGTACGCAGCTGCAGCGTATCCGCGGTGTCGGGCCGAAGGTGGCGGAGTGCGTGCTGCTGTACGGCATGGGACGGCTGGAGGCGTTTCCGCTGGACGTTTGGATGCGCCGGGCCATGGCTCAGTTGTTTGAAGGGCTGACACCGGCTGATTTCGGTGCGTATGCCGGTATCGCCCAACAGTACATTTTTCACTATTGCCGTTGCCACGCAGAACAATTGCGGCAATAATCGGCAATTTTCACAAGATTCCCGCGCGGGGAACGGGTTATTTATCGACGCTCCCCTCTTTCTATTTGCCGAAAAATGGTGTATACTAAAAATACAATTGAAATTTTTTAGGAGGTTGAAGGTATGCCCCTCGTTAACACAAAAGAGATGTTCCAGAAAGCCTATGAAGGCGGTTACGCCATTGGTGCTTTCAACGTGAACAACATGGAAATCATGCAGGGTATCGTCGAAGCTTGTAAGGAACTCAATTCCCCCGTCATTCTGCAGGTGTCCGGCTCTGCGCGCAAATATGCGCATCATGCTTATCTGTATCATATGGTGCAGGCGGCGGTCGAGGAAACCGGTCTGCCCATCGCGCTGCATCTGGATCACGGTTCCAGCTTTGAACTGTGCAAGGATTGCATCGACGGCGGTTTTACTTCCGTTATGATCGACGGCTCGCATCTCAGCTATGAGGAAAATGTCGCGCTCACCAAAAAGGTCGTGGATTATGCCCATGCCCGCGGTGTCACCGTTGAAGGCGAACTGGGTCAGCTCGCCGGCATCGAGGATGAAGTCAGCGTGGACGGTGACAAAGCGTCCTATACCGATCCCGCGCAGGTGCAGGATTTTGTTACCCGCACCGGTGTGGATTCCCTCGCGATTGCCATCGGCACCAGCCATGGCGCGTTTAAGTTCAAGCCCGGCCAGAAGCCGCAGCTGCGCTTTGACATTCTGAAAGAAGTGATGGATCGTCTGCCCGGTTTCCCGATCGTGCTGCATGGCGCGTCCTCGGTTCTGCCGGCGTATGTCGCGACCGTCAATCAGTTTGGCGGCCAGATGGCGGATGCGATCGGTATCCCGGAGGATATGCTGCGTGAAGCCGCTTCGCTGGCGGTTTGCAAGATCAATGTGGACTCCGACCTGCGTTTGGCGATGACCGCCGGCGTGCGTAAGCACCTCGCCGAGAATCCCACGCATTTCGATCCCCGTCAATATCTGGGCGAGGGCCGTGAGTGCATCACCGAGACCGTCAAGCACAAGATTCAGAACGTTCTCGGCAGCGCCAACCACGCCTGAGTCTTTCTTTCCACCATGTAAAAAGCGTGCAGGAATTGTCCTGCACGCTTTTTGTGCGTAAATGGCTATTATTCCGCAACAAATGTAAAGCCATGCTTCTTCGCGTATTGCTCCGCGGCCGAACCAGCCTTGCCGTGGATACGGAGCGACTGGGGGCAGTTTGCGAAAGCGGTTTCCGCGATCGTGTTCACGGTTGCCGGAATGGTGATATCCTTGAGGCTGGTGCAATCCGTAAAGGCGCTTTCTGCGATCGTTTTTACCCCCGCTTCCAGCACGACGGTTTCCAATTTGGAGCAGTTTGCGAAAGCGTACGTGAGAATGCTTTGCACACGGGAAGGCACCGTGACTTTCTTCAAATTCACGCACCAGCTGAAAGCGGTTTCCGGTATCACGGTGGCGTGATTGGGCAGGTGGAAGGTGGTGATACCGCTTTCAAAATAGGCGTTTTCCCAGCCACTTGCTTTGTCCGGAATGCGTAAAAACTCGATACCGGATTGCCGAAAGGGAGACAGCCCCAACCATGTTACGCTATCGGGAATATCCAGCTTTTTGAGCTTTTCACAAGCGGCAAAGGCTTGCGTGCCGATGGATTTCAGCCCACTGGGTAAGCGGACTTCCTCAACCGCGGCGCCCTCAAAGGCATAATCCGGTATGGAGGTCAATGCTTTCGGGAGAACTACCTTGCGAATTTTGCTTGAAGAGAAGGCAAAATCGCTTAAAAGCGTTACACTGTCGGGCACGGTCACGGTATCGGCCGTATTCCCTGTCATGAATCCGGCGGCTAAGCCTTTCACACCGTTCGGAATGGTTACGGTTTGTGCAGTGACGTGGTATCTCAAGAGAATATTGCCGCGGACAGCAACTTCATCCGTTAAGGCGGCCGCCCAAGGTGTGGAGGCGAAAGACTTGAGAGAAAGGCTGAGCGGTGTACCGGGCAGATGAACGGTGGTTAGTTTTTTACAGCCGGCAAAGGTCTGGGAACCGATTGCCCGTACGCTGGAAGGAATCGTCACTTCCACAATGTCCTTTTCCGTAAACGCATGACTGCCGAGTGCGGTTACCGGCAGCCCATCGATTTTTGACGGAATATTCACTGCCGCGTCGCTGCCGATATATTCCGTAATATCTACATAGTCGGGATAGACCTCGTATTTATACTGCGCGTTTTGGCGTTCACCGATGGGCAGCTGTGCTTCTGTCGTAGGCGGCGGCGCGGGTGGGAGCGTGGTGGAGACGGTGTTTTGGGCTGTGGTGGTGCCGGGGGCGGTTGTTGTTTTGGCACTGTCGGCGGTTGTACCGATGGCGGTCGCGCTTTCTGAGGTTGATTCAGCGGAGAGGGATGTTTGCGTTTCCGTTGTGCTGTCTGCGCTTTTGGATGAGACGGTGAAAGCCGTCGTGGTGGCTGCCGGATCGGATTCGCCCGACGCAGCCGGCGGCTGGGCTCCGCACCCCGTCAGCAGGAGCGTGCCGCATAAAAGTACACACAAAATCGAGTAAACCGAATAACGTGGCATGAGACATCCTCCTCAATATTCATTTAAGATAGCGCGATAGTTTTACATAATTTTACATGAAAATAAGGAGAAAGTCAATCTTATTTACCGAAAATATTTAGGAATCGGTTTTTATTCCACTCGTAGAACGCTGGCGGTGAAATCGGCGCCGCAGGGCGGGGGATTGGGCAGAGCGAGGGCGTATAAATCGCTCGCCAGACATTCCAGCGCAAACACGCGCTGTGCCTCATCGTCCATTTGCTCGATCTGCGCGGCGCGGGACAAAAGCGGCAGGGGGGCGGCTTGCGCCGCGCGCGCATGGCGGGCGGCCGTCAATATCTCCGCGCCGCGGTCGTTCATGCCCAGCACGCGGATATAGGGCGGGGATTTGGTTTGCCACTCAGCGGTAATACCCAAAAAAGCGTTCCACAGCAGCCGCTGGATCCGCGTGCGGGTATAGCGGCGTGTTTTGACCGCGTCCACCAGCTCCTCGTAGCCGGTAGCCTGCCGGGCGGCGGTGTACAGCCGGTTTTCCAGCCCTTCGGCGATATCCGGCAGCGCCGCCCAATCCGCCCGGGATAAGCGGCGCAGCGTGCACAGCAGCGCGCGCTCCAGACGTTCAATGCGCGCCGGGCATTGCCCGCTGCGAACGGCTTCGGAAAGGATGGCGCTGGAGCTGACCGGCATATAGGGAGCGGCGCTCATCAGGCGGTCGCCCTGTACCAGCAGCCGCACATAGCTGGCAGATGCCATATCGCCGACCGGATGAACCGAGTCGTGCGCCGCGCCGAAACGCGGCACCGTATACGGTTGGATCGGGGAATGCAGCCGCCGCAGCGCTTTGAGATATTCGATTCCCAGCGTGTTGTTGGCGCTTTCCAGCAGCGCGGCGGATTTGCTGCCCGCCAACTCCTGAACAGCCTTTTGCCGCGCCTCCGGGAAAGGGTTGCCCCCCTCCATGCGATAGCGCAGAAGCGCACCGAAACGTGGCGATTCCAAAGCGTCCACGACGCGTTCCAACGCGGCGATATCGCCGCATTCGCTGCCGAAGCTGAGCACGTCCACGCAACCGAGGGCGTGCAGAATGGATACGGCTCCGTCGGCAAAGCGCTCCGCGGACGAGAGCGCCCACGGCACGGGCAGCTCCAATATCAGATCCACGCCGCCGTTGAGCGCGCCTTGCACCCGACGCATATAGGGCAGCAGGGCGGGCTCGCCGCGCTGAACGAAATTTCCGCTCATGACCGCGACTACGTGCGTTGCTTCGCAGCCGTTTCCACGCGCCCGCGTGCGCTCAATATGGTGGGCGTGTCCTTTATGGAAAGGGTTGTATTCGGCTACGATACCGGCAATTTTCATGAAACGGGACACCTCCTTGCAAAATGGGCGGGACCATCCGCCGAAAATGACGTTTTCCCGGCAAAAAACGGGAAAAACTCTTGAAAAATCACGAAATCCGTACTATGATAGTATACGTTGTTTTATAATGGAAATCAATAGCTTAAGAGATGCATAAGAGGAGAGAAAAAGGACTATGAAAATTCTGGTGATCAATGCGGGCAGTTCTTCGCTGAAATATCAGTTGATCGATATGGACGGGGAGGTCGTGCTGGCGAAGGGAAATTGCGAGCGTATCGGCATCGACGGCAAATTTACCCACAAGACCGGCGACGGCCGTACATTTTCCAAGGAAGTGGCTATGCCCGATCATACCGCTGCTTTTGAACAGGTCAAGCTGGCGCTGACCGAGGGCGAGGGCAAAGTGATCGACAGCCTGTCCGAGGTGTCCGCGATCGGCCACCGCATTGTGCAGGGCGGCTCGAAATTTGATAAATCCGTGCTGGTCACGCCGCAGGTCGTGCAGGATATTGCCGATTATGCGTCGCTGGCGCCGCTGCACAATAAAGCGCACGTGCAGGGCATCAACGCGGCAACCGCGGCGTTCGGCGATAAGATTCCGCAGGTCGTTGTGTTCGATACCGCGTTTCATCACACCATGCCGCCGAAAGCGTATATGTTCGGTGTGCCGTATAAATATTATGAGAAATATGCCGTGCGTCGTTACGGCTTCCACGGCACTTCTCACCGCTTTGTTACGGCGCGCTGCTGCGAGCTGCTCGGCAAGCCGGACGGCAAAGGCACGCGTATCATTAGCTGCCATCTGGGCAACGGTTCCTCCATTGCCGCGGTTAAAGATGGGCACGTGATCGACACGACAATGGGGCTGACGCCGCTGGACGGCTTCATGATGGGTACCCGTTCGGGCGCCATCGATCCGTCGGTGGTCACTTTCTTGATGGATAAAGAGAATCTGACGCCTGCCGAGATGGACGACATTCTGAACAAGCAGTCGGGTATGCTGGGTATTTCCGGCGTGTCCAGCGACGACCGCGATATTGCGGAGGCGGTCAACGCGGGCAACGAACGCGCTCAGCTGGCGTGGGATATGCGCACCTATGAGATCGTCAAATATATCGGCGGGTATATTGCCGCGCTGGGCGGTGTGGACGCGTTCATTTTCACAGCCGGTATCGGTGAGAACCAAGGTCTGCTGCGCGGCGAGATCCTGCGTGCGTTTTCTTTCCTCGGCGTGAAGGTAGACGAAGTCAACAACGCCACCCGCGGTCAGGAAATCGAGATCACTACGCCGGATTCAACAGTACGTGCGTTCGTTATCCCGACCAACGAGGAACTGGTCATCGCGCGCGATACCAAGGCGCTGGTGGAAGCGATGTAAGGACAAGTTCATAAAAAAGAACCGATCATGTTGATCGGTTCTTTTTTTATGAACAACCGGCGGTTATTTCAATATGCTGATGGCTTCGGTAATGGTTTTTTCATAGGCTTCCATACCGTATTTGTCCACTTCCGCCTTGTTCTTTTCACCGTGCGTCAGGCAGCCCGCGCCGCCGATACAGCCGCCGGTACAGGCCATGCCCTCGATAAAGTTGCCCGACAGCACATTTTTGGACGCTTTGAGCAGCGCCATGCGGCACGCTTCGATCCCATCGCAGGTGACCGGCTTGAGCTCGAAATCTTCCAATCCCTGCTCTTTAAGTGCTTCGGCGACTGCGTCCGACAAGCCGCCGCTGCGGGCGAAAATGCGCCCATAATAAGAGGCGTTGTCCAACACATCTTCCGGCAGCGTGGGAATATCCAGCTCACGGCCGTCAAACAGCGCTTGCAGTTCCTCGAAGGTCAGCACGCTGTCAATGTACGGGCGCACACGTTCCTGCTGAAACTCCATTTTTTTCGCGGTGCATGGCCCGATAAATACAACCTTGGCGTCGGGGTCGGTTTGCTTGATGTATTGTGCGATAGCCGCCATAGGCGAGAGGTTGTGGGAGATGTGTTCCGCCAGCGCTGGGAACTGGCTCCGCTCATAAGCCACAAAAGCGGGGCAGCAGGAGGTTGTCAAAAAGGCTTTCTCGACCCGCTCACGCGATTCGCCGGCGGCAACCATGTCCGCGCCCAAC
>ENA-UOJL01003403-UOJL01003403.1-human-gut-metagenome-genome-assembly--contig:-P47-NODE-3403-length-11274-cov-4.930921_pt1 | contig 11274 bp, 10 predicted proteins | sample MGYA00242347_ERZ723894 | MGnify/ENA metagenome assembly ERZ723894
TGACCGTGCCTTTTAGTTACATATTTTTATAATAAATAAAAAAAACCAAAAAGCCTTATACATAAAGGATTTTTGGTAATTTTCAATGGCCTCCTCAGTAGGAATCGAACCTACAACTAATCCTTAGGAGGGACTTGTTATATCCATTTAACTATGAGGAGAAGGATGTGATAGATGTGCCTAGATAACAGCATATCAACATAAAAGCTTTCCCATTTTGCCAAAAGGGGCGAGCTTCAGCTCCCACTTAGAAGAGACCTGTTATGTCCATTTCACAAGAGGGCAGGATATGTCTGTTTGCTCAGTATGCTCAGCAGGATAGACAGATATATTATACAGAAGTAAGGCAGATAAGTCAAAAAATATCGATTGACAATGCAGCGGCGCGCTGATATGATGGTCGAAACATCTGCCATGGACATCAGCCGACAGCTTTTTTCATGAAATCGGCTACAATGACAACATCAGGAAAGGAGACTGCCATGAATCGAAAGCTCATCGTCATCTCCGGCTTTTCCGGAGCGGGTAAAGGAATGCTCACCCAGATGCTCGCCGCGCGGCATGACTGCCTGGAGGTCATCCGCTCCTGTACCACTCGTCCCCGCAGGAACGAAACCGATCACTATACATACCTGAGCGAGGAGGATTTCCTCGCCATGCGCAAAGCCGGCGCGTTTCTGGAATACAACTGCTACTTAGGCCGCTGGTATGGCACGCCGAAGAGCGAGGTGCGCCGGATCCTGGCCGAAGGAAAACAAGCCATCGCGGAGATCGATTATCATGGCTTCTTCCAGATCCTGGAACACAGCGCGCTTCCCCGAGAGGAGATCTGCGGCATCTTCGTGGCGGCAGAGGCTGATGCGTTGTACCACAGGCTGAACGCGCGCGGAAGCGAGTCCTTCGATACGCTGCTGCGGCGGCTGCGCACCGCGATGGAAGAGAGCACGCACCTTTCCGCCTATGACTGTGTGGTGGTCAATGACGATCTCTTTTGCGCGCTGAAACAGTGCGAAGACATCATCCTGCGCGGCAGACTGCCTGTCTCTTCATTTGATGCCGCACGATTCTGCGCCGATATGCAGGCCATCATCACCCGTCTGGAAACCGACCATGCTTGAGGATCACTTCACCGTGATCCTTTTTTAACAGATGCGCGGCAGCGGCTGGCCGCTCAGCTTGCGCAGCCACCTCGTGGTGCCCAGCCTGGTCTTCATCAATACCGTGCCTGGATGATCGTCACTGATCGTGCCGATGATGCGGGCGTCTTTTCCCAGCTTTTCCAGCAGCTGTGCGCTGTGTGCCTGGCTGACGATGGCGATCATGCGTCCCTCACAGGCCAGATAGAGCGGATCAAAGCCGAGCAGGTCACAGAGCGCCTGCACATCCGCATCGACAGGGATGGCTCGCTCATCCAGCTCCATGCCCCATTTCGTATGTTCGACGAGCTCTGTGCATGTCGTGGCCAGTCCGCCTCTGGTCGGATCCCGCATGATGCGCAGTCCTTCGGTTTCCATGGCAGCTCTGGCCTCTTCGCACAATGGAGCACAATCGCTGCGCAGCTCTCCCTGCAGGCGGATATCTTCCCTGGCCATGAACACCGCTGCCCCATGGCGGCCGACGCTGCCGGAAAGGATGACCTGATCTCCCGGCTGGTAAGCATAATCTGTCTTTTTCTTCAAGAACCCGACGCCGGCCGTATTGATGTAGATCTGATCTCCTTTTCCTTTTTCCACGACTTTCGTATCGCCAGTGACGATGCTCACGCCGCATCGTGCTGCGCAGTCGGCCGCAGAGGCCAGCACCGCATCCAGATCGGCGATGGCGAAGCCTTCTTCCAGGATCAGCGAAAAGGTCAGATAAGCCGGGATGCCGCCGCTCATCAAGAGATCGTTCACGGTGCCGCAGACCGCCAGCTTGCCGATATCGCCGCCGGGAAAGCGCCATGGGCTGACCACGAAGCTGTCGGTGGACATCACCAGCGGCTGTGTGCCGGCAGGCACGATGGCCCCATCGCGCAGCTCATGCAGGGCATCGGCTGGAAATGCCTTCAGGATATGCCTTTCGATCAATTCGGCGCTCAGCTGTCCGCCGCTGCCATGATCCAGTGTGATTCGTTCATCCATGATGATCCTCTTCTCCTTTCTCTGCTCATTCGCTGCCATACAGCCAGGCAGCCGCGCAGCTTCCTTCAGCGGAGACCATGCACGGGCCGACCGGTGTCTGCGGCGTGCATGTCTGTCGAAATAACGGACATTCCCGCGGGGCCATCTTCCCGCTGATGACCTGTGCGCAGCAGCAGCCGGGCGGTTCATGATCCGCGAATGGGGGAAGGTGAAACTTGACGCGGGCATCCCACGCGGCATATCTCGCCTTGATCTTCATGCCGCTTTGCGCGATCACGCCCAGTCCGCGCCACAGCGCGTCCTCTGGTTCGAACACTTGATCCATCAATGCCATGGCGGCGATGTTGCCCTGCGGGCGCACCAGCCTGGCATAGGCGTTTTCCAGGATCACCCGGCCGCATGACACTGCGTCGATCAGCTGGCTGAGCGCATAGAGGATGTCTTCCGGCTCAAAGCCGCAGATGACCCCGCTGCGATGGCACTCTTCCTTTAAAAACCGAAACCCCTGTTCGCCGATGATGGCGGCCACATGGCCGGGACAAAGGAAGCCGTCGATGGCGCAACCTGGTTCATGCACGATGGCGCGGATGGCCGGCTCGCTCTTTCTCAGCAGGCTGAGCACGGAAAAGTTATCCAGCCCGAGCTCCTCTGCCTCCAGGATGGCTGCCGCCGTGCCAGGTGCAGTGGTCTCGAAGCCGACGCCGAGAAACACGACCTGCTGATGCGGATGTGCCTGCGCGATGCGGATGGCGTCACTTACAGACAGGCAGATGCGGACATCGCCGCCTTTTCCTCTGCGCTTCAGCAGCGTGTCCTGCGCGGATCCCGGCACCCTCAGCATGTCCCCGTAGCTGCAGATGATGACATCCGGACGCATGGAAAGCGCCAGCGCGGCATCGATGGCGCCTCCCGGCGTCACACAGACCGGACAGCCCGGACCGCTGATCAGCTTGACCTGCGGGGGAAGGCATTGGCGGATGCCGTGTCTGGCAATGGCCATCGTATGGCTGCCGCAGATCTCCATCAGCGTCATCGCCGGAACGTCCGGATCAATCTGAAACCGCATGGAATATCTCCTCATACAGCGCTTGCGTCTTTTCTGCCTCTTGTTCGTCGATGATCTCGATGCCAAAGCCGGCGTGGACCATCACATGATCACCGATCCTTGCCTTTGGGAGAAAATCGATCCGGAATTGCTGTGTCAGCCCGCCGGCTTCTCCAAGCGCATATTTTCCATCGATCTCGATGACTTTCAGCGGAATGGCCAGACACATGTTTCTCACATCCTTTCCATGGCGATCGCCAGCTGTCCCAGGGCGATGCCTTCATCGCTGCAGGAGGTGTGCTGATGCCAGTATACGGCATACCCTTCCTGCTGCAGCGCATCCCTGATCTTCTGCAGCAGCCACAGATTCAGGAAGCTGCCGCCGCTGAGCACGACGGGGAGATGCTCAGGGTTGAGCGCTCGGCATTGATCCAGCGCCATCGCACACAGCGTATTCATGAACCTGGCCGCGATGCGCTCATGCGAGATCCTCGCTTCCTGATCTTGCATCAGCGCGCGGATCATCGTGCGCCAGTCAAAGACCCGCACGCCGTCTCGTTCCTCGATGACGAGCGGGTAGGCCGTCGTCTCTGAAGGATCGGCCATGCTTTCCAGCAGCATCGGCGCCTGGGCATCATAAGCCTGATGATCCGCATGCGCAAGCAGCGCGTATACGCCGTCGAACAGCCGTCCCATGCCGGTGCTGCGCACACACAGATGTTCCTTTGCCAGCAACGCTTCGATCTCCTCGTGCCCTTTCAATGGCGAAGAGATGCCGGCGTCATGACAGAGCGCGGCAGCGATGCGGTCGATCTCATGGATGGCGCGTTCTCCGCCTGCCAGCAAGATCGGGCGGATCGACCCGACCCGTCTGACCTCCTGATATCCTCCGCGCAGAAATTCCGCGCCCCACAGCGTGCCGTCCTCGCCCAGTCCGGTCCCATCCCAGATGATGCCGAATGCCGGGCCGCGCAGGTGGTGCTCGGCCATGCAGGAAGCCATATGCGCATGATGATGCTTCACTTGCAGAAGCGGCAGATCCAGCGAGCGGGCCAGCTGCGTGGAGGCATAATCCGGATGCAGGTCACAGACCGCCAGCTTCGGCCGCACATCAAAGAGTCGTATATAGGTTTGCAGCGTATGCCGATAATGCTGCATCGTCTCCCAGTTTTCCATATTGCCGATATAAGGGCTCAGCAGCGCGTGATGTCCCTTGCCCAGGGCAAAGGATCCCTTCTCATGCGCGCCAAGCGCCAGTATGCCGCTGCACGCCGCATGCATCATCAGCGGCGCAGGGGCATATCCCCGGCTGCGGCGCAGGAAGTAAGCTCTGCCGTCCACGCAGCGCACCAGCGAATCATCACAGCGGTTGGCGATGCGGCGATCATGCAGCAGAAAGCTGTCCGCGATGCCATCCAGCGCTTGCAGCGCCGCTTCATTATCGATGAGCACCGGGGCATCGCTGCGGTTAGCGCTGGTCATCACCATGGCCGAGCATTCCTGTGCCAGCAGGACATGCAGCGGACTGTATGGCAGAAAGAGGCCGATATCCTGATTTTCCGACAGCTCTAAGAACGCATCGCGCCGATGCTTGCGGCACAGGACGATCGGCCGCTGTCTGCTGGTGAGCAGCTTCTCCTCTTCCTCGCTCACCGAGGCAAAATACCGCGCCGTCCTGACACTGTCTGTCATCACGGCAAAGGGCTTGGCTTCCCGCTGCTTGCGCGTGCGAAGCCGCATCACCGCCGCTTTGTTGCAGGCATCGACAGCGAGATGGATGCCGCCTACGCCTTTCACCGCCACGATCCTGCCTGCTTTCAGATCACGCAAGGCCGCGCGCAAGGCCGCTTCGCCGCTGGCTTCGCTCTGACCATGATAGATCAGCTTCGGCCCGCATGCCGCGCAGGCATCGGGCTGGGCATGATAGCGGCGGTCCATGGGATCGCCATATTCCTTTGCGCAGTCCGCGCACATCTCAAACTCGCTCATGGTCGTATGACAGCGGTCATACGGGATATCCGTGATGATCGAATAACGCGGTCCGCAGTTGGTGCAGTTGATGAAAGGATAGCGGTAACGGCGGTCCGCAGGATCATCCAGCTCGCGCAGACAGTCCGCGCAAGGTGCGATATCCGGGGAAATCATGGTGTTTCGCTCTCCTGCGCTGCTTTCCAGGATCTGAAAGCCGCTCATCTGCGCACAGGGCAGCTCACGGCATTCCAGCGCTTCGATGCGGCAAAGCGGCGGCGCTTCCTCTTCCAGCCGTTTCAGGAAACCAGAGATGTCCTCCTCTTCGCCCTGAACGTGGATGAGCGCGCCGCTGCCGCTGTTGCACACGCTGCCGCTCAACGCGCACTGCTTGGCCAGGCGATGGACAAAGGGGCGGAAGCCCACCCCTTGCACGATGCCGTAAGCGCTGATCTCAACGTGTTTCATCCAGCAGCTGAACAAAGCGTTCGCGCAGATGCGCACAGAGTGCATCCAGGCCTTCTTCGCTTCTGGCGCTCACCGCAAAGAGCGGCGCGCCCGGATTCACGCCGTGATAGTTCTCCTTGACCCGTTCCAGATCAAAATCAAAATAAGGCAGCACATCCGCCTTGTTGAGGACGAGACAGTCCGTCTCGGTGAACATCAGCGGGTATTTCTCCACCTTGTCATCGCCTTCCGGCACGCTCAGGATGGTGATGCGCAGATTCTCCCCGATGTCAAATTCAGCCGGGCAGACGAGATTGCCGATGTTTTCCACAAAGAGGACATCGAGCGCATCTAGGCTGAATTCCGGAAGGATCTTCTGGATGCTCATCGCCTCGATGTGGCAAGCGCCGTCCGTATTGAGCTCCACGCTGGGAATGCCCAGCTCCGCGATGGCCTGTGCGTCATAAGATGTCGTGATGTCTCCCTCGATCACCCCGATCCTGAATGTATCGCGCAGCCGCGCGATCAACGCCGTGATCAGGCTGGTCTTGCCCGCTCCCGGCGATCCCATGACATTGACCAGCAGCGTGTGATGCGCCTTCAGCGTCTGCTTCACCTGCGCAGACACATCTTCGTTCCAGTCCATGATCTGATGATAGACCTTGATCTCCACTTCAATCAACCTCCAGACTCTCGATCATGCATTCATTTCCAGACAGCCGTTTCAGGTTCAGGCCATGGCAGTGCGGACATTCGATATGTGTCCGATCGATCTGCGAAGTTTCCCCGCAGTCTTGGCAAAGGACGCGAAGCGGGATGATCCGCGTCTTGATGCGCGCCCCCTGCGCGATCGTCCCTTCTGCCAGCACATCCATGTACATCTGGATGCACTCGGGGACGAAGCCTGAAAACGGGCCGATGGCCAGCCTGATCTCCCGGATGGCCTTCGCGCCATGACGCTCTGCCTCCCGGATGCTGTCTGCTAATATATGTTGTGTGATCTCCAATTCATGCATGACTGTATTATACTCCTGAAAGCAGAAAAATTGAATGGAAACCTCTTTCATTTAGCGCTATAATTAACTTTGGATATTGATTACATGAATGGAAGGTGTGAATATGACCCTGATACCCGCTTTGATCCTGATGCCGCTGCTCAGCGCCATCCTGATCTTGATCTGCAAAAAGGAAAAGATTCGCAGCCTGATCATCTACGTCTCTGTCTTCCTGATCCTGGCATGCACGGCTGCCATCATCGCGATGTGGCTGGTGGACGATCAAGCGACATGGAACCTGTATACCAGGACATCCGCCCTCGACCATCTGATGCAGACGGTGGAGATCGCGCTGATGCTGTTCATCATCTATCAGTGTTTCATCCACCGGAAAAAATGGATCGCGCTGTTCTCCATCGCCCAGACCGCATTGATGCTGTGGGTGGAGCAGACGATCCCGCTGGTGGAATCCACCCATACGCAGGTCGATGCGCTCGCGCTGCTGATGTGCGTCATCTGCGCCGTGGTCGGCGGACTGATCGCCGTATACGCGAGCGGCTACATGAAGAGCTATCACCAGCATCACCGTGAATATACGGACCGCAGCTCGCTTTTCCTGTCGATGCTGTTTGTCTTCATGTCGGCGATGTTCGCTCTCGTGCTCTCCTCCAACCTGATCTGGATCTACTTTTTCTGGGAGATCACCAGCGTGATTTCCTTTATCCTGATCGGCTATACCCGCACGCAGGAGGCAGTGGACAACAGCTTCCGCGCGCTGTGGATGAACCTGCTGGGCGGGCTGGGCTTCGCCGTGGCCATCTGGCTTTGCGCCATGAACCGCCACAGCGTGCAGCTCAGCGATGTCATCGACAGCGGCAATCAGTTCATCATCGCCTGTCTGGCCCTGGCCGGCCTCACCAAGTCGGCGCAGCTGCCGTTTTCCACCTGGCTGTATGGAGCGATGGTGGCGCCTACCCCATCCTCTGCGCTGCTGCACAGCGCTACGATGGTCAAGGCAGGCGTCTACCTGCTCATCCGCCTTTCCCCCGCATTATATGGCACGCTGACCGGTGCGATGGTGGCCTTCATCGGCGGCTTCACCTTCATCGCCGCCAGCATGATGGCGATCGCCCAGAACGACGCCAAGAAGGTGCTTGCCTTTTCCACCGTCTCCAATCTGGGACTGATCGTCGCCTGCGCCGGCATCGGCGTGGAAGAGACCGTATGGGCTGCCATCCTGCTCATGATCTTCCATTCCGTCAGCAAGTCGATGTTGTTTGAAGCCGTGGGCGCGACCGAGAACAGCATCGGTTCCCGTGATATCGAACACATGCACGGCCTGATCCTGCGTCTGCCCAAGCTGGCATATATCATGGGCATCGGCATCGCCGGCATGTATCTGGCCCCCTTCGGCATGCTCATCAGCAAATGGGTCGCCCTGAAATCATTCGTGGATTCCGGAAATGTCATCCTCGTCATCTTCATCGCCTTCGGCAGCGCGACGACGATGTTTTACTGGACCAAGTGGCTGGGAAAGCTCATCGCCATGCATCAGCCGCGCAACCCGGAAAAAGACCTGACCCGCAAGAGCGAGTATTTCTCGATGCACGTCCTGGGCGCGATCATGATCCTGCTCTGCCTGCTGTTTCCGGAGCTGGCTCGGCAGATCGTCAACCCGATCGTGCTCACGCTGTTTGGCCAAACGACCGAAGTGCTCTCGATGAGCGAACTGACGACCATGGTCATCATGGTGTTCAGCGTGCTCATCGTCCCTGCGGTCATGTTCCTGATCTCCCGCTCCACGCACCGGGAATATGTGCCGATCTACATGTGCGGCATCAATGAGGGAGACAACACGCATTACACCGGCAGCCTGGGCGAACCGCGCAAGCTCTATCTGACCAACTGGTACCTGCGTTTCCAGATGGGCAGACGGCGGCTGCTGAAGCCCGCCGAGATCATTTCAGCCAGTGTGCTCATCGTCATATTCGCGCTGCTGCTGTATCTGTGTCTCGCCCCGTTTGCCGGCGCATTGCTGGACGGCGTGGACCGCAAGATCACCGCCCGCATGCAAGGCAGGAAGGGACCAAAGCTCTTGCAGCCCTTCTATGACCTGATCAAGCTGTTTTCCAAGCAGATGATCGCCGTGAACAGCGTGCAGCTGCTGCTCAACCTGAGCTATCTGGCCTTTCTGGCCATCGCCGGCGGCATCCTGTTCTTTGGTTCTGATATCCTGATGTCGCTGTTCATCCTGTCGACTGCCGACATGTTCCTGATCCTGGCGGCCTGCAGCGATTCCTCGCCCTTCTCCAACATGGGCGCAAGCCGCGAGATGCTGCAGATGATGTCTTATGAGCCGATGACGCTGCTCATCGCGGTCGGCTTCTATCTCTCCACCGGTTCATTCCGCGTGGAAGACATCATCGCCAGCCCGACCAGCGCCATCTGGCTCATGCCCGGCCTCTTCATCGGCTTCATCCTGATCATGGCCATCAAGCTGCGCAAGTCCCCGTTTGACCTGTCGACCTCACATCATGCCCACCAGGAGATGGTCAAGGGCATCACGACCGAGATGTCCGGCCCGACGCTCGCCGTCATGGAGATCGGAGAATATTATGAGAAGATGCTGCTGCTGGGCATCGTCGCCATCTTCTTCATCAACGCTTCTCCCCTCAGCTGGCCGATCGCCATCGCGCTCACGCTGTTCGTCTACTTTATCGAGATCCTGATCGATAATGTATGCGCCCGGCTCAACTGGAAACAGGTGCTGGATGTCTGCTGGCTGATCACGCTGCTGGCCGGCGGCATCAACATCCTCATCCTCATGTCCATCAGGTAGGTGACCATCATGAACAAATTGAAAAGATCGCCGTGGATGCTGCATTATGATGCCAGCAGCTGCAACGGCTGTGATATCGAAGTACTGGCATGCACCACCCCGAAATATGACATCGAACGCTTCGGCATCATCAACACTGGCAATCCCTTTCACGCAGACATCCTGCTGATCACCGGCGGCGTAAACGCCCAAAGTGCGCAGGTGGTCAAACAGATCTATTCCCAGATGCCAAATCCCAAGGTCGTGGTAGCTGTGGGCATCTGCGCCTGCACCGGCGGCATCTTCAAGGAGTGTTACAACATCCTGGGCGGCATCGATACCGTGATCCCGGTCGATGTCTACGTGCCAGGCTGCGCGGCCCGCCCCCAGTCGATCATCGATGGGGTATTGCGGGCAGTCGAGATCCTAGAGAAAAAGAAAGAAGGCGGTCAAGATGAGTGACCATATCATTCCCATCGAAAAACAAGACTTTTTCCCCAATGTCGTCCGCAAGAAGATGGACGGCTGGCGTTTCGCGCAGATGTGCGCTGTCCGCACAGAAGATGGCTATGAGCTGAGCTACACCTTCGTCAATGGACCAGACATGGATACGCTGCGGCTGGAACTGGAAAAAGAAGAGCCGATCGTCAGCATCACCCAGGTCTATCCTTGCGCCTTCCTGCAAGAGAACGAAGCGGCAGAGCTGTTCGGCGTGCGCATCAAAGGCATCACGATGGATTATAAACACAAATTGTATCGCATCGATACCGAAACGCCGTTTGCGCAGAAAGGGGTGAAATGATGGCAAAACGCAGCACCATTCCCTTTGGCCCGCAGCACCCGGTCCTGCCAGAGCCGATCCATCTCGATCTGGTCCTGGAAGATGAAGTCGTCGTCGAAGCCATCCCCAATATCGGCTTCGTGCACCGCGGGCTGGAAAAGCTGGTCGAGACCAGAGACTTCAAGCAATATGTCTATGTGGCCGAACGCGTCTGCGGCATCTGCAGCTTCGGACATGGCCTGGGCTACTGTCAGAGCATCGAGCAGATGATGGGCATCGACGTGCCGCGCAGGGCGCGGTTCCTGCGCACCCTGTGGATGGAGATGAGCCGCGTGCACTCCCACCTTCTATGGCTGGGCCTGCTCGCCGATGCCCTGGGCTTTGAGAGCCTGTTCATGCAGTCATGGCGCCTGCGGGAAAAAGTGCTCGATCTCTTCGACATGACGACCGGCGGCCGCATCATCTTCTCGGTCAACCAGGTCGGCGGCGTGCTCAAAGACATGGATGAAGACATGCTCAGCGCGATCAAGCTCACCATGACAGAGATGGAAAAGGAGCTGCACCCGATCGCCCAAACCTTCCTGGAGGATGCCAGCGTGAACGCCCGGCTGCGCGGGCTCGGTCATCTGGACAAAGAACAAGCGCTGCTCGCCGGCGCCGCAGGCCTGATGCTGCGGGCCTGCGGCGTGGACTATGATTCCCGCGAGATCGGATACGCCGCCTATGACGAGCTCAACTTCGGCGCCATCACCGCCGTAGAAGGCGACTCCTACGCGCGGGTAAAGGTTCGCATCGCCGAACTGTTCCAATCCTTCGATCTGATCGCGCAGATCCTGGCCAAGATGCCGCAGGGAGAGATCAGCGTTCCGGTAAAGGGATTTCCCAAGGGCGAATCCTTCATCCGCATCGAACAGCCCCGCGGCGAGGCGATCTATTACACCAAAGGCAACGGCACCAAATTCCTGGACCGCTTCCGCCTGCGCACCCCGACCACGAGCAACATCCCCCCCATGCTGGATCTGCTCAAAGGCTGCCAGCTGGCGGACGTGCCCCTTTTGATTTTGACGATTGACCCCTGTATCAGCTGCACGGAGAGG
>ENA-UOJL01003405-UOJL01003405.1-human-gut-metagenome-genome-assembly--contig:-P47-NODE-3405-length-11267-cov-240.068587_pt1 | contig 11267 bp, 6 predicted proteins | sample MGYA00242347_ERZ723894 | MGnify/ENA metagenome assembly ERZ723894
GTAGACTGCTGGGAATGAAACCTGGCAGAAAAGTGGAAGAAGCAATGCAGAGTGTACATGTATTGAAAAATTCTATTTTATAACCCAAAAGCCCAAAGCGGCACGGTTCACTTAACCGACAGCTTTGGGCTTTTGCTGTTTTATCAGAGAAAAAATTACGCGCTTACATCTTCAAACTGGCTGTTGTACAAATCGGCGTAGAACCCGCCAGCGGCCAACAGGTCGTCGTGGGTGCCCTGCTCCACAATGTCACCATCCCGCATGACTAAAATCAGGTCGGCGTCCTTGATGGTGGAAAGCCGGTGGGCAATCACAAAGCTGGTGCGGCCGCGCATCAGGTTGTCCATGGCGGTCTGGATGCGCTGTTCGGTACGGGTGTCCACACTGCTGGTGGCTTCGTCCAAAATCAAAATTTTGTTGTCCGCCAGAATGGCGCGGGCAATCGTCAGCAGCTGTTTCTGGCCCTGGCTCACGTTGGAAGCATCCTCGTTCAACTCCATCTGGTAGCCGCCGGGCAGCGTGCGGATAAAGTGGTCGGCACAGGCGGCCTTGGCGGCGGCGATGACTTCCTCATCGGTGGCATCCAGGCGGCCATAGCGGATGTTTTCCATAATGGTGCCCTGGAACAGCCAGGTATCCTGCAATACCATGCCAAAGCCTTCGCGCAGGGCGCTGCGGTCAAAGTCCTTTACGTTGTGGCCATCCAGCGTAATGGCGCCGGAGTTGACATCGTAAAAGCGCATCAGCAGCTTGACCATGGTGGTTTTGCCTGCGCCGGTGGGGCCGACAATGGCAACTTTCTGACCGGGTTTTACATCGCAGCTGAAATCCCGGATAACAGTCTTTTCCGGCGTGTAGCCAAACTTGACATGGTCAAAGGTGACCTGGCCGTCAATGCAGGCGGGGTCTGCCCGGCGGGCGGGGTCAGCATTCTGTTCTTCTTCCGGCTCACCCAAAAATTCAAACACGCGCTCCGAAGCCGCCGCCATACTTTGCAGCATGTTGCTGACCTGGGCCAGCTGCTGGATGGGCTGGGTGAAGTTGCGCACATACTGGATGAACGCCTGAATGTCACCAATGGTGATGATGCCGCGCGCGGCAAAAATGCTGCCGGAAACGGCCACTGCTACATAGCCCAGGTTGCCCACAAAGGTCATGATGGGCTGCATCAGGCCGGAAAGGAACTGGCTTTTCCAGGCGGATTCAAACAGACGGTTGTTGGCTTCGTCAAAATCATTCAGAACGGCATCTTCGCGGTTGAACGCTTTGACCACATTGTGGCCGGAATATACTTCCTCCACCTGGCCGTTCACGGAGCCCAGAACTTTTTGCTGGGCGCGGAAATATTTCTGGCTGAACCTGACCACCAACAGCACCAGCGCCATCGAGACCGGCAGGATCAAAATGGCAATCAGCGTCATTGTGGGGCTGATGGTCAGCATCATGATGAGCACGCCGATCATGGTGGTAATGCTGGTGATCAGCTGGGTAATGCTCTGGTTCAGGCTCTGGCCCAGGGTGTCCACATCGTTGGTAATGCGGGAAAGTACCTCGCCCACGGTGCGCTTTTCAAAATAGGCAAGGGGCAGGCGGTTGATCTTTTCGCTGATCTGGCGGCGGAAGTCATAACACATCTTCTGCGAAAGCCCGCTCATGATCCAGCTCTGGCAGAAACTGAACGCAGCGGAAACCAGATACATGACCAGCAGGATCAGCAGAATTTTGCCGATATAGCCAAAGTCAATGCTGCCGGTGCCCCGCAGCTTGGCTACCCAGCCGGTGGCCAGGGCAGTGGTGGCTTTGGCCAGCACCTTGGGGCCTGCAATATTGAAAATCGTGGAAAGAACGGCAAAAACAATCACGGCAATCAGGCGGAACTTGTAGTGCCCCAGCTCTGCCAGCAGGCTGCGCATGGTGCCCTTAAAGTCTTTTGCCTTTTGGGTCGTCATTCGTCCAGGATGCGGCATCAGGCTTCCCCTCCTTTCAGGTCCAGCTCTTTGTTGCTCAGCTGGCTGCGGGCAATTTCCTGGTAAGCCGGGCAGCTTTCCATCAGCTGGGCGTGGGTGCCCTTGCCCACAATGCGGCCATCTTCCAGAACCAAAATCTGGTTGGCGTGCAGCACAGTGGAAATGCGCTGTGCCACAATAATCACGGTGGCGTCGCCGGTTTCGGCTTTCAGCGCGCGGCGCAGGGCAACATCAGTCTTGTAGTCCAGCGCGGAGAAGCTGTCATCAAACAGGTAGATCTTCGGGTGTTTGGCAATGGCGCGGGCGATGGAAAGCCGCTGCTTCTGCCCGCCGGAAACGTTGGTGCCGCCCTGGGCAATGGGGCTTTCGTACCCCTCCGGCTTGGCGGAGATGAACTCTTCCGCCTGGGCAATGCGGGCGGCGGTGCGCACATCGGCATCGGTGATATTCTCGCCGCCGAATTTCAGGTTGGAATCAATCGTGCCGCTGAACAGTACGCCCTTTTGCGGCACATAACCCAAAAGGCCGCGCAGGGTGCTCTGTGGCATCTGGCGCACATCCACGCCGTCTACCGTCACGCTGCCGCCGGTCACATCATAAAAACGGGTGATCAAATGCAGCAAACTGGTTTTGCCGCAGCCGGTGGAGCCGATAATGGCCGTGGTCTGGCCGGGTTTGGCGACAAAATCAATATCGTGCAGGGCGTCCTCGCTGGAGCCGGGGTAGGTAAAGTTGACATGATGGAATGCGACTTCGCCATTCCAGTGGTGCTGATTGAGGTCAGCGGGGATGGCTTCCGGCACCGGGTTATGGATGGCCGGCTCGGTGGTCAGCACTTCGTCAATGCGGTCCGCGGCAACGCCGGCACGGGGCAGCATCACGGCAACCATCGTCAGCATCAGGAAGGACATCACAATCTGCATCGTGTAGGTGATAAAGGCGATCATGCTGCCCACCTGCATGGTGCCGGCATCAATCTGTTTGCCGCCGAACCAGACGATCAGCAGGGAAGTGCCGTTCATAATCAGGGTCATAAAGGGCATCATGGCGGCCATTACCCGGTTGGTGAACAGCTGGGTGCGCATCAGGTCGGTGTTGGCGGCGTCAAAGCGTGCTTCCTCGTGCTGTTCGCGGCTGAATGCGCGGATGGGCATAATGCCGGTCAAAATCTCGCGGGATACCAGGTTCAGCCGGTCCACCAGCTTTTGCATGATCCTGAACTTGGGCATGGCAAACTGCATCAATACCGTAATCAGCGCCAGCAGCAAAGCGACGGCCAGCACAATGATCCAGGTCAGGCTGGAACCCGCCTGCGCCACATGGATGATGCCGCCAATGCCAAGGATGGGGGCATACGCCACCATGCGCAGCAAAATTACGCAGGTCATCTGGATCTGCTGTACATCGTTGGTGGTGCGGGTGATGAGGGATGCGGTGGAAAACTTGTCCGTTTCAGAGGCAGAAAAGCTGACCACCCGGCGGAACACACCGCGACGCAGATCCCGCGCAATGGCAGCCGCCACGCGGGAAGCAAGCAGCCCCACCAGAACCGCGGCGGCAACCATCAACAGGGTCAGCCCCAGCATCCGGCCGCCGGTCTGCATCAGGTAGTTCATCTGTACCGCATCGCTGATGCCAAGGGCCTGATATTCCAGCCCCACCAGCAGCACTGCCTGGGCTGAAAGCCCGCTCAGCTCACTTTCGCCGGCCTGACCCATGGCTGCGGCCAGCTGGGCTTGTACGGCATCCCGGCTGAAACCGGGCATCTGGGTCATGGCCGCAAACTGGGCGGTAACGGTATCCAGCGCGGCGGCATCCGGGGCGTTGCCCTCCCCGGCTGCCTGAGCGGAAGCCAGATAGAGCACAATATCCGGGGTGGAAAATACCTCCGCCAGCGTATCCCGGTCCGCATCGGCCCGCAGCAGGCGGACCGTATAGGGGGATGCGAGCTTTTTCTGTAAGCTGGTAGCGGAGGAGAGTGCGTTGTCGGTGCCGCCCGGCTGGGTGTAAGCGGCTTCCACCGCGGCGGCGTCCGCATCCGTCATCAGCAGCTCCAGCACCTGCAGGGTGGAATCCCGCACTACTTCTGGCACAGCGTCCGCAATGCCGGACTGTTGGATGCCGGTATCCACAATTTTGCTGGTGTAGTCCGGCAGGGTCAAATCGCCGTATGCCTGCACCAACAGCAGGGCAATAATAACAAGGCAGGCCGCCCAGTGTTTGGCCAGATGTTTGAAAATTTTTGTCATGGCATCTTCTCCTTTTCGGCCAGCAGCTTTTCGTTCTGGCGCTCAATGGCCTGCAGCAGGGTTTCGGCATCCTTTGCAAACTGCTGGCAAAATTCTTCGCCCAGGTCATCCATAATGCCGGTGATGTAATCATTCAGTCGGCTTTCGCAGATCAGGCGGGATTCCTCCCCTTTTGGGGTGATGCGCACCAGAGTGCGGCGGCGGTCATTGGGATCGGTCTGGCGCTGGGCCAGGCCATCCTGCTCCAGTGTGCGCAGTCCGCGGGAAATCGCCGGCAGCGGCTGCTTGAAAATCTCCGCCAGGTCCGAAACATACACGGCACCATCCTGGCCGCGCACCTCAATGGCGTGGTTTAGCCCTTCCAGAATGCCAAGATGTAGCTTGGGGGCGTTGGCAAGGCTTAAAGACGCCCCGCGGCGCACAGACTTTTTCAGCCGGTCAAGATAGCGCATCACGGCTTTGCTGCGCTGGTCACCAATATGTCCCTCCATAAAGGTTCTCCTTTCTGTTGCTATATGTAAATAGTTGGCATATGTTAAGCATATGGAAACAGTATAGCCCCGCAGCCGAAAAAATGCAACGGCTGCGGGGCTGTGTTTTAAATTTGTTTACAAACTACTTATAAATCAAAGTCACCGGTAAACAGCTGCACCCAATAGGGGTGGCCATCCACCATGGTGTAGCCAACGCCGATGCAGTCATAGTTTTCGTTCAGGATGTTGGCGCGGTGGCCGGAGCTGTTCATCCAGTCGTTCATCACGATCTCCGGGGTTCTCTGGCCCATGGCAATGTTTTCGCCGGCATAGCCATAGTCAATGCCCAGGTGCCACAAAATGGTAAAGCATTCAGAACCGTTGGGGCGGGTGTGGCTGTATCGCTGGGAAAGCTCCTTGGCGCGGGCCGCGGCGGCAACCATCAGACCATCGTGCTTGAGCAGGGGCTGCAGCCCGCGGGAGGTGCGCTCCTGGTTGACCAGCTCGATCACGCGGTCTGCCATGGCTTCCTCGCTGGCTGTAATGCTTGCCTGCATCACGCCGGTATCAACATCAAAAAGATACAGATTGCCGTCGATCGTCACAATGCCTTTGGCCATGGTGCCGTACACCTGGTCAAAGTAATAGGTGCCGTCATTGTTGGTATCCCAGCCTTTTACCATGTGGCCGTTGGCGTCATACCGCACCCACTTGCCGGTGCCGTCTGCGTTTTCGGCCCAGTCGCCGGCTTCGGATTCCTGGTATACATCCTTGCTGACGGCTTTAGCACCCTGCTGCACGTTATCCAGCCAGTACCAGGCATCGGAGGCCGGATCATAGATTTCTTTGCCGCGGTAGGCTGCATTATTGGGATCATAACCCTGGCGCTTGCCAGCCTCGTACCAGTAATCTTTGCCGTCCATGCTGTGCCACATCAGGTTGCAGCCAATGCCGGTGGTGATATCAAAGCTGCAGGGCAGGTTGTCCACCATAATATCACCCTTGGTCATGGCACCGGTGACAAGGTCAAAGTAATAGGTACCGTCATCGTTGGTATCCCACCCTTTGATCATATGGCCGTTGGCATCATAGCGCACCCATTTGCCGCCGTTGGATTCCTGGTATACATCCTTGCTGACGGCTTTTGCGCCGCCCTGGTCGGCGTCCAGCCAGTACCAGGCGTCGGAATCGGGGTCGTAAATCTCTTTGCCGCGGCCGGTGGTACCCTGTTTCACGCCGTTCTCGTACCAGTAATCCTTGCCGTTCACAGTTTTCCAACCGGTGTAGGTGGAAACACTGTCGGCGGTTTCCGGCGTGGCGGTCTCTTCCGCCAAAGCGGGCAGTGCAGCAGCACTGCACAGCAATACGGCGGTCAGAACGGCCGCGCAGCGAAAACGAAATTGCATGGGATATTCCTCCTGCATGTACTTCTTTTATAAATGTGTTGATCGGAATATTTCAACTCTCTTTTGCGGGGTTCGGGGATGCCTTGATTACGCCAAGGCCCAAATCACTGGATAGCGGCGCGCAGTATTTCCAGCAGCGGGGTGATCATCCCGGCTGCAGCGGGACCGCCAAAGTTCACGATACCGCGCAGCGGCATGGAATCCAGCATCTGAGCTACGGCTTCGCTGCTGGCAATCTCGCTGCCGCCTGCGTTGCCGCCAGTCAGGGCATTGCCCGCCTGTGCCAGCACCTGCTGGATGATGGCAGCCGTGCGGTCATCCTTGGAAAGCTCGCCGATGGTGGTGTTTTCGTCAATCACGAACGGGCGGCGGCGCGGGGTGCTGAACCGCACGCTGAGCGTTGCGTGGATATCCCGGCTGGAATGGCCCAGCAAAATCTTGTACTCGCCTGGGGCGGCGTACCAGCTGCCCAGCGTTTCGTCATAGTAGCTCAAATCCTGCGCGGTCAGGGTGAACTCTACCTGCTTTTCCTCGCCAGGTTCCAGCTTGACCTTCACGAACTTGCGCAGCTCCTTGGGCGGGCGGCCGGTGGTGCCGGTGCAGTCTGCTACATACAGCTGCACAACTTCCTTGCCGGGCATCATGCCAACATTCTTCACGCTCACCCGTACCCGCACGCTGTCGCCCTCGGCAAACTCGTCCGCCGTCAGCTGGGCATTGCGGTACACAAACCCTGTGTAGGAAAGCCCGTGCCCAAACGGCCACAGCACCGGCATCTTGCGGGCATCGTACCAGCGGTAGCCGACATACACGCCCTCGCGGTATTCCACATGGCGGCCGTCACCGGGGAAGTCGAGATAACACGGGGTATCTTCCAGCCGCAGGGGCCAGGTTTCCGGCAGGCGGCCGCTGGGGTTGGCATCGCCCCACAGCAGGGCGTCCGCCGCAGCGCCAACACCTTCGCCGCCCAGATACATGCACAGCACGGCGTTCACATCGTTGGCCCAGGGGCATTCCACCGGGGAACCGGTGTGCAGCACCACAACAGTGTTTTTCTGCACGGCGGCCACGCGGGCAATCAGGTTGTTCTGGCTTTCCGGCAGGCGCATATGGCTGCGGTCAAAGCCTTCGCTTTCAAAAGATTCCGGCAGGCCCGCAAAGATCACCGCCGCGTCAGCTTCCGCTGCGGCAGAAACCGCGCGCAGGAACTCTTCCTCCTCCCGCTGGTCCAGATCAGCGGGGAAGCCCTCCACATAGCTCACCCGGCGACCATGGCTTTCGGCCATTTCCAGCGCGCTGTCCACCCTGATGGTGTTGATGTGGCTGGAGCCGCCGCCCTGATAGCGCGGCGTTTTGGCAAAGCCGCCGATGTATACTACCTTGCTGCCCTTTTTCAGCGGCAGCACACCGCGGTTCTGCAAAAGCACGGCGCATTCCTTGGCCAGCTCTGCGGCGATGGTGTGGTCGCCTTTCAGGTCCAGCTCCGGGGCCGGGGCGGCAGCTTCGTCCGCCGCGCGGAACACAATGTTCAAAATGCGGATCACAGCCTTGTCCAGCGCGGCTTCGCTCAAGGTGCCGGCTTTAACGGCGGCCACGATCTTGGCGTCATTGACACCGCCGGAACCGGGCATTTCCAGGTCAAGCCCAGCCGCAACACCTTTTACACGGTCAGCTACAGCGCCCCAGTCGGACATCACAAAGCCCTTAAAGTTCCACTCGGTGCGCAGGATATCGGTCAGCAGCATGCGGTTTTCGCTGGCAAATACATCGTTCACGCGGTTGTAGCTGCACATCACCGTCCAGGGCTGGGATTTCTTGACGGCGGTTTCAAATGCAGGCAGGTAAATTTCGCGCAGCGTACGCTCCGTCATGTCGGACGATGCGCTCATGCGGCGGTACTCCTGGCTGTTGGCGGCAAAATGCTTGATGGAGGTACCAACCCCCTGGCTCTGTACGCCATTGATGTACCCGGCGGCCAGCTCACCGGCCAGCACCGGGTCTTCGGAGTAATATTCAAAGTTGCGGCCGCACAGCGGGCTGCGCTTGATGTTTATGGCAGGTCCCAGCACAACGCCAACGCCGAACGCGCGGGCTTCCCGCCCGATGGCCGCACCCTCCCGGCGGGCCAGGTCGGGGTCAAAGCTGGCGGCAGCGGAGCACCCGGCGGGGAAGCAGACCGCCTTGCGGCTGTGGTTGGGGTCGTCCCGTTCCGGGTCCTGGGTGCGCAGGCCGTGCGGGCCGTCCGAGACCATCAGGGTGGGAATGCCCAGGCGTTCCACGGCTTTGGTGTGCCAGAAATCCGCGCCGGAGCAAAGCCCGGCCTTTTCTTCCAGCGTGAGCTGGGCAACCAGTTCGGGAATGTTGTGTTCCATCAAAAAGTCATCCTCCTTTTGTCCACCAGCTGCGGGTGGGGGGGGCAAGGGCAGGTGGCGGTTGTTCGGGCAGTGGAAACGTGCCGGATACACCGTTCCGCCCACGCTGCCTCCGGGGTGTGCCAAAATGGACACACACCCCCATATTTTGTATCATTATACACCACTTTGCACGCGAAAAGATAGCCTTTTTATTAAAAAATGTAAAGTCTGAAAACTTTTTCTGTGCAGGATGTTGGTGCGTCTGGCATTGTATTTCTCCTCTGTTTCGTGTAAAATTTAAAATTAGGATATACAGCGGCAAAAACGTTTTTTTGGCTGTATTCCAGGGAGGAAAAAATGAAAAAAGATAAACGGATTTTGGCCCTTGTTTTGGCGGCGGCCATGATGGGTACCACTGCGCTTCCGGTTTGGGCCCAGACCCCGGAAACGACGGACAGCAGCGTGGTGGAAGTGGAAGGCACGCTGGAAAACATCATAGCTGCCCGTGAAGCACTGGCTGCGCAGCCGGCAACGCTGGCGGAGGATGACAACAACATTCAGGCGGCGCAGACGATCGTGGAGCGCGTGGCCAATGCCGTAAAGAACCATACGGAAACAGCAGAGAAAGTAAATATCAAAGACCTGAACTTGGATAAAGATCTGGTGCTTTCCACCCTGGCTGACCTGAATGCGCGTGTGGAAGGCGGCGAGGCCATCAGCAAATTGTCCTGCTATTATAGCAGAGATACCGGGCTGGCGGTGGCAATCGGCCTTGAATACTGCACGGCGCAGGATGTTGCCGCCATGCAGGTAAAGCTGGACCAGCTGGTGGACCAGGCCAACACCCTGTGCCAGACGGATCTGGAAAAGGTGTTCTATGTGCATGAATGGCTGGTGCAGAACATTGCCTATGACCGGGAACACCTTAGTGATGATGTGCAGGACGACCACAACCTGCGCGGTGCCCTGCTGGAAGGGACTGCCGTCTGTGACGGTTACGCCAAAACGTATGCCCTTACCCTGCGCAAGCTGGGTATCACTGGTGTGCTGGTAACCAGTAAAGATATCGGCCATGCGTGGAACATGGTCGAGCTGGACGGGAACTGGTACCAGGTGGACTGCACCTGGGATGACCCGGTGGACGGTTCGGATCAGCTGGGATATTGCATGCATAAACACCTGCTGTGTACCACAGAGGAGATGAACACCAACCATAACGATGACGGCGATGACAGCGTTGCCTTTGACCTGGAAAACCTTGGCACGCAGAACATCGTGAACCTGGCCACGGACGATACCTATGAAAACACCTGGTGGAAAGACAAAAAGAGTGCAATCTTCCCGTGCGGGGGCGACTGGTACTATGCGTCCGGCGAACGCCTTTTCTGGCGTGATGACCTGGGCGACTGTGATTCCAACCTGGCGCATGAAGATGATTCGGGTGTGGTTGCCGGCAGTATTGCGCTGGACGGAACGCTGCTGGTCGCCACGGACAAACAAGCGTGCGAGCAGAGCAGCTGGATCAAACAATATGAACTGGATCCGGCCAGCCATGAAGTGACCGAGAAAAAGAAGGAAAGTCTCCAAAGCATCGGCATTGCGGCCCAGTGGGATGGCATTTATTATGCCGTAAGCCAGCAGGAATACCACCAGGATGTGCGCCAGTATATCAAGACAAGGGATATCCCAGTCCCCACAGCAACCCCGACTGCTGTACCTACCGCAACGCCTACTGCAGCGCCTACCGTAACGCCTACTGCAGCGCCTACCGTAACGCCTACTGCAGTGCCTACCGCAACGCCTACTGCAGCGCCTACTGCAACGCCTACTGCAACGTCTACTGCAGCGCCTACTGCAGCGCCTACCGCAACGTCTACTGCAGCGCCTACTGCAGCGCCTACTGCAGCGCCTACCGCAACGCCTACTGCAGCGCCTACCGCAACACCTACCGCGACACCTACCGCGACCCCCACTGCAACGCCGGTCAAGCCGACTGCAACACCTACCGCTACCCCTGTGAAACCCACCGCAACCCCTGCCAGCACCTACACCGGTTGGAAAACCGTGAACGGCAAGGACTACTGGTACGAAAACGGCGTAAAGCAGGGTACCACTGGCCGCGGCAAGGAAATTTATGACCCCGATTCCGACGCCTGGTACTGGCTGGACGCCAACCGGGGCGGCGCAAAAGCCGTCAGCAAGGATGTTTACCAGGAATCCAACGGCGGCAAATGGGTGCGCTATGATGCCAACGGCCATATGATCAAAGGGTGGGATACCAACGATGACGGTACCTATTACTTTGACCTTGTCACCGGTGCCATGACCAAGGGTGATATTATGGTGGACAACCTGCCCTGCAGCTTTGATATCACCACCGGCATTGGCTGCAACCTGATGTGGCACAGCATGGACGGCAAAGATTACTGGTACGAGGCTGGCAAACGTCAGGGCTATGACCCCAACAACGCAGCCTACCGCGGCAAAGAGATTTATGACCCCGCCAGCAACGGCTGGTACTGGCTGGATAACGTGCAGCAGGGAGCAAAAGCCGTCAGCAAGGATGTCTACCAGGAATCCAGCGGCGGCAAATGGGTGCGGTATGATGCCAACGGCCAGATGATCAAAGGCTGGAACACCAACGAAAACGGCACCTACTACTTTGACCCCGTCACCGGTGCCATGGCCAAAGGTACGACTACCATTGACGGCATGACCTATTATTTTGACCCTGCAACCGGCGTAAAACGGTAACAAAAAGCCATAAGGCAATACCGCATAATTCTAAGTGCCGATACGGCGAGCGAGGTGCGGCAGA
>ENA-UOJL01003407-UOJL01003407.1-human-gut-metagenome-genome-assembly--contig:-P47-NODE-3407-length-11259-cov-5.848358_pt1 | contig 11259 bp, 7 predicted proteins | sample MGYA00242347_ERZ723894 | MGnify/ENA metagenome assembly ERZ723894
TTCGGCCACGGTTCACGAGATTGCTCACAGCAATACTTCTATTATCGAATTTTGTCATGATAATCAGCTTCAATCCCTTGCTGAAGGCGTTGAAACCGTTCAGGAACTAAAAACGCTTATCAGACTCGGAGTTGACCTTATTCAGGGATATTATGCCTCTAAACCAAAGCCGCTTTTCCTTAACAGCATTGCCGCAGACGTCAAAGATGAAATAATCAAAACAAATCTTGAAATACGTCCCGACGGCATAAAGAAAATTTATGCGGCAAGAAATGATTCAGAACTTGATATACTTAAGCTTGCCCTTGAAAAATATACCGATATCCATGTTTATCAAAGTCAGCTCACTATTATCGGAGATCCTGAAAAATCGGTTAAAATGAACATCTCCATTATGGATAATCATAGCTGCGATCTTACCCTTAAAAACGTTAATATAACAAGCGGAAACAGCAAGCCTACTATATCAGTAGGAGAATATGCCCGTCTTTCGCTTAATGTAGTTAAAACAAATAAACTCGGCTATTCCGGAATCTATGTACCGATGGGCTCGCAGTTTGAGCTTACCGGAACAGGTTCTCTCACTATCGACTGCTATGCTGCTGACGGTATCGGTATCGGAAACGACTACGATCACGGTTACGGCGATATTTCCATTAATACTTCCGGTTCGTTGGAAATTATATGCAATAGCATCGAATGTCTCTGCATCGGAGGCGGCTATAACGACAGTGAATCGGAGATAAACCTGATGTCAGGAAAAATCCGGATTTATATGTATTCGCATAACGGACTTGCTGTCGGAAGCTTTAACGGTGACGCAAATATTGAGATCTCTGAAAAATGCAGTCTTGATATTACCATTTCGGGAATTAAAGTTACCGGAATCGGAAGTACAAACGGTATCGCAACTATTACGTCCTCTGCCGATATAAGTATGTCATGTACAGGCGCACAGGCAGTCGGAATCGGAGTTCTTGAAGACGGTGAGGGCAGCGTTTACATCAAAAAAGGCAAAATCAGTATGAAAATGCGTTCCGCTAAGCATTCATGCATAGGAGCGATCGGCGGAAGCGTTAATGCAATTATCGAAAATGCCGAGATAATTATTGATTCCGAAGGCGATGAAATTACCGGCATCGGCGATTCATCCGGTTCGGGAAATGTTTCTGTAATAGATTCTGCCGTTACTTTGAACGTTCTTGCGGCTCAGCCTCTTGATATCGGAACTGCCGGAGGAGAACTTAAAATTCAGAATTCTACTGTGAATTCACTTGTCAATAATAAAAGAATTGTTCACGAAGAGCAATAAGAAAGGATATGTTAATTAAATGAAGCTTGGAATGGTTGGTCTGCCGAATGTCGGCAAAAGTACTCTTTTTAACGCACTTACAAACGCAGGAGCAGAATCTGCAAATTACCCTTTCTGCACTATCGAGAAAAATGTCGGAATCGTTTCCGTCCCCGATGAACGTCTTGATAAGCTTGCAGAAATGTATGAACCGGATAAATTTACTCCCGCAACGCTGGAGTTTGTGGATATCGCCGGTCTTGTAAAAGGCGCTTCAAAGGGCGAAGGTCTTGGAAATAAATTTCTCGCCGATATAAGAGAGGTTGACGCTATCGTTCACGTCGTAAGATGCTTCGAGGACGCAAATATTATCCACGTTGACGGAAGCATCAATCCGCTGCGTGATATCGAAACCATAAATCTTGAACTTATCTTCTCCGATATCGAAATGATCGACAGACGTATTGACCGTGCTAAAAAAGCTGTTAAGGGCGATAAAAAATATCTTATCGAAATTGATTTTCTTGAACGTCTCAAAGCTCATCTCGAAAATGGAAAATCTGCAAGAGGATTCGACTTCACCGACGACGAACGTGAACTTATAAAATCAACTCCCCTGCTTTCTGCAAAACCAGTTATTTATGCCGCTAATCTCAGCGAGGATGACTTCGTTAATAACATTGAAACGAATGAAAACTACAATAAAGTCAAGGAGCTTGCCGCTGAAGAACACTCGGCTGTTCTTCCTATCTGCGCTCAGATAGAAGCTGAAATTTCCGATATGGAAGCCGAAGATAAGGCTATGTTCCTCAGCGAACTCGGTCTTGAGGTTTCAGGTCTTAACCGCATTATTAAAGAAGGATACGTTCTGCTCGGACTCATTTCTTATCTCACAGCCGGAAAGCAGGAGGTTCGTGCATGGACTATTACTAACGGCACAAAAGCTCCCCAGGCTGCCGGAAAGATACATACAGACTTTGAAAAAGGCTTCATCCGTGCCGAGGTTATCTCATTTAACGATCTTATGGAATGCGGTTCTATGGCTGCTGCAAAGGAAAAAGGTCTTGTTCGCCTTGAGGGTAAAGAATACGTTATGCAGGACGGCGATATAGTTCTTTTCCGCTTCAATGTCTGATCTGATGAATAGCAGCTTCAAGTCAATTCCGGATGACGCTGAAGAAGCGATCGCCGGAGTTTTCAACAAAGCTATCTGGACTAAGTTTAATAAAGGAATCCGTGAATATTCGCTCATAAATAACGGCGACAGGATTGCGGTCTGCATTTCCGGAGGCAAGGATTCCATGCTCTTAGCTAAGTGTATGCAAAGACTTGAACGCTTTGGAAAAACGTCCTTTGAAGCCGTTTTTCTCGCTATGGACGCTGGATTCACCGATGAAGTCCGTGAAAATATTCTTGATAACTGCCGCAGACTGCATATTCCTGTTGAAATGCATAATACAAAAATTTTCGATTCCGTTCAAAAAAGCAGCGGCAATCCATGCTTTCTCTGTTCAAGGCTGAGAAGAGGCTGGCTTTATAAAACTGCTATGCAGCTTGGATGCAATAAAATTGCACTCGGTCACCATTTCGACGACGTTATCGAAACAATTCTCATGGGAATGCTTTACGGCTCGCAGATGCAGACTATGATGCCAAAACTTCACAGTGAAAATTACAGCGGAATGCAGATTATCCGCCCGCTGTATCTCGTTCGTGAAGAGGATATTATAAAATGGCAGAAATACTGCGGATTGAGTTTTTCTCAGTGCGCCTGCCGTATTACGGAAAAAAATTCTTCCAGCGGAAACGGCTCTAAGCGTTATGAGATAAAAAAACTTCTTAACGAGCTTCGCAAATCAAATCCGGCAGTCGATATGAATATTTTCCGAAGCGCCGAAAATGTCAATCTGCGAACGCTTATTTCATATCATGACGGTGAAAATTATCACAGTTTTCTTGATGATTACGATGAAGGAATCACTGTTAAAGGCACTCGAAATAAAAAATATATAAGCAGTCCTAAGAACCTGTCTACATAAAAATTATGCGGACAGGTTCTTAGCTTTTGCAAAAAATTTGTAAAACATTATCTCTGTCTATTGCAATTAAATATTTCAGGGTGTATAATATATTATAAATAATCCTAAAAGGAGAAAATAGAATGACTGAAAAACGCAAAAAGCTCCGAGGACGGCTTATTTTTATCGGAATAACTGCCGCCGTCATAATTTTGCTCTATATATGGGGATTTATGCTTCAAACAGTTAACTATAAAATAAAATCTGATAAAATCCCGAACGGCTTGAAAATCGTCTTTATTTCAGACCTTCATAACTGCTTTTTCGGTGGAACAGATCAGTCCGGTCTTATCGAGGAAATCGAAAGCGCTGAACCCGATATCGTAATTTTCGGCGGCGACGTTGTCGACCAATGGGGCGGAACTAAGCACTCGCTTACTCTAATGAAATGGGCTGCGGAAAATTACCGCTGTTTCTACACCCCCGGAAATCACGAAGGAATGCGGGACGATGAAGAAAGCTTTATTGAAGAGGTAAAATCGCTTGGGATTTCCGTTCCAATGGGAGATTATTTCGAGCTGGATATAAAAAATCAACCGATCCGAATTTACGGCGTAATAAATGCTTACAAGGACGATCAGCTGAAAAATTCCTTTAAAACCCTCGATAACGACTTTTACAATATCCTTATCGCCCATCAGCCGGAACAATATGAAAGATATCTCGACAGCGGGGATGTTAAATTTGATCTTATTCTCTCCGGTCACGCTCATGGAGGACAATGGCGCATACCTTTTATTCTCGAACAAGGACTCTATGCTCCCGATCAGGGCTTATTCCCCGACTATACCAACGGAATGTTTGATTACAATAATGGCAAATCAGTTCATATAATAAGCAAGGGACTTGCCAAGCCGCTGAGAATGATTTTCATTCCGAGAATTTTTAACCGTCCGGAATTTACCGTGATTGAAATTGACAGTTAATCCCATTATTTTCCAGAAAAATACAAAAGAAACATCTAAAAAAATACTTGTATTTTTGGCTTATAGATGATATAATGATACATAGCGTAATACTGCGTAAAAAAGAACAAAAGGAGAAGAGGAGGATTCCTCTGAAAGGATGCAAATGGAAAAAGAAAAAAATTTAAACAATGATGCCGATAACATAATATGCGGCAGAAATCCCGTTATTGAAGCTATTAAATCAGGCGCTCAGCTTGACACTATTTACATAGACGGAACAGGCGGAAGCCTTAATCTTATCCGTCGTCTCGCAAAAGAAAATAATATTGTGGTTAAAGACGCTCAGGATAAAAAACTATCTCAGCTATCCGGCGGAGCTTCCCATCAGGGAGTTGTAGCTTTCGGAGCCTGCGGACAGTATGTCTCAGTTGAGGATATTCTCGCCGTTTCGCAAAAAAAAGGTACTAAGCCTTTCATTATTATCTGCGATGAGATCGAAGATCCGCATAACCTCGGCGCAATTATAAGAACAGCTGAAACTTCCGGTGCAGACGGTGTTATAATTCCTAAACGCCGCAGCGCTTCGCTGAATTCGACTGTTTTTAAAACCTCTGCCGGAGCGGCAAGCTATGTTCCCGTTGCAAGAGTTTCAAATCTTGCCTCCTGTATCGACACTCTTAAAGAAAACGGAGTCTGGATTTACGGAACAGACGCATCCGGAAGCGATTATTCCGAAACAGATTTAACCGGAAGCTGCGCTCTCGTTATCGGTTCAGAAGGATTCGGAATAAGCAAACTAATTCAGAAAAAATGCGATTTTATGATAAAACTGCCTATGATGGGCAAAATAAACTCCCTTAACGCTTCTGTAGCCGCCGGAATTTTTATGTATGAGGCGCTCAGACAGCGCAGAATCTCATAAAAGGAGAATCAATATGCCGGATCAGAAATTATCTTTGGAGGATATTCTGAACGAGTATTCTCCCGAAAATCAATCGCCGAAAACTCAGGTGGGACGTGTTGACGCTCAGAAAATTCTCAATTCAACGCTAAAAGCTTCGGAAACAAGCGTTGAACAAGCTTCTTCACCTATTCATTCACATAAAAAATCAAATCTTTTTGACGGAGCTCTTCGTCAGCAGACTCCGGCGGACGAATTCAAGCCGGAGGATCTTTCAAAAAAACGAATCTCTGTCGTTGATAAAGACAATATCGGAAGTATACGCACTGTAACTCATCAGAAATCAGCTTCTGCCAACACCGGAACTATCCCACCTACTCAGCTATCCCCCGGCTCAGCTCCGCAAATCAGACGTATGAGCGATTCTACCCGTGCCAAGGAAATCGAAAATCTGAAAAAGAGCAAGAAAAAAAAGAGAAAGAAAAAAGCAGATTACACTTATAATTATGAAAGCCTTGACGGAGAATATATATACACTCCACCGTCCTTCAAAAAGAAAAAGCGCAGCCGTGCGCAAATCGAAGCGGAATACGACAGTCCCGAAGGAAGAAAACAGATCACCGATATCGTCCCCTCTCCTGCTGCCGTTGAAGCTGCAAAACCTGTTGAACCCGCTCCAAGAGCAGAAAAGACAAGCATTAATCTAAGCGAAAAAGCGGAAGTAGACGCCGGCGCTCTTGATGTTCACATAACTCAGGAACAGGATGAATATCTTTCTGCAAAATCAAGGAAAAAACGTACAAAGCGTATCGTTGACTTTAATTATTACGGCGACGTCGAGGATGTCGGACGTGATATCTACGAACTGAAAAGCACTATAAATGTGCGTGTCTGCATTCTTGCAATGACCGCATTCCTCAGTATTTTTATAACGGTCGCCAACCAATTTGGTCTGCCCTTGATAAATATTCTTGAAAAAAGCAATACAAAAGCATATATCGCAGTTCATCTGCTGCTTGGCATAATTGCAGTCATCTCTTCCATGCCTGTTATTTCAAAGGGATTGAAAAAGGTTTTAACTCTTTCAGCCGATACCGATTCAATGACTGCTGTAACGGCTCTTTCATGCATTATAGCTTTGATTCCGGCTTTACTCAAACCAGAAATGGCTTCTCAGGGTAACATTCATATCTATATGCCAGTCGGAATAATGGCTTTGCTTATCAATTCGCTGGGAAAGCTTCTTATCGTACGGCGTGCCGCAAGAAACTTTAAGTTTGTTTCAAAAAATTTCGACCGGACAGGCGTTGTTTATGTAACAGACGAAGAACGTGCGGAACGGCTCACACGAGGAACACTCGGAGATTTTCCAATTCTTGCCTCAACAAGAAAAACCGATTTTCTTACCGATTTTCTGCGTTATACTTATTCATCAGATATGGCGGATACATACTGTCACAAGGCGACACCGTTCTGCCTTATCGTTTCTGTAATCGTATCCTGCTTCCTTACATTTTTCACTAAGGGAACTCTTGCTACGCTTGAATCTGCCGCTTTCGGCTTTTCGATATTCAGTATGCTTATATGCGCAACTTCATGTATCGCCATGCCTTTTGTCGTTAACATTCCCCTTGAGAATACTGCCGCTGCGGTTTTTCCGAATAAGGGAATTATGCTCGGCTATCAGAGCGTAGATGATTTTTACGATACAAATTCAGTACTTGTAAATGCAGATTCGCTCTTCCCTGACGGAACAGTCAAACTTGCAGGAATAAAGGTATTTTCAAATACTAAAATTGATGAAGCTCTTCTCGAAGCCGCCAGCCTTACTTATCATGCCGGAAGTATTATGCGTATGCTTTTCAAGGATGTAACCGAAGGAAGGGAGGAATATCTTTACCAGATCGATAACTACTCCTTTGAGGAATCTATGGGAATCTGCGGCTGGATAAACAATAAGCGTCTTCTTTTCGGAAACCGGGAACTCATGACCAGTCATAATATCGAAGGCATTCCCACCAAAACCAAAGAGGCGGAGATAACTTCCGCTAATCAGGAAGCTCTTTATCTTTCGATATCAGGCAATCTTGCGGCTATGTTCATTGTTGATATCACTGCCGATAAGAATGTTAAAAAATGGGCGAAAAGACTTTGCAAAAGCAAGGTTTGTATGATACTGAAAAGCGTTGACCCTTGTATTTCTCTTAAAAAAATCAGTTCGCTTTTCGGAGTTCCTGAAGAAATGATAAGAATTCTTCCGAAAAGACTTCACGATGATTTTGATGAAGAATCGAAAAAAGCCGTCCGTTTAAGCGCCTCTATGGCAACGACAGGAAAATTCACTTCATTTGCACAGCTTATTATAGGAACAAAGGTTGTTCACTCCGCTGTTATAATCGGACTTATTTTTCAGACCGTTTCGATCATCCTTGGATTCGGTCTTGGAATGCTGATGATTCTGTCAAAAGCATTTGAAACAAATTACGTCTATATGTCGGCAACGGCTCTTATCGTATATAATTTGGTTTGCTCTGTTTTAACCTATATAGCTGTAAGTATTAAAAAACTTTGATTTTAATCTGTATCCGGAGCAATTAATTTCCGGATACAGATTTTTTTGAAAGGAGTTCATCATGCAGAATAAAAATAACGATAACTCAGAAAAACATCTGAAAAACACCGATAATGAAAGCACAATGTATATTCCAAGCGATTCAAATGAGTATCAGCAGAACGCTCGAATTTATAATCAGCAGGCAAATCATGGCAATCAGCAGAATAATACCAATGCTAATCCCATTTATAACAATTATAATAACCCGAATCAGCAGTACTACAATGGAAATCAACAGCCGCAATACTATCAGAATCAACAATATTACGGCGGACAGCAGCAGCCCCAGCAGCCGTATTATCAGAATCAGCCTTATTACGGTGGACAGCCTCAGCCTCCTCAGCGTCCTCCTGTCGGAGGCGGATACGGCAGACAGTCCGCCCCTAAAAAAAGAAAAAAGAAAAAACGCAAAAGCATTCTCGGAAGAATTATTTCAAGAGTTATTCTATCGCTTCTTGTTATTTTTCTGCTTCTTTTCGGAATCTATTCGTGCGTTTCATTAAGCCTTATAAGCAAGATTGAACACGTTGAAAGCGGTTCAAGAAATCGAAACGAAGACGCTCTCAGCGCAAAATATGTTCAAAGTGTTCTTATCATAGGAACTGACACAAGAACAAACGACGAGCGTGGACGTTCCGATTCAATGATCCTGCTATCGCTGAATAAAAAGACCAACGAGACCATTCTCACATCTTTTATGAGAGACTGCTATGTTGATATCCCTGGTTACGGAATGGACAAGCTCAATGCCGCTTATTCCTATGGCGGACCTGATCTTCTTATGGATACTATTGAGAGCAATTTCTACGTTAAAATCGACAATTATATTTCTGTGAATTTTAATGCCGTTTCATCGATTATTGAAGCCGCAGGCGGACTTGATCTCGAAATTTCCGATGAGGAAGCTAACGAGATCAACGTTATCCTGATAAACGAAGTCAACGAACTAATGGGCGATGATAAATATGACGATCTTCTCGATAAGGGCGGCGACGTTCATCTGAACGGCAAACAGGCGCTTTGCTATTCCAGAATAAGATATGTCGGAAACAGCGATTTTGAAAGAACCTCAAGACAGCGTAATGTTATTACTGCTCTTATGAAGAAAGCAGTAAAGTCCGGTCCGAAATTTATAATCAACGTTTCAAAAAACGCTCTTCCTCATATCACAACCAATATGTCTAAAACGGATCTTTATCTGTTTTCGCTCAAACTTCCTTCCGCATTAAGATATGATACAAAACAAATTCAGATTCCTGTTGAGGGCTCTTACAGCGGAGAGGACGTATACGATGAATACGGTAACTATCAATCGGTGCTCAGAGTTAATTTTGATATGAACTATGATACTTTAGAAGACGAAATTTTCAGTAAATAAACTAAAAGGAGCTGTTTCACAAAATGTATGAAACAGCTCCTTATTTTATTTTGTAATAAATCCTTTTCTGAGTAAAGGAATGAAAATTCCTCCGGCGGCATTTCCAAGACTCATTATGATAAGATATCCGAACGATTTCAAGTTCCATGCCTCGGCAAGAGTAAAATAAAACATATTCGCAACACAATGCTCAAATCCACTGAGAATAAAAACTATTACAGGCAGAAATACCGCAAGCATCTGTCCAACCGGATTACTTATCTTTTTAAATCCGTCAGCAGCGATAAACATTAGCATTCCGCAGAAAAATGCAAGAATAAATATACTGGCGATCGTGTCGTCCATTTTAACTTGGCAAAGTCCGTCAGCCTTTTCACTTATTCCGGAAATTCTCGTATTTAAAACAAGCATCGCTGATACTGCTGTTCCGACAAGATTTCCAAACCAGATTATTACAAGTTCGATAATATACGAGGGTTTGTTTTCAACAGCATAACCGACTTTTCCGGTAAACAGATTAAAACCGAAATTAAGTATAACAAACAGTCCTGTTCCAAACAAAAACGCTCCTAAGTATTTGTTATCGCATGATAAGTAAACGATTCCTCCTATGGCAATTGCTGCGCCTGTTGCAAATGATCTTAAAAAAATGTCGATAAATTTTTTCATTAAAATGCCTCTTTCTGATAAAAATAACCTTTACAATTATATCACTCTATCTTCAAAAAGTAAAGCAATCTTTGAAAAAATATCAGTACATCAGCATTTAATTTTGATATGTTTATCAAGCGGACTTTATTTTCTTTATTCATTGTCAAAAGAGTTTATTTCCGTCTGGGCATTCTGCACTAATCATCTCAGATACCCTTTATGGGTATCTGAGATGATTACTTTCGGGATTCCAAAGGGTTGATCAACCCTTTGGCAAGGGTTTAAGGGGACAGCGTCCCCTTAATAACTTTTTTCAATTACCAGCTTTCTTATCAGAACAATATCAAACGCATCGACCATGCCGTCATCATTAACATCGCAGGAAAACTCGGGAGTATGCGTTTTCAGAACAGCTCCTGAACAATAAACGATATCGGCAACATTCACTTTTCCGTCGTGATTAACATCCCCTGTTTCATATTCCGGATCAGTTTCAGTCGATGAGGGAACGTAATCGCTTTCTGATAATTCCGGATAATTAAGCATGGTTATTCCGAATTCCGATACAGGAGTGTGATTTTTTGAAAAGCTATCGGAGCCTTTAAGAAAATATTTGTACTGAAGCTCCTCGCCGTTTTTGCCGTCCAGATCATCCCATGTTACATCAATGGCGTACCACTTCCCGTCTTCCATCTGAACGTAATTCCACATATGTCCTTCGTCATCCGTACTTGAAAAATTCCCGACAACAAGAATGCATGGTATATCTAAACTGTCACAAATAAATTTAAATCCTTCCGCATAACCTTCGCAAACCGCTCCCGGCTCCACAATTGCTCCGACAGCAGAAGTGCTAAACGGCGCTTCAAGATCATAATATGTAAAATTGCATATATAATCATGAATACTTTTCAGCTTTTCATAGCGTGTTTCCCCTTCTATGGGAGCATTTTCAGCCGCTTCGTTAAGGCGCTGTTTATACTCCAGAACCGATTCCATTGAACCGTAAGCTTCAAAAAATGCTGGAGAAAACGTTATTGCTTCCATAACAATGGTATATTTTTTAGTACGCATATTATAGCTGGAACTGTAATTTTTTACGTTTACTCCCATTTGAGTTATATCCAGCCAGAATAATTCAGGAACATCAAAAAGTGCAGAATCAATTCCCGGACGGCAGTTTGCAAAGAGAGCGCTGCCGTATATCTGATTATCTTCATCGGTCATTTTAGAGGGAATATTTGTCGAAAGTTCAATAGATACGGGTTCAGGAAGCTTAACCGTCAATTGCTCGACAGACGGCTCGGAAAGCCTGATAAAAGCGTTATACACATCGGTATTGTTTTTATCAAGATACGCTCCGAAGCTATATGAATTCTCACTCTGATCGGATGATATAACTTCGGCAGAATCATCAAAATAAATCCAGCCAAGACCA
>ENA-UOJL01003408-UOJL01003408.1-human-gut-metagenome-genome-assembly--contig:-P47-NODE-3408-length-11259-cov-5.191628_pt1 | contig 11259 bp, 13 predicted proteins | sample MGYA00242347_ERZ723894 | MGnify/ENA metagenome assembly ERZ723894
TGCAAATATTTTATTTTGATCAAGTATTTTTATAATCTTTATCATCCAAAAGAGCCATATTCTTATATCGGCAGAATATGACTCTTTTCGTTTAATATATCTAATTATTTTTTATAAGACAGTATCTCTCACGGTACACCTTTGGCGTAACTCCTGTCATCTTTTTAAAAACGGCAATAAAAGCACTCTGGGAGGAAAAGCCGAGGGATATAGAAATCTCCAGATACGATAAATCTGAGTAACGGAGCAGATTCTGAGCAGTATCGACTTTTGCCTCTTTCACAAACTGCTTTATGGAAATTCCTGTTTCCTTTGAGAATAGCCGTGAAAGATATGTCGGATTCAGACCGGTCATTCCAGCAAGAGTTTTAACTGAAAGTTCTCCACCCAGATTCTCATAGATATAATCAATGCACTTTCTGACATGAAGCGAAATGACAGTTTCTTTTCTTATCTCGTGCATTCTTTCCGCAAAATCCAGACACATTTCCTTGTATAACCTGTGAACAGAGTCAATTGTCTGACAATGGTCGGCTTTACGAGTATAAATGTCGGACAGAGTATATGCTTCATCGTGTCCCAGTCCTCCCTCCATACACGCTCTTGCGATTGCGGAAGCGGCAAGCACAAAATGATATATGCTGTTTCTGAAGCTGTTATCAGATAATATCCTCACATCTGAAATGAGGGTTAAATCGCCGTTTTCAATTCTGTTTCTGACTGCATTCACATCTCCGTTCTGTACCTCCGAATATTGTGCAGACTCATCAATATAATGAGGCGTAGTAAGTCCGTCCATTTTCTGCAAATATAAACAGGTATTCAGTTCATTTCTTGTTTTCATTATCATCTCCTGCCCCTCTTTAATTATAATTATATCACTTTTCAGATACAGAAGCAATATTTTTGATATCAAAACTGCTCTGAATAAGCTATACTCTTAACAGGGGTGAGCATTATGGAACATACAAATAATTTCATGGAGGGAAAGGTTTCGGCTAAACTGCTTGGATTCTTTTTCCCTATGCTGCTGACAAATATTCTGCAGCAAATATATTCTGTCGCTGATACGGCGATTGTAGGAAAAGGATTAGGCGATTATGCACTTGGTGCTGTTGGAAACCTGTCATCACTGTCTTTGCTTATTATCGGCTTTTCAACTGGAATGGCAAATGGATTTGCTGTTATTATCGCCCAGAATTACGGTGCTGGCAATCATTCGGTTCTCCGAAAGTCAATTGCTATTTCTGTAAAACTATCCATTGTTTTGACACTTATTCTGACAGCTGCTGGGTGTCTGATGCTGAAGCCTATTCTTCTTTTCATGCAGACAGATAAAGTGATTTTACAGGATAGTCTGAAATATGGTTACATTATTTTCGGAGGACTGGCTGCAGCGATAGCATATAACTTATGTTCCGGTATATTGCGCTCACTTGGTGACAGCAAAACACCATTTATAGCAATAATGTTTTCCTCGGCAGTAAATATTGCTCTGGACTGTATCCTGATATTAATTCTCCATACAGGCGTTGAGGGTGCGGCGATTGCTACAATTCTTTCACAGGTGATATCTTCGTTTATATGTTTCTGCAAGATACGGCAAATGCCTGTTATACAGATAAAAGCTGAGGATTTCAAAAATGATATAGCAATGTATCTCCTGCTTTTGAAAAATGGTATTCCGATGGCTTGTATGAACTCTGTTACAGCAGTTGGCTGTATGGTCGTTCAGAGTTATGTCAATGACTGTGGTGTTGCCTATACTTCTGCATATTCTGTATGTAGTAAATATCTGAATTTGTTTATGCTGCCTTCTTTGACAGCAGGATTTTCAATTTCTGCATTTGTAAGCCAGAATTACGGTGCCGGAAAAGTGGAGCGTATTAAAAAAGGTGTTCATGTGTGTTTGTTGATCGCATTGATTTCGTATGTACTGCTTGGTTTGGTCATGGCTTTTCTTCCCGAATTGCTTGCAGGATTTATGCTAAGCGAGGAAGAAACAATTTCTCTTGCAGTGGAGTATCTGAAAATATGCGGTGCAGTATTGATTCTGGTAAATCTGCTGTTCGTTTACAGGAATAGCGTACAGGGAATGGGATATCCGCTTATTCCCATGCTTTCAGGCATCACTGAAATGGTACTGCGAATACCTGCTATTATTCTGCTTATGCCTGAGATTGGATTTAAGGCAACTGCCTATGCCGAAGCAGCTGCCTGGATCGGGGCATTGACTTTGAACTGGATTGCTTACAGAATATTTATAAGAAAAAATAAACATATATGATACACGGTTAAGGCTCTCAGAACGCTCTGAGAGCTTTTCATTATTGGTTTAAGTGTCATCGGCTCAGATTGGAATTTCTATTTGATTAAGGGCAATCCCGGCAATTGACCAATTAAGCGTGAGATGATATAATAGTCATAACAAATCATCAGCATAAAATGATATAAACTTAGAAATGGGGTACAGTTTTTGAAAATCGATAGACTTATCGGCATACTCTCAATCCTTCTGCAAAAGGATAAGGTCACATCGGGAGAGCTTGCGGAAAAATTCGAGGTGTCCCGAAGAACGATATTGCGTGATATTGAGCAATCAGTAAAGCTGGCATACCAATCCTGTCTGAGCAAGGGCAAGGCGGCGGCATTTCTGTTATGAGGGATACAAGGTAGACCATTGATAAATCCAAATGCGTCATTGTGTTTTGGAAATATATCCATTGAGGGAAATTGCAGAATCATCGGCAAACCATGTGAAATGATTTTTTTCTGAAAGCAATGCGTGAGCATTTTCCCGATGCTGTAAAACGCTGGTTGGCTCTTCCCGAAGAATGTGTTATTGAATTGATTCCCAGGATAGCAGCATCATGGGTATATGAAAATGATATTCCATTTATAGAATACAGGGACTTTCATAAACTGGAATACAGAAAGGAGCGCCAATAATGCCGTTCGACTACAAAAAAATACAAGGAATTCTATATGCCGCCGAAAAAGCCTACTATCGTCACGGTGCCGCCAATGAACTTTCTTGCCGTAAGAGGTCAGGGCGACCCCAACGATGAGAACGGTGCATATAAGCAGGCAATCGGTCTGCTGTACTTAGTTGCCTTTACCATAAAAATGAGTAAAAAGGCAGTTATCAGATAGAGGGATATTTTGATTATGTTGCGGCGGGATTCTGGTGGCAGAATGACGTGTAGGGTATTGACTATAACTGCAAGGAAGATTTTAATTGGATATCGCTTATTCGTCTGCCTGATTTTGTAACCAGAGCGGGCAGTACACGAAGCAACAGAAAAGAAAAAAACTGATTTTTCCAAGGTGGAGTTTCTCACCTATGACGAGGAACTCTGTGTGCAGTGTATGCACATAGGCAGTTATGATGATGAGCCGGCTACGGTAAAGCTTATGCATTAGTTTATGGAACAGGAAGGCTATATGCTTGATATTACAGATAAGCGTTTTCATCATGAAATCTATCTCTCAGACGCAAGAAGAGTTGCTCCTGAAAAGCTGAAAACGGTTATCAGGCATCCGATAAAATAATAAATACATCGGACGGATATGCAGAGATTGATGGCATATCCGTTTTTGGGGTGACAATTTCCCGGAACAAGCAAACTAAAATCATTCCTCAAAAAAACTCTGTATCGGTTTCTCCAGAATCTGTGACAGTCCCCAAAGCTCAATGTCAGAAACCGTTCTGGTCTGGTCTTCAATTCTCGAAATTGATCCTCGGCAGATATAGACGGCTATTGTTTCAAGCTTGTCAGAAAGCTGCTGCTGGCTCATTTTCTGTTCAGTACGGAATTTTTTCACCTGCTTCCCTACCAGATTCATTTTTTTACCGTCAATAATTCTTGCCATAACGTTGCCCTCCGATTATACATTTCGTACTATACAAGTATTTTGTCTTGACATAGGACAATTATTATGATATACTAAATTAACCGCTTTTTTGTCCTGTTACAGGACAAACAAAAATTTCATCTTCCAATCACAGGAAAGTGAGGTAAAATCATGTCAAATATTATCGAAATCAAAAACATCACAAAAGAATTCAAAGTACTCAACCGCCGTGAGGGACTTAAAGGCAGTCTGAAAGACCTTTTTTCAAGGGACTACAAAATAGTCCGTGCTGTGGACAATATCAGCATGAGCATTAAACAGGGTGAAATCGTCGGTTACTTAGGACCTAACGGCGCAGGAAAATCCACTACAATCAAAATGATGACGGGCATACTGGAACCGACATCGGGAGAAATTCTGGTGGGTGGAAATGCACCCTATCAGAACAGGACTAAAAATGCACAGGAAATAGGCGTTGTGTTCGGACAGCGTTCACAGCTGTGGTGGGCACTGCCGCTGATTGAATCATTTAAGATACTCAAGGATATTTACGGTGTCAGCGATGAGGATTACAACAATATGCTGACGCTTTACAAATCTCTTGTGGATATTGAGCCGCTGCTGCATAAGCCTGTCCGTCAGATGTCACTGGGACAGCGTACCCTCAGCGATATTCTTGCGGCATTTCTGCACAACCCGAAAATCGTCTTTCTGGACGAGCCGACAATCGGTCTGGACGTTTCAATGAAAGCGAAGATACGTACCCTCATTCACGCTCTGAACAAGGAAAAGAATACAACGGTCATTCTGACAACCCACGATATGGGGGATGTGGATGCACTCTGTGAGCGTATCGTTATAATTGACAAGGGCAAAATGCTCTATGACAATGATATTGAGCATCTGAAAAAATTCTTTGGCTCATACAGAACGCTGAAAATCCGCATAGGCGGTGACTTAAAACATCAGGCTGAGAAAATACAGCAGAAACTTTCCGGTTTCAGTGTTTCTGCTGATAATGAGTGGATATCCATTTTGGTTGACGAAGAAAAATCAAAGGTCATGGAGGTACTCTCACAGCTTCAGCAATCCTATGAGATACGGGATATGCAGCTTGAAGAGATCTCCACCGAGGAAGTCATCAAGAAAATCTATGAGGAGGGTGTGCAATGAAGCTGAAAAAATTTCTCACCCTTACCCGTGCAGGAATCATTGAATCACTGCAATTCAGGCTTGGAACTTTAGTAATCATTGCCGGAAATCTGCTGTATCTCATAGTAGTCTATTTTCTGTGGAAAGCCATTTACGCCTCCGCCGGAACGGACATAGTCAACGGCATGACATTCTCCGATACACTGATTTATCTGGTACTTGCAACAGCGCTGTTCAACTTTATGGAAATGTACATAGTCTGGGAAATGGGACGAGGTATACAGTCGGGAAAAATAACGCTCGACCTGCTCAAGCCAATGGAATACCGGCGTTTTATGTTCTGGTCACTTTCCGGTTCGTTTGTAACGCAGTTTTTCTTCACATTTCTTCCCACATTTATTGTTGTTGCAATCGTTACGCACGGAGCGATACATCTCGGAATGAATCTGTTATTTTTTGCAGTTTCTGTCATTATGGCAGTTTCAATCAATTACAGCATAGATTTTCTTGTGGGCACGATCTGTCTGTATACCGAATCAATATGGGGAATCAACATTATGAAACAGGTCATAGTCACGCTTTTGTCGGGAGCGACAATCCCCATTGCGTTCTTCCCGGAACCATTGAAAACTATTGTGTATTATCTGCCCTTCCAGTCAATTTACAATGCACCGCTTTCTGTCTTACTTGACGGAAATCCCCAGCCCCGGACAATTCTGACAACACTCGGTACACAGCTGATATGGTGTGTTGTGATGATAATTCTGAGCAAGCTTTTCTGGAAGGTATCACTGAAGCAGATCACTGTGAATGGAGGCTGAGTCATGAAAAGAAAAGGTTTAGGTTTCTATCTGCGGATATACTGTAAAATCCTTGCACAGGACATAAAGAGCAAAATGAGCTACCGTGCGGACTTTATCATTTCAACGATTGGTATGATTTTCACCAACATTGCAGGGTTTGTCAGTTTCTGGATATTGTTCCGCAGCTTTCCATCTATAAACGGCTGGAGCTATCATGAAATGCTGTTTCTGTACGGTTTTTCACTGATATCATTGACGCCTGTGCAGTGTCTTTTTGACAATAACTGGAGTCTGCGAATGTATGTGTATTCGGGCGATTTTGTCAAGTACTGTTTCCGTCCTATCAATCTGTTTTTCTATTACCAGTCTGAGGTATTCGACATCAAGGGACTGGGACAGCTTGCATTCGGTATCGGAACGATAGCTTATTCGTGGAGCAGGCTGGGACTCGGATTCACACCGCTTATGCTTCTGAAATTGATTGTTTTTCTGCTGACTGCCTCGCTAATTATGATTGCTTTGCAAAATGCAGCGGCAGCAACCTGTTTCTGGATTCAGAACTCATTTTATGTACTGGATCTGGTAACAAGATTTAAAGACTATGCAAAATATCCTATTACAATTTTCAGTCCTGTATTCCGCTTTATTTTTACATTTGTAATGCCTATCGCTTTTATTGCATACTATCCGAGCATTGTGATACTCCGTCCGGATGAAGTACCCATGCTGTCATGGCTGTCGCCGCTGATTGGTGTACTGTTCTTCTGGCTAAGTTACAAATTCTGGATGTATGGCGCAATGAAATACAGCGGAACTGGGTCGTGATTATAAGAAAAACTTGGCGCAAACCGACTGAGGAAATAACATAAAGAACGATATTCTCTTAATCATTTTAAGTGAATATCGTTTTTTATTAGCTATTATCATGCAAAATTTTCCAAAAAGTTCTTTACCATATTGAATTTTGATAAAATTTGTGCTATAATTAATAATAATTTAGTAATTATACTGATTAAATTAATGATATAGATGACTCGGAAACGAGGTGAAACTATTGGATTTATACGAAGTAATACCAGAAAACCTTTTTTCAATCCTTGCATCAAAAAACAAAGGTTTATACGTTAAGTCACTTTTTGTCTTGCTGGATGCATTCAAGCAGCATTTGAAAATCTCAAAAGATGAACTGGTATCTATGATAAGTGCCAGACTGGATGATGATATTATCTCAGCGGATTTTTCGGATGAAGAATTGCTCGAAAGTGAACATTCAATTTCGGGGAAAGCACATTTTTTAGTACGAAGATTAAAAAGTGTCGGGTGGATATTAGTCGAAAGCGAAAATGACTTCAGGGAATATGTTACTGTACCGGGATACAGCTATAAAATAATTCAGCTTCTTTATGATATTGCAAACGTTTCCGAATCTGAAAATTTTGCGTATGTTTATTCTACTTATTCATCACTGAAAACTGCCGATGATACACATGACCCATATGAAATGATAACCGCGCTGAACGACGGTGCTGAAAGAACAGAAAAACTGGTAGAAAGCTTAAAATCTGTTTATCACAGCATTACATATTATAATCAGCAGCTTATCGACACGCTTGATGTAAACAATGTACTTCATTCTCATTATGAGATATATCAGGAAGAAATTGTATCAAGAATACTGCGGCCGCTTAAAATTAAAGACTCCGTTCCTAAATATAAAATTCCGATGCAGCTTATACTTAAAAAATGGCTTGTTGAAAATGACACAATTGGACAAATGGTTCACTATATCACAACTACTCAGAAGGATAAAAATGAAGATGCGTACCGGAGTGATATTTTGCAGAAGATACACTATATAATTGACACTTATGAAAATCTGGATAAGGATTTCATCAGCGTTATAGACCGTAAAAATCGTCAGTACACTAAAGCTACTACGCAGAAAATAGATTATCTGATAAATTCAGACCAGACTGTCAAAGGTAATCTGATTTCACTGCTGAAATATCTTTCAGATAAAAATTATTCGGAAAAAGCCTGTGATTTGCTGACAGATTTATTTGAGCTGTATGAACTTTCGTATATTAACAATGAAAGCCTGTATGAAAGAAAACGGGCTGCAAAACGAAATAAAAATTCAGAACTTATTATGACAGAAGATACTGTTGATTTTGAGATCAGGGCAAAGGCAATGGCTTTGCAGATCATGAACAACAAGTACAGCAAGAAAAATGTTGCAGCATTTGTAGACAGGATACTGGGAGATAAATCCCATGTATCAACAAAGGATTTTAAAATCGACGATGATGATACCTATATCATGACATTGCTGTCTGTTGTTCAGGCAAATGATAAAAATTCAAAATATGAAATAGATATATCAAACGAAATCATTAAATCTGAAAAGTACGAAATACCGCTTATGGTATACAAAAGGAGAACTGACAGATGAATTTAAACAGATTTGAAGAAATGACTCAAAAAGAAAAGGACGAATTCTCACGTATATGCAATATGCTTTTATCTGTAACATATATTCTTCGTGACGGCTCTGACGGACGCTTATCCAAAGAATACAGGTTTATCGACAGTAATTTTGACCTATTTTATGATTATCTTGAAATAAGCGGCTGGAAAATATACAAGGATATTCAGTATGGAATTATTTATGTCAGAAATACCGACGGGTTTAATAAACTGTCATTAAACAAGCTGACCACTGTTATGCTTGTCACAATGAGAGTGGTTTACGAAGAAAGCCGTGCTCAGGCGAGCAGTACAAATGATGTATGCACAACAGTCGGTGCGTTATTCGGAAAAATAGTAAATGAATTTTCTGTGTATCCTAAAAAACCGCCTCAGAAAGAAATCAAGGAATCGTTCAGGATTCTGGAGTCGCACAATCTTATCAGAAAGCTTGACGACAGTTATGATGATATTGAGTGCAGATTTGTTATTCTGCCGTCTGTGCTTATTGCCGTTTCGAACGAAAGATGCAAAACGATATGCGATGTTCTGAAAACTGAACCGGAGGAAATTATCAATGAAGAAGATAACACGATTACTGCTGATTAACTGGCACTATTTTCAGAATACCATTATTGATTTTGGTACAATTAATTTTCTTACAGGAAAGAATTCTGCTGGAAAATCAACGATAATTGGCGCTTTGCAGATTGTTCTTATGGGAGAAACAAGAAGTACCGCTTTTAACCGTGCAGCAAGCAAGAAGTCCGAAAGAACGCTGAAAAGTTACCTGATAGGTTCAATGGGTGAAGATGTTGAAAATGGTAACAAAAGTATACGAGAAGGCAAGGATTTCAGCACATACATTGTTGCTGAATTTTATGATGATAATAAATCATATTATTTTTGTCTTGGCGCAGTTTTTGACACTTTTTCAGATGGCGGTGACATCAATAAAAGATTTTTCTATCTGCACAGCCGCATACCTGAATGTAAATTTATTGAAAACGGCAAAACCATGGACAGCCGCAGAATGTCACAGTATTTCAAAGAAAAATATCCTAAGAAATATGAAACAAAGGATACTGCCGAGGGTTACAAAAATATAATTCTTACAAAGCTTAATATACACGAACGTAAATTTTTTACAATGCTGAAAAAAGCAATATCCTTTGAGCCCATAAATGATATTGAAAAGTTCATAACAGAAAATGTTTGCGATATCGAAGATGACATTGATATCACCTCTATGCAGGAGAATATCCTTTATTACAAGCAGCAGGAAGTTATGGCACAAAGCTTTGAGAACAGATTGACAAAGCTTGAGGACATTTGCAATCTGTATTCGGAAATTGAGAAACTGCGTTCCCGCCGTAAGATACAGCAGTTTCTGATCGATTACGGCACATATAAAGATTTTGTTCAGCAGATTAACAAATCTGGACAAGCTTAATGGGAATGCAATTTCCATGAGAGCGTTCAGCGTTAAAACATATGGGGATTCAAAAAAGTTTGAAAGAGAAATCAAACAGCATATTGTTCCCGTCATAAAAAAATTCGAGCCGGATCTGCTTGATGCTGAAGAAATAAGTGACCGCGCCGTATTGGCTCAGGTCGGGATAATTATGATGCCGGAGGTTTTTGAATTCTGCGGAAATGTAAAAGTTCATTTTACAAACGGCACAGTTGACTTCTCTCCCATTTCAAAAGGAGCCTGCATATCAAGTGAAAGTATCTCAGACATTCTTTCAATAGACATATCTGAAACCGACAGAATTATATTTATCGAGAACAAAACCAACTATACCGAATACTGTCTGAATAATAAAACTGAACGGGAACTGGTCGTATATCACGGTGGTTTTTACAGTCCACAGCGTGGAGATTTTTTCCGCAGGCTGTGTGCAGAAACTGATATACCAGTTTACTTCTGGGGCGACATTGATTACGGTGGTTTCAAAATGTTTGTGCGTCTGAAAAATAACATCATACATTCGCTGCAACCTCTTAATATGGATATCCATTCTTATAACCGCTATAAAATCAGCGGATTAAAGAAAAACGATGATTACATAACAAAGCTTAAAGCATTAGCTGAAAATCCGGATTATATGATGTTTAATGATGTTATTGCCGCCATTGCAGATGAAAAAATAACAGTTGAGCAGGAGAGCTTTCTGGAACGGGAACTAATATTCCTATAACCATAGTATATTAAAAGGAGTACAATAACATGATAACCATTGCCTCCACACGATTCTGCGACAGGAAAATAATGATAGAAAACGGTGCAATTGCCGAGGAGCATATGAAGTGTGCCACTTACGCAAAGTACAAGGACGGCTGTACGGCTCACTTCATCAGGATGATTGTGCTGAAATAAATCGTACTGAGTGAGCTGAACAAACTGCTTGTGAATGTTAGGGAGAACGAGGAAGAATTCGTGCGGGCAGCTATGGGCAATTCCGTTCAGAAGCAGTCATCGGAGCTTTCTAAAGCTAAGAAAACGCTCAAACAGGCTGAAAAGCGTATCGCTGAACTTGACAGACTTTTCTCAAGGCTCTATGATGATAATGTATCTGGCAAAATTTCTGACGAACGCTTTGCGATGATGTCCGCAGGGTATGAGAACGAACAACAGAAGCTTAAAGCTACAGTTTCCGAGCTAAGCGTCTTTATCGACTCTGCTGAACAGAAATCGGCTGACGTGACTGCTTTCATAAACGTGGTTCAGAAATATGAGCATATCACTGAGCTTACACCTGAGATAATGCACGAAATAATTGAAAAGATTGTGGTTCACGCTCCCGACAAGTCCAGCGGTCACAGAACTCAGCAAATCGACATTTACTACCGTTTCGATGTCGCTGTTTCAACTGCCGTTGCTGACAGCAGAAAATATGACAAAAAGAGAAAGGCTGCGTAGGATATTCTACGCAGCCTTTCATTCAAATCATTAAAACTTCTTTATGAGCGCCCGTCT
>ENA-UOJL01003411-UOJL01003411.1-human-gut-metagenome-genome-assembly--contig:-P47-NODE-3411-length-11257-cov-3.954205_pt1 | contig 11257 bp, 9 predicted proteins | sample MGYA00242347_ERZ723894 | MGnify/ENA metagenome assembly ERZ723894
AAAGATAATGGATATATGTCAAAGTCCCAGAAATCGCAGGATACCGTCCGGATTCTTTACAAACACATAAAAGGCCATGATGAACAACAACGTCAGGATCATAAACAAACGCAGCGCATAATTGCTATTCAGCCCGTTACGGTTCGCCTTCCGTTTTTCATACTCCTGTCTGAATTGCCCTTTTATATTCGGGATATAAGTTTTATCGTCGTCCTTTAAGCCGAGTTCTGCTTTTACCCTGCGTTCCCGTTCTTCCCGTTCTTCTTTGGCAGGATCCCAGTAGCGGGGTTTCAGATTGAATCTTCTGTATTCCGGTTTTTTAAATATCAAAAACATAATTACTACTGATTTTCAAGGTTATGATTTAAATCGTCCGATGGGGTAGAAGCTGCCGATGGCTTCGGACGTCCGCCGAAATGTTGCCCTATCCATTTCGGTACGATAAAAACACCTACGAACAGATAAGGATAATAAGTGATCAGACGCCATACGATGGCCATAGCGATCGCTACACCGGCTCCTCCTCCTATAATAAAGGAACCCAGATATTCTTTAAATACGAATTCGGCAAAACCGCTTCCTCCCGGAGTCGGACTGATCAGCATCATGATCCACATAATCAGTTGCCGGGCAAAAATCAGAAATTGAGTCGCCCAATCCGTATCCTTCAATACAAAAAAGGCCATTAAGATCGCATTCACTACCCAATACCGTGCCGTCCATGAAAAGAAAGTGGCTCCGAAAGTCTTCAGCCAGAAAGAAAACGGCATATGACGCAATTCGTAAGAGTTGCGGATGATATCCGAACCTGCTTCGTTGGCACTGTGCCGCCATTTACGTAAAAGCTTTAATTTGAAACATTTCATCAATAGATATTTCAGCCCCCGGGGATTCTTGAAAAGTCCGTAGCTCAGAATTAAAAGATACACCAGCTTGATCGAATAGCCGCCCACTGCAAACCAGATCAGGCTTTTGCTTACTCCTGAACTCACTCCCGACATCTCCCACAACCCGCTCGAATCCACACAAAGCAAAATAATCGGAAACATCAGAATAAAATAAAGCTCGTCCAGAAAAGAAGTAGCCATGACAATAGCCGAGCTACGTCCTACTTTGATCCCCTCTTTATTGACAAAAAGAATAGCGAGACTGGTACCGCCGATCGCTGAGGGAGTTACCGCCGAGGTAAATTCCCAAAGAAAAATAATCCGGATCGACTTGATCCAGCTCAAACGATCCCCCGAAAGAACCCGGATACGGATAACATACCCCAGATCACGGATAAACATACACATCACTGCTACGAAAAGCCAGAACACCGAGCTCCAGCCGAAAGAAATTTGTTCGAAAGCAGTGAGATCGAATTCCCGGTATAGCATATACGACACAACGCCCAGACCGATAATGACCGGGTAAATGATCTTATAGGGACTGATCTTACGGGTTAGTTTTTTATCTGATTCTTCCATAAAACGAATAATAAGAATTCGATAAAACAATAAAGTCCATAAAGTTAATGGAAAGTTTCCTGATAAGGAATACCTTCGGTCATAAACTTTATGAACTTTACAAACTTTAAGAACTCTGGAGTGGAGAGTATCGGGGTCGAACCGACGACCTCTTGCATGCCATGCAAGCGCTCTAGCCAACTGAGCTAACCCCCCATAATTTTCTTTAACGCTACAAAAATAGAATAATTCCCCAAATCCACCAAATAATCTTCAGAATTTTCTGATAAATCAACTTCCCTTCCTTATCTTCACCTTGATCGGATAATGATCCGAAAGCGTGATATCCTCCCGGGTATAACCCACCGTATATAGTGTCGGGGAATGTAAGACATAATCGATGCGGAAAGAGGGAAACTCTCCGATGTAAGTATTGCCGATGCCCCGGCCTTTTTCAATAAAACTATCCGTTAACTTCCTGCTTAATTGCCTGTAAGTATAGGAGAGAGGAGTATCGTTGAAGTCGCCGCACAATATCACAGGATAAGGGCTTCCGTCGATATGCCGTTGAATTTTCTCCGCCTGATGCGCCCGGTTCTTGTTCGCTATCATTAAGCGTGTCGTGAGATTCTTCACCCCTTCGGGGATATCGTTACCCTTCAGCCCTGAACTGATTTCTTTCATAAATTGCCGCTCCTTCTTGCCCAGCTTGTAGGATTCCAGGTGAACACTGTACAACCGCACCGTATCTTTTCCTAGCTTGAAATCTCCGTAAATACAAGAACTGCTGTAACCAGGGGCGAAAGTCAGGTGTCCTTTGTGCAGAATCGGAAGCCTGGAAAAAATAGCCATATCCTTCTCGATATAATAATAGGGGTAGGTATGCAATTGTTCGATTACCGTTTTCCGTCGGTCCGGATTCCCGTTCATTAGAAATTCCTGCAAGCAGATCACATCCCCGTCGAATTTATTCAGATAATTGAATAATTTTTCCCTCGTGTTCTTCTGATTACTCCAGCCATACACATCGAAATAACGGATATTGTACGACAAGAGCGACAAATCGTACGAAACATCCCCCGTTTCGGTTTTCGCTGTCCCGTAGTAAGTCCTGAAAGTCGGATACCCGATCGCAATCACGACTACGATCTGCCAGGCCCTCCGCTTCCAACGGAAAATCCAGTACAGTAAAAGGATAAAATTGCCGATCAGAAGATAAGGATAAGCCAAACCCAGTAACGAAAAAAAGACAAAGGTATTGGGGTTGATTATAGGGGAAAGATATGCTCCTATTAACCCGAACGCAGCGATCAAACTGACGATATATACAATCTTATCCAATATTTTCAGCATAGTAGGGAAAGCACTTCTGGTTTGATAAAGAACCGGTATCTGGTTTACTTACCTCCATAAAATCAGTTTTTAGCCTTGAAGAGGATTGCTTTTTCTTCCCGGGTCAGGCTTTCGTAACCCGAACGCGAGATTTTATCCAGAATCTCGTTGATCCGTTCTTGCTCATTCTTCTTATGGGCATTGTATTCCCGGTCGTTCATTTCCGAGACATGCTTCTTATACCTCACCCTCATCTTCTTCTTCCGCTGGAAGAGCCGTCCGATCCCTTCGAAAAAATTCACGATCCCTGAAGCAAAGTCCCGGTTTCTTCTCACTCCCACGATAAAGAACCATCCGAACAGGGCTCCGCCTAAATGGGCGATATGTCCCCCCGCATTTCCCGAAGATATACTCATAATATCGATCAGGGCGGTAAACCACGCCAGATAAACCAGTTTCACCGGTCCGAGCAGGAAAATATAGACCTTATGTTGCGGCAGATAAGTACATACCGCAAAGACGATTGCCATCACAGAAGCCGACGAACCGATAGCCCACGAGGTCAGCCGTAGCGCCGGGTGGGGGAAAGGACTGATTTGAGGCTCACTGAAATAAGGGAAAATATTATAGGCCGCAATATACAGCAAACCTCCGAATAGGCCACCCAGAAGATATACACCCGTTAATTTACGTTCCGTAAAATAATTCAGGAAAAAACTCCCGAACCAATAAAGCCATAACATATTGAACAACAGATGTAAAAAATCGAACTGAGTAAACATATAGGTGAAGATCGTCCACGGACGGCTCAATAAATACTCCGGATCTGCCGGCACGCCGATCCATTCCAGCAATGTCGGATAAAATTCTTCTCCTTTCCCCAACAACAACATCATGATATATATCAACTTCAAAGCAAGAAAAATCCCGCAATTGATATAAATCAGACGGGTGAGAGAAGAACCCTTCCGGAAAGAATTTTTGATCCCTTCCCGGATTCCTTCTGAAAAATTTCCGCCGTAATTGTTGTAATACATCATCTCTTAATAGAACCTTCGCCTGTTTTTACTCCAGTATTTGACCATAAAGAAACCGAACAACATCCCTCCCAGATGAGCGAAATGGGCTACATTGTCCGTTGCGCTATTCTGCATGCCCAGGAAAAGCTCCAGCAGACCGTATCCCAATACAAAATACTTTGCTTTGATCGGAATAGGTATAAACATCAGATACAATTCCGTATTCGGAAACAGCATTCCGAATGCCAGCAAGATACCGAATATCGCTCCCGAAGCCCCGATCATCGGGACATTTACTTTCAGTTCTACGATCTGACGGAAGAGTTGTTTTCCTGCTACAATGTATTGTTGCGAATCCGGATTGTTGGTCCAATTATCCACCACCTCCCACACCCACTGGGCCGGATGGCCTAGCTGACGCTCCACAAGCTGCGCTAAAAGCGCAGGAGAAGGCGCATTCTGGAAGGCATAATATTGCTCCATCAGCCGGTGGATTTCCAACCAGCCGACCGCACTATTCAGCAAGCCCGCCCCGATACCGCAGACAAAATAGAAAATCAGAAAACGCTGCGTTCCCCATACCGACTCCAGTATCCGGCCGAACATAAAAAGAGCGAACATATTGAAAAACAAATGCCCGAAAGACCCGTGCATAAACATATGTGTAACATATTGCCATGGGCGCCAAAAGACAGATTGCGGCAAATGAAGTCCTAATAGATGGGCTGTATCCACATGCATCCGGCTATCGATAAACATACTCAGAAAGTACATCACGATGTTCAGAATCAATAAAATTTTGACAGCAGGGGTAATACCGGTAAAAGGACGATAGTTTTGCATCATTGTTCAGTTTTGGATTGTGAATGCTGATCGGTTCGTGGCTTGGGCCTTTGTATAGGTCTCGAATCTCTGCGCTGATCCTGTCTCGGGCCGTTACGGAAAGGCCGTTGTCCTCCCCGTTCTCCGTTTCTTTCATTTTTTTCGTTACGGGGAGTGTTAGAGTTTCCATTTTCACGATTATTATTATTTCGTTGCCTGGAATGACGCTTCTTCTGCTTCTTTTCGTCGAAACGGTTCAGGCTTTCTTCTCCCACGCCGTCCGTATATTTTATATCTGTCGGGGTATTTCCGCTTTCTTCTACCGCTTTTGGAGGAATAATTCCTTTCCGGTTCATCGCGATGATTTCCTTTACCCGTTTCACCGGAATCTGGATAAAAATACCCTTCCCTTCTTTATCCGTACTATAAGACATCATCTGACCGAAGATATCCGTTTTTTGATGGTAAAGCAAACCCTCTCCCGTATTTAAAGTAATATTGGTCGAAGGGAAATCTTTCTGCGCATCGACGTACGCATCCACTTCATAGTTCAGACAACATTTCAGTTTCCCGCACTGTCCGGCCAGCTTCTGAGGATTCAGCGAAATATCCTGATAGCGGGCGGCTGAGGTCGACACCGAAATAAAATTCGTGATAAAAGTCGAACAGCATAATTTGCGTCCGCAGGGACCGATACCCCCGATTCTGCCTGCTTCCTGACGTGTCCCGATCTGTTTCATTTCGATACGGATATGGAAAGTCTCCGCCAACACCTTGATCAGCGTCCGGAAATCCACCCGGTCGTCTGCGATATAATAAAATATAGCTTTTGTTTTATCTCCCTGATACTCCACATCACCGATCTTCATATTCAGTTTCAGGTCGGCTGCGATTTTCCGCGAACGGATCATCGTATCGTGCTCTAAAGCAATGGCTTGTTGCCATTTCTCGATGTCGTGGGGTTTGGCCTTCCGGTATACCTTCTTCAGCGGATTCCGCTCGAGATCCACCCGTTTGATCCGGATTTGTTCCTTTACCAGTTCACCCGATAAAGATACTACCCCGATGTCGTGTCCCAAAGCTGCTTCGACCGCCACGATATCTCCTGCTTTTAAAGCTAGTTTCGACGGATTACTGTAAAACCCTTTCCGTGTATTTTTAAACCTTACTTCTACGATCTCCGGGGCACAATCCGTTGCAGGCAGATCTTCCAGCCAGTCGTATACCGTCAATTTCCCCGCTAGCAAACGATGGTCGATTACCGGCACATCCCGCCGCGGATGCTTCGTATGAAGTTCCTGAATTTCCTCTTCTTCCTCTTCTTTTTTCGGGACTGTAAATTCCCCGGCTTCGATAATTTCTATCTCTTCCGTCTCTTCGATCTCTACGGCTTCCTCCGTCGGTTCCCCCGGTTGTTCACGGGGCTCCCCGGTCGAAGGCCCCGATTGCTCAGGCGTCGCTTTGCCGTTTACTTTTTCTTGCCCGGGCGAAACGAATTCTTCTTCCTGGCTTATATTTTCGTTATTGTGTATATCGTTCATAAATTGATTTTTTCATTATATATTATTGTACGTGAAAACAGTTTCAATTGGGTCTGATATTTTGCATGACTTTTATGCAGAGATCCGTAAAAATGATTTTTGCATTTCCGTTCCGGCTGATGTCGCTATAAGCACGCTCGAACTCGTTACTCAATGGAATGACATTTCCTTCATGTACATAAGGGGCAAAGCGTTGTGAGAAATTTTTCTCCCGTTCCGTCATATAATTCAGTTGCTCCAAACCGAAATTCCGGACAAAATTTTCCCGGATCATCCGTGAGGCATGCGCTAAGAAATTCTTTTGCCTTTCTCTTCCAAGGCTGCATATTTCATTGACCCATTCATTCACCGGAAGCATTTTTCTTTCCCAGCACAGCCGCATGAGGCTGATAAATTTTTCCTGGTTGTAAATTTGCTCTTCTGTTTCGTCCAGCAACCGCAGGGCTTTATACCAGTTTCCCGAAGCTACATGGGCATATTCTTCCGCTTTTTGTGCAGCGATTCCTTTTTCAGCTATCAGCTGTCGTTGTATTTGCTCCTGATGCAGGGGAGGAATGTGAATACGCTGCAAACGCGATTGTATCGTATTGATGATCTGTTCCGGATGCTCCGAAACCATCAGAAACAATGTCTTGTCGAACGGCTCCTCGATGATCTTTAACAGTTTGTTCGAGCATTCCGGATTCATCTTTTCCGGCAACCACATCACCAGAATCTTATAATCCGATTCGAATGATTTCAGGTTCAGCTTACGGAGAATATTGGCACTTTCTTCGGTATATATCGCGGCTTGTGCATTATCCTCTACTCCCATTTCCGTATACCATTCTTCCAGACCGAAATAATTCGTCCGCGTCAGCAGACGCCGCCATTCGTTGATATATTCATCACTGACCGGGCTTTTTGTTTTCCGGACAACCGGAAATACAAAGTGCAGATCCGGATGGATGTATTTCTGTATTTTCCTACACGAAGGGCATTCTCCGCAGGCATCTTCTTTTTTATCACCTGTGCAAAAGACATATTGGGCGAATGCCAAAGCCAAAGCCAGAGAACCGTATCCCGTTTCTCCGGCAAATAGTTGGGCATGACTGATCCGCCCCGTCCGGAGAGAGGTGATCAGTCTTTGCTTGATATCTTCATGTCCGATTACATCCTTAAACACTTGTATGAATTTAGGGGTAAATCATTGATTCAGTTTAATGCCTAATTCCTTGAATTGCTCGGCCGAAATCTCCGACGGAGAATCGATCATCACATCCCGGCCCGAATTGTTTTTCGGGAAAGCGATGGTGTCTCGAATGCTGTCCAGGCCTGCAAACATAGAAACCAAACGGTCGAAACCGAAGGCGATACCACCATGAGGAGGAGCGCCGTATTTGAAAGCATTCAACAGGAAACCGAATTGTTTTTCAGCTTGCTCCGGGGTAAATCCCAGACATTTGAACATCCGTTGCTGCAATGCTGTATCATGGATCCGGATAGAACCTCCCCCTACTTCCACGCCGTTGATCACCATGTCGTAGGCATTCGCTCTCACATCTCCCGGCCGTGTTTCCATCAAATCGATATCCTCTGGATTCGGAGAGGTGAACGGATGGTGCATCGCATAAAAACGTTGTGTCTCTTCATCCCATTCCAACAACGGAAAGTCGACGATCCATAACGGTTTGAATACATTTTTATCTCTCAATCCCAGCCGGTTTCCCATTTCCAGACGAAGCTCACACAACTGGGGTAAAGTTTTGTTTTTCGCTCCGCATAAGATTAGGAGCAGATCGCCCGGTTGAGCTTGGCAGGTGTCTAGCCATACTTTCAGCTCTTCGGCCGTATAGAATTTATCTACCGACGATTTTATGCTGCTGTCTTCATTGTATTTGACATACACCAATCCTTTCGCTCCTACCTGCGGACGCTTCACGAAATCGGTCAGCTCGTCCAGCTGCTTACGGGTATACGAAGCACAACCCGGGACACAAATCCCTCCGATATATTCTGCACTGTTGAATACTGCAAAGTCCTTGGTTCGGGCCAGACGGGTCAGGTCTACGAATTTCATACCGAAACGGATATCCGGTTTGTCACAACCATATTGCTCCATCGCTTCATGCCACGTCATCCGCGGAAATGCCGGGATATCGATGCCTCTGATTTCTTTAAAAAGATGGCGGATCATATCTTCGAAAATACCGAGTACATCTTCCCGTTCTACAAACGACATTTCACAATCGATCTGAGTGAATTCAGGTTGACGGTCTGCCCGAAGGTCCTCGTCCCGGAAACATTTCACAATCTGATAGTATCGGTCGAAACCGGCGACCATCAACAGTTGTTTGAAAGTCTGCGGGCTTTGCGGTAATGCATAAAACTGTCCCTGATTCATCCGCGAAGGCACCACAAAATCACGGGCTCCTTCGGGAGTACTCTTGATCAATACCGGCGTCTCTACCTCCATAAATTGCTTGCCATCCAGAAAATTACGTACCAAATGCGCCATCCGGTGACGCAATTCCAGGTTCCTGCGCACCATTTGCCGGCGTAAATCGAGATAACGGTATTTCATCCGGATCTCGTCACCCCCGTCCGTATTGTCTTCAATAGTAAAAGGAGGTATCTCCGAACGGCTCAGAATCTTTACCGTATCTAAGATAATTTCGATCTCTCCTGTAGGTATTTTATTGTTTTTACTGGCTCTCTCCACCACCTTACCTTGAATTTGAATCACAAATTCCCGTCCTAACTGTGCCACTTGTTTTTTTATCTCTTCAGAAGCAGATTCTTCTGCCACCAATTGGGTAATTCCGTATCTGTCGCGGAGATCGATAAATGTCATGGCTCCCAGGTTTCTGATTTTCTGAACCCAGCCACTCAAACAGACATTCTCGTTTACATTTTCAATCCGAAGTGCTCCGCATGTGTGTGTTCTGTACATTATATTTTGTTTTTATAAAGTGATATGTTAACAAGGGGGTATAAGAACCCTATTTACCAATTGGCGAAAATACTAAGAATTTATCAAATAATAGAAAATGAAAGGAAAAAATGCTCCCGATAAATTCGTATCTTTGAAACCCGTTTAAATCGGATTTGCCATGAACTATATTGACATTGTTATTCTCTTGTTTTTACTATACGGCGCTTTCCGTGGATTCTCGAAAGGATTGATTATCGAGGTCGCCACTTTAGCCGGGCTGATATTGGGGGTTTTCATTGCCATACGTTACAGCCCTTTTACCGAAGGGATATTGAAAGACTTCCTGAATATCACGTCCCGTTACTTGTCTTATATCGCTTTGGCCGTTACCTTCCTGTTGGTTGTGATTGTTGTCTATTTGCTGGGGAAGATGTTGACCAGACTGGTCAATATTATTTCGTTGGGGTTGGTCAATAAACTGCTTGGCACCCTCCTCGGTATCGCAAAATATTTCATTATGGTTTGTGTACTTTTAATGATTGTCGATGCTTTGAACGATAAATTCCATTTTATCAGCGAAGAAACCAGGGAGAACAGTTTGTTATTCGATCCTTTTCTTAACTTTGCACAACAGATGTACAACACGATCCGCTTTTGAAACGATATAAAATAGAATACGATGAATTTTGTTGATGAATTAAAATGGAGAGGCATGATTCATGATATCATGCCGGGAACAGAAGAACTATTGGCTAAAGGACAAACTACGGCATACGTAGGTATCGACCCGACTGCCGATTCTCTGCATGTCGGACATCTGGTCTCTGTGATGATGATGAAACACTTTCAGATGGCCGGGCACAAACCGATTTTTATTATCGGTGGAGCTACCGGTATGATCGGCGATCCTAGTGGCAAATCACAGGAAAGAAACTTGTTAGACGAAGAGACTATCCGTAAAAATATGGCCGGGATCAAAGCTCAGTTATCCCGGTTTATCGATTTCAACTCCACTGCTTCCAATGCTGCTATTATGCTGAATAACTACGATTGGATGAAACAATTCTCATTTCTGGATTTCATCCGTGAAATCGGTAAGCATATTACCGTCAACTATATGATGGCTAAAGATTCCGTAAAAAAACGCCTCAGTAGCGAGTCGGCCCAGGGTATGTCGTTTACAGAATTCACCTATCAGCTGGTGCAGGGATACGATTTCCTTCATCTGCGTAAAAACTACGGTTGTATGTTGCAGATGGGAGGTTCCGACCAATGGGGAAATATTACTACCGGAGGCGAATTGATCCGTCGTAAAGAAGGGCTCGACGCCTATGGCTTGACCTGGCCGTTGATGACCAAGAGCGATGGAAAAAAATTCGGGAAAACCGAATCGGGGAATATCTGGTTAGATCCCGAACGTACTTCTCCTTATAAATTTTATCAGTTCTGGTTGAATACCACCGATGAAGATGCCGCACGTTATGTCAAAATCTTCACCATCCTGCCTCCCGCTCGGATCGATGCTTTGATCGCTGAACACCGGGAAGCTCCGCACCTCAGGAAATTGCAGAAAACCCTGGCAAAAGAAATTACTTGCCTGATCCATGGGGAAGAAGCTTACAACCTGGCCCTGGAAGCCTCCCAAATCCTCTTTGGGAATGCAACCTCCGAGACCTTGAGGAAAATCGATGAAAATACTTTCCTGTCCGTATTCGAAGGGGTTCCCCAATACGAAATTGCGGCGGCCGATTTAAAAGCAGGTATCTCCATTGTCGACTTCTTAGCCGATAAAACAGCCATCATGTCTTCCAAAGGAGAAGCCCGCAGAGCTTTGAAATCCAATGCTATCGGTATCAATAAAGAAAAAGTACAGGGTGAAGAAACCATCATCGGTGAATCTCACCTCATCGACGGAAAATATATCCTCGCCCAAAGTGGCAAAAAGAATTATTTTCTCGTAATCGTTAAATAACGGCTCCATAAAATACAAGGCTACAAAAAAGTTTATTCTTTTTTGTTGCCTTGTATTCTTTAGGCAGTTATATACATGTTTATACTTATAAACTTACATTTAGGGTAAATTATGTATATAAACACCTTTTTTATTTCAACTCTCCCCCCCAACTCATCAACTCAGTAACTCATCAACTCAATAACTCATCAACTCAATAACTCAGTAAC
>ENA-UOJL01003418-UOJL01003418.1-human-gut-metagenome-genome-assembly--contig:-P47-NODE-3418-length-11231-cov-25.252147_pt1 | contig 11231 bp, 8 predicted proteins | sample MGYA00242347_ERZ723894 | MGnify/ENA metagenome assembly ERZ723894
ACATCTTCATCCGTTTGTCAAGAACTTTTTTCGATCTTTCCAATCTTTTTTCTTGGCTTCGTCCGATTTGCTGCGCTCCCTCAGAACGCTCGGCTATGATACCATCGAAACCATGGTTTGTCAACCCCTTTTTTCATTATTTTTCACTCTTTTTTATATTTACTATCACTTGTGTTAATATCGGCACCAGACCCCAAAATACAGCCGCTCCCACAGCCCAGACCCACATTGGAACCGCATATGCAAAGAAACTCCCCCCGAACGCCAGCAGACAAAACATGCCGCTTTCGTTTTCTCCAATCCGTTTTCCTCTGACTGCCGCCGCCATTTTTCCTGCTGCGCACGCCAGCATTGTCAGCAGTGTAAACAGACCCAGCAGCTGCGCGACCGACAGCAACAGTTCAAACCGCTGCATGACCGACATCACAGAAAGACTTTTTGTCAGCGTGAGAAACGGCAGCGGCTCCTGCCGCGCCAGTTCCGGCGACAGGCAGGCCGCGGTCAGAAACGCCGGAACTGCCGGCAGAAGCGCAGACACCGCCGCAGTCCCAATCGAATTGCGCGGCATTTCCTCTTTTGCTGCGATAAATGCCAGACACGCGGGTGCCAGACACAGACAGAGTGCCAGTGCTGCATCTGCCGGCACCCCTTCCGGCCGACACCAAGCTGCCTGCACATGACGCAGGGATGCCGCGGTAATGATCGCATACAATCCCGCAAGGCATAAAGCCAGCGCCCCGCAGACACGCCCGACGGCCAATCTCCCCTTTTGCCCAGCTAACGCTGCCAGCAGCAGCGGAATCGCAGACAGGAACGGCCCCAGATCATCCTCAAACGCAATCTGGCTGGCCGCAGCTGCGCCGGAGGCTGCAAACAGCAGCCACAAAAGTTCTGCCGCTGCCGCAACCCGTCCGCCGCCTGTTCCGAATGCCTGGTCAAATGCCTCCCGCATACAAAGTCCAGAACGCCGCTGCATTACCTGCAGGCAGACTGTGAGCACGCAGGCAAGCACGCTCCCGCCCAGCACCCAGAGCCAGCCGCTGCCCGGCAGCGCCATCGCCGCCGGAACGCTCAGCGCGCACAGGCTCCATGCGCGCATCTGCCGCGGCGTCAGCTTATCCCGCAAGAATAATCCCTCCGTTTTCTCCCGGCAGCAGAACCGCCGGGCTGAGCGTTTCGCCGCGCAGGAGCGCAGCGTGCGCATCCGCCAGCGTCACGCTGCCGGGGTGCGCCTGCAAAAAATCCACGCAGCTTTCTGCGTCCAGCGCGTCCATCCGCGCCAGATACAGCTTTGCCGCCGGGCGGAACTGCCGCTGCTGCACCACTGCAGGCAGAAGCGCCTGTGCGCTTTGCAGGAGAATAATATGCTCTGCCGTGTCCAGGAAGAGCGTGCCCTCTGCACCTTCCCGCATGGCCGCAAGCGCATCCGGGAGGGTCGCGCCGGAGCCGGACGCGCCGTTGTCGCTTTCCACGGTGATCCGCCCGTCCTTCTGCGCGATCATAAGCACCTGCGCGGGCAGGAGTTTCGCCGCATCCGTCCCGGTGCGCGGCAGCATGCACAGACTGACCACCGAAGTCGCAGCCAGCAGCACGATACTGATTTTATTTGCGATTTTCATCCTGCCCGTCCCCCTGATTCTTCAGATCCTGTGGGCGCAGCGTCGCTTCGCGCCATTTCTGCCGCGCCAGAAGCGGACGCAGCACGGCGCGTCTTGCCCGTGCGTCGGAAAACGGCGCGAGATAGGATACGTCCAGGCTTGTCAGCCCCGACAGGTGGATCAGCAGCGCAATGCCGCCCGCCGTCAGCGCGAACAGGCCCCCCGCTCCCGCTAAAATTGCCAGTGCGAAGCGCCAGATACGAACGGCGTCTGATAAATCCCGGCTCGGAAGCGTAAAGCCGCAGATCCCGGCAGAGGCTGTGACGATCAGCGCGGCAGGCGAAACGAGATGCGCATCGACCGCCGTTGTGCCAACGACGAGACCACCGATGATGGAGACTGCCGTGCCGATGGCCTGCGGCAGATGAAGTCCCGCCTCCTGCAGAAGTTCAAACGTGGCAAGCAGGCCAATCACCTCGAAGACCGTGTCGAACGGCACCTCGCGCTTGGATTCGATGATCGCCAGCAGCAGCTTCGTCGGAATCATCTCCTGATGATACATTGCCATGGCGACATACAGCCCCGGCAGCAGCAGCGCTGCCAGCAGTGCCAGGTATCGCAGCACCCGCAGGCAAGACGCCGAGAGATAATCGACCGCGCGGTCCTCCGTCGATTTCATCAGAATGCCGAGATTGACCGGCGCCAGATATCCCAGCGGCAGCCCATCGACAAGCAGACCGACCTGTCCGTTCAGAAGCCCCTGGCAGAAGGTGTCCGGACGTTCGGTATATTGTAATAGTGGAAATGCGGTTCTTCGTGAACCGGTGACGTATTCCTCAACGCTCGCGGGTGTGAGCATGCCGTCAATATCGATTGCCCCCAGCCGCTTTTCCATGCGCCGCACCAACTCCGGCGCGGTCAGATCCGCGAGATAGCAGACTGTGACGGCGGTTTTCGTGCGCAGACCGACGGTCTTCTGCAAAAAGCGCAGCTGCGCTGTGCGCAGATGGCGGCGCAGGAGGCTTGTATTGATGCGCATCGTCTCGGTAAACGCATCCTTCGCGCCCTTGACGGTGTTTTCCGACTCCGGCGCGGAAGGGCCGCGCCGCGCGCTTGTTTTCGTTTCAAAGCAGAGCGCCGTATCCGTTCCGTGGAAAAGCACAGCGCAGTAGCCGTGCAGCAGCTTGTCCGCCGTCTGCGCAGGGCTTTGCGTACGCTCGGCGACGGCACAGTAGACTCTCGCCCGCTCCGCCTGCGTCAGAACCTCCTGCATGCTTCCCGGCGTGACCGTCTCCATCAGCGGCTTTAAGACCTGCTCGGCGATATCTCCGCCCGAGGTCAGCCCATCCAGAAACAGAAGCCCCAGCGTCTGCCCGCCGACCGTGATCTGCCGGGTATTGAGATCCGCCGTATCGCCGAAGCACGCCTGCACGTCCTCCATGCCCCAATGCGCCATCGTTTTGCCTCCTGTGTGGATGATTCTTCTGTCATTTTTCCGCAAATGCAGAAAAGTATACCTGTTTTCCGCACCGCAGGTTTGCATATCCCGCCTGTTTGTGGTAGACTATAGCGAAAGCGATTTGAAATCACACATATATAATATGTATCTGGAGATGTACCGCCATGTATGAATTGATCACCGACAAGACGCTTGCGGAATACGAAGCGTTTGTGCAGAGCCACCCGAAGGGCAATTTTGCGCAGAGCAGTCTCTGGGCCAAACAAAAGCCCATGTGGACATGGGACGCCGTCGCCGTGCGCGGCGAGGACGGGAAAATCAAAGGCTCTCTGGCCCTCATGACCCGCAAGGTTCCCGGCATCGGCCGGACGCTGATGTACGGCTGCCGCGGCCCGGTCTGCGATCTGGACGACCGCGAGACGTTTGCCCAGCTGCTGGAGGGCGCGAAGGCGCTGGCGAAAAAATATAAATCATATGTTATCAAGCTCGACCCGGACGTGCCGTCGAGCAACACGGCATTCGCCGCGCTCATGCAGTCGTTCGGCTTCCGGTGCAAGGAGGGAGGGAAGAATTTTGAGGCCATCCAGCCGCGCTATGTCTTCCGTCTGAACGTCGAGGGCAAAACGGAAGATGAGCTTATGGCGTCCTTCCACCAGAAATGGCGCTATAATATTCGCCTGGCTGAGCGCAAGGGCGTAAGCGTGAAGATCTGCGGCAAGGAAATGGTCCCGGCGTTCGCCGATCTCATGCTGACGACCGGCGTGCGCGACGGCTTTGTCACGCGCAAGCCGGAGTATTTCGCGAATATGCTCGACAATCTCGGCGAGCACGCGCGGCTCTACATGGCCTTCGACCCCGAGGGCGCGCCCATCGCGGGCACGCTTGCCATCCACTACGGCGACAAGGTCTGGTATCTCTACGGCGCGTCCAGCAACGAGCACCGCAATCTGATGCCCAACTATTTATTGCAGTGGCGCATGATCCAGTGGGCCGTTGAGACCGGCTGCCGGGTCTACGATTTCCGCGGCGTATCCGGAAACGTCTCCGAGGATAACCCGCTCTACGGCCTGTTCCGCTTCAAGCAGGGCTTCGGCGGGGACTTCACCGAGTTCGTCGGCGAAGAGGATCTGGTGCTCTCGCCGGTCATTTACTGGGCCGTGGAGCACGGCACGTCGGTCTTCAAGGATCTTCGCAAGACCGTCTATCTCATCAAGAACCGAGACAAAAAATAACGCAGGAGGCGCAGCATGAAAGCGTATGTCGTCGACTCCGCCGCCGTGCGGAGCAATCTGCAAATTTTAAAGGAGCGTGCAGGCAGCGCAGTTCTCTGGGCCGTTTTAAAGGGTGACGGCTACGGCCTCGGCCTTGTCCAGATGGCAGCGATCTGCCGGGAAGCCGGCGTCACGCACTTTGCCGTGACGGAGGTTTCCGAGGTCAGCCGCCTGCGCGCAGGCGGGTTTCAGGATTGTGACATTCTGATGCTCCGCCCGACCGCCGACGCGCAGGAGCTGACGCAGCTTCTGAACCTCGGCGCGATTCTGACTGTTTCGAGCCAGAACGACGCAGCCGTCCTGAACGGCGTGGCGGAAACGCTCGGTGTCCAGGCGCAGGTACACGTCAAGATCGATACTGGCATGGGCCGGTACGGCTTTTTGCCGGACGAGCTGGATCAGCTGCTGCCCATTTTCAAGTATATGCCCGGCCTGCACGTGACCGGCATTTATACGCATCTGCATTCCGCGTTCTGCAATCAGAAAGCAACCATCGTGCAGGCCGAGGCGTTTCAGGGCGTTCTGGACAAGCTGCACGCCGAGGGCTGCGACACCGGCATGGCGCATATGCTGAACTCCGCCGGGCTTTTGAAATACCCCGAATACGCGATGGACGGCGTGCGTGTGGGCTCGGCCATCCTGGGGCGTGTGTCTGTGCGCGGAAATTGGGGTCTTGCCCACATCGGCGAGTGTCAGGCGACGATCGAAGAGCTTCGCTGGCTCCCGAAGGGCCACAGCTGCGGCTACGGCGCGGGCTGGACAGCGAAAAAACCCACCCGCGTGGCCGTTTTTTCCGTGGGCTGGTACCACGGGTTCGGCGTGGAGATGGGAAACGATCTGTTCCGTTTCCGCGACTGCCTGCGCGGCGTTCTGCGGAATCTGAAGCAGATGGTCTTCAAAAAGCATATCTATGTAACGGTAAACGGGAAAAAGTGCCGCGTGCTGGGCCATATCGGCATGCTGCACACGTGCGTGGACGTGACGAAGCTTCCATGCGCGGTCGGCGACACTGCGGTTTTTGACATCAAGCCGCTGCTGCTCAAGGGCATCGAGGTCGTCTACCGGTGAGGAGGGGCCATGTCTGATAAAATTGCCGCCATTGCCACGGGCCGTGCCCGCACGGGCATCGGCATTCTGCGCCTGTCCGGCGACGGGTGCATTGAGGCCGCGGAACAGGTCTTCCGGCTGAACTCCGGCAGGCCGCTTTCTTCCCTCTCCGACCGCAAGCTTGCGCTCGGCACGCTCTTTGACGCACAGGGACGGCCCATCGACCACTGCATGGCATTCATCTCCCGCGCCCCGCATTCCTACACCGGCGAGGATACCGCCGAAATTCAGTGCCACGGCTCCCCCGCAGCACTGACCGCCGGGCTTGAAGCGCTGTTCGCCGCAGGTTTCCGGCAGGCGCGGCCCGGTGAATTCACGCGCCGCGCGTTTTTGAACGGCCAGATGGATTTGACGCAGGCCGAAGCCGTGATCGATCTCATCGACGCCGAGACAGCCGACGCGGCGGCAAACGCCGCCGGACAAGTTGCAGGTGCGATCCGCAAAAAGATCGACCCGATCTACGACGGCTGGGTCGATCTGTGCGCGCATTTCCACGCCGTGCTCGATTACCCCGACGAGGATATCGACCCCTTCACGCTCTCCGGCTATGAAGCATCTCTGACAGAAAGTAGCCGTCAGCTTACCGCACTGCTTTCCTCCTGTCGTCGCGGCCGGATGGTGCAGTCCGGAATCAAGGCGGTCATTCTGGGCAGTCCGAACGCCGGAAAATCCAGTCTTCTTAACCGCCTGTCCGGCTTTGACCGCGTGATCGTCACCGACATTCCCGGCACGACGCGCGACACGGTCGAGCAGACCGTCACGCTCGGGCGGCACCTTGTCCGGCTGGTCGACACGGCGGGCATCCGCGACACGCAGGATGTGATCGAAAAAATCGGCGTTGACCGCTCGATGGAGGCCGCGAAGGACTGCGACGCGGCGCTGTTCGTCGTCGACGCGTCCAGACCGCTGACGGACGAGGACCGCCGCGCGATGGGCGCGGCGCTCGAAGCGCCGGAGGCGATCGCGATTCTGAACAAGCAGGATCTGCCCGGCGCGATCGAGCCGTCCGATCTGCCGTTTGCGTACATTGTCCCCATCTCCTGCAAGGACAGCACGGGCTTTGACCTGCTGGAGCAGGCGTTTGATATGCTCTTCCCGGACGATGCGCCGTGCGACGGTTCGCTTCTGACAAACGCGCGGCAGGCCGGTGCCATTCTGCGCGCAAAAAAATCCGTCGACTCCGCCGTGCAGAGCCTGCGTGCGGGTATGACGCCCGACGCGGTGCTGGTCGATCTGGAAGCGGCCATGGATGCGCTCGGCGAGGTCACGGGCCGGACGATGCGCGAGGATATCACGAACCGCATTTTTGAGCGGTTCTGCGTTGGAAAATAAACCACAGAAATCAGGTTTTACTATGATCTATCTCGACAATTCCGCCACCACGCAGCCCTGCCCCGCCTGCGTGCGGGCCATGACAGAGGCGCTCACGGACTGCTGGGGCAATCCGTCGTCCGTCTACGCCCTCGGTATTGATGCCGCCCACCTTCTGCGGCAGGCGCGGCAGGCGGTCGCCGCCGCCCTCGGCGCGGAGCCAGACCGGGTGTTTTTCACCTCCGGCGGCACAGAGGCCGACAACTGGGCCATCCTTTCAGCCGCTGAACGTCTCGGCAAGCGCGGCCGCCACATCATCACGACCGCCGTGGAGCACCACGCTGTCCTTCACCCCATGCAGAAGCTGGAAGCAAAGGGCTTCGAGGTCACATATTTGCAGCCTGACCACGACGGCAATATTACAGTCGAGGAACTGAAAAAGGCCCTCCGCCCCGATACCATTCTCGTTTCCGTCATGATGGTCAACAACGAGACGGGCGCAGTCATGCCGATTGCCGACATGGTAAAGGCCACGCGCCGCGCCGCGCCGCTGGCACTGTTCCATACCGACGCAGTACAGGGCTTTCTGAAGGTCCCGTTTCGGGCAAAGGCGCTCGGAGCGGATATGATCTCCGTCTCCGCGCACAAAATTCATGCCGCAAAGGGCACGGGCGCGTTATATATCCGTCCCGGCCTTCCCCTCCCCGCCTTCTTAAACGGTGGCGGACAGGAGAGCAACTACCGCTCCGGCACGGAAAACATGCCCGGCATCTGCGGCTTTGGCGCAGCCTGTGCCGATACGGATGCGAAAGCAGACATCGCGCGCATGGCGCAGCTGCGTGATCTGGCCCGGGAAAAGCTGTCCGGCATCGACGGCCTTGTTCTGATCGGCAGCCAGACCGCGCCGCACATCGTCAATCTGTCCCTGCCCGGCCTTCGCTCACAGGGCATCATCAACTGCCTGCAGTCGGACGGCATTTATGTCTCAGCAGGCTCCGCCTGCTCCAAGGGCCACCGGAGCCATGTGCTTGAGGCCATGCACCTGTCCCCCGCCGTCATTGACGGCTCCATCCGCGTCTCGTTCTCCCGTGACAACACGGAAGCCGACGTTGACGCGCTCTATCACGCGCTGCTGCACGCAAAGCAGACGCTGAAGGGCTGAAAATGACACGAATCCCCGCTTGCTTCGCTGAAAACCCCAGTGAAGCAAGCAGGGATTTATTAAGTGTTGCCCCTGTAGGGGTCGATGCCCACATCGACCCATTGGGAAGTTACGAATTCGCCAAAGACTCCCGTAAAAACAGCACATTCTGCCGGTCTGGGTGGGCATTGGCCCCTACTCACAAAACAGAGAGCCTTCCGTAAAACAGCCGCCTCTGCTCAGTTCTTCAGGCTCTGCATCGGGGCCGGGATCCTCCCGCCGCGGGCGATAAAGTCTGCGGAGGACTCCGGGTGTACCGGCATGATGGGCGCTGCGCCGAGCAGGCCGCCGAAGGAGACTTCGTCTCCAACTGTCTTGCCCGGAGCCGGGATGAGGCGCACGGCGGTCGTCTTGGAATTGACCATGCCAACGGCGGCTTCGTCCGCGATGATGGCGGAGATCGTCTCCGCGCTCGTGTCGCCGGGAACGGCAATCATGTCAAGGCCCACCGAGCATACGCACGTCATGGCCTCCAGCTTGTCAAGCGTCAGAACGCCGCTTCTGGCCGCAGCAATCATCCCCTCGTCCTCAGACACCGGGATAAACGCACCGGACAGCCCTCCGACGGAACCGGAGGCCATCAGGCCGCCTTTTTTGACCGCATCATTTAAAAGCGCCAGAGCCGCCGTCGTTCCGTGCGTCCCGCACGTCTCAAGTCCCATTTCCTCCAGAATGCGCGCTACGCTGTCGCCCACAGCGGGCGTCGGCGCGAGGGACAAATCAACAACACCGAACGGCACGCCCAGCCGCCGGGACGCCTCCTGCGCCACCAGCTGGCCCATGCGCGTGATGCGGAAGGCCGTTTTTTTGATGCACTCGGCTACCTCGCCGAAGGGCCGGCCCTTCACACTCTGCAGCGCGTGGTACACTACGCCCGGCCCGGATACACCGACGCTTACAACTGCATCGGCCTCACCCACGCCGTGGAACGCGCCTGCCATAAACGGGTTATCCTCAACCGCGTTGCAGAATACGACAAGCTTCGCACAGCCAAGGCCATCGCGTTCCTTCGTCAGTTCAGCCGTCTTTTTGATTGCCTGCCCCATGAGCCGCACCGCGTCCATGTTAATACCCGCTTTCGTTGTGGCAACGTTGACACTCGAGCAGACAAGGTCTGTCTCGGCCAGCGCCTGCGGGATGGCAGCGATCAGCCGACGGTCGCCGGAGGCCATGCCCTTTTGCACAAGAGCGGAGAAGCCTCCGATGAAATCCACGCCACAGGTCTTTGCGGCGCTGTCCATCGCCTTGGCAAACGGAACAAAATCCTCCGTCTCGCACGCGCTTGCGACCAGCGCGATGGGCGTGACGGAAATGCGCTTGTTGACGATGGGAATGCCAAGCTCCCGTTCGATCTGGCAGCCTGTCGCAACCAGATGCTCGGCCTGCCGGCAGATCTTGTCGTGAACTTTCCGGGCGCAGGCCTCCGGATTCGGGTCGGCGCAGTCCAGAAGCGAAATGCCCATGGTGATGGTGCGGATGTCCAGATGCTGATGGTCGATCATATCGACCGTGGACATGATATCGGAATGGTTCAGCATGGTCTGTCCCCTCCGTCAGATGGTGTGCATGGCCGTGAAGATGTCCTGCCGCTGGATGCGGATGGACAGGCCCATCTGTTCGCCCTTTTCCGTGACGCGGGTCTGCACCGTGTCAAATTCCGGCGCGCCAGCCGTCCATTCGACCAGCATAATCATGGTAAACGTGCGCTGCATAATGGTCTGGCTGATTTCCACGACGCTGATGTGGAGTTCTGCCAGCAGCGTGCATACCTCTGCAATAATGCCGACCCGGTCAGGGCCGACGACGGTGATAATGGCTTTCATGTGTCGTTCCTCCTGTGCGCGGATATGGAAAAGGGGCCGTGCGGCCCCCTTTTTATTTTTAGAATTTCGTATGCTCGGCCAGCCAGTTCTTCAGTTCGCTGATGGGAACGCGGACCTGCTCCATAGAGTCGCGTTCGCGGATGGTAACGGCGTTGTCTGCCGGGGTCTTGTCGTCGCCGACGGTCGCAAAATCGACCGTGATGCAGTACGGCGTGCCGATCTCGTCCTCGCGGCGATAGCGCTTGCCGATGGAGCCGGTGTCGTCGTAGTCCAGCATGAAGTCGCCGCACAGGTCCTGATAGATCTTTCTTGCGGGCTCGGCCAGCTTCTTGCTCAGCGGCAGGATCGCAGCCTTGTACGGAGCCAGCGCCGGATGCAGGTGCAGAACCACGCGCACGTCGTTCTTGGCCTCGTCGATGACCTCCTCGTCATACGCTTCGCACAGGAACGCCAGCGCCACGCGGTCGCAGCCGAGCGACGGCTCGATGACGTAGGGGATATAGTGCTCATTCGCTTCCTGATCGAAATAGGTCAGATCCTTGCCGGAAGCCTCCTGATGGCGCTTGAGGTCATAATCGGTGCGGTCGGCAATGCCCCAGAGCTCGCCCCAGTCGGTGAACGGGAACGCATACTCAATATCGGTCGTGGCTCTGGAATAGAAGGCCAGCTCCGCCGGCTCATGGTCGCGCAGGCGCAGGTTTTCCTCGCGGATGCCGAGGCTCTTGAGCCAGTTCACGCAGTAGTCCTTCCAGTATGCGAACCATTCGAGGTCCGTGCCGGGCTTGCAGAAGAATTCGCATTCCATCTGCTCAAACTCGCGGGTACGGAAGGTGAAGTTGCCCGGGGTAATCTCGTTGCGGAACGCCTTGCCGACCTGGCAGACGCCGAAGGGCAGCTTGCGGCGGGTGGTTCGCTGGATGTTCGCAAAGTTCACGAAGATGCCCTGCGCCGTTTCCGGCCGCAGATAGCAGGTCGAGGAGGAATCCTCGGTCACGCCGATAGCGGTCTTGAACATCAGATTGAACTTGCGGATGGGGGTAAAGTCATGCTTGCCGCAGACGGGGCAGACGATATCCTCGTGCTCGGCAATAAACTTGTCCATCTCATCGAAACTCATGGCATCGACGTTGACCTCATGGTGCTCCTCGCCGATCAGCTTGTCTGCACGGTGGCGGGCTTTGCAGGCCTTGCAGTCGAGCAGCGGATCGGAGAAGCTGGACACATGGCCGGTCGTGATCCACGTCTGCGGGTTCATGATAATGGCCGCGTCGAGGCCTACGTTGTACGGGCTTTCCTGCACGAATTTCTTGATCCAAGCCTTTTTGACGTTGTTCTTGAATTCAACGCCGAGAGGGCCGTAGTCCCAGCTGTTGGCGAGGCCGCCGTAAATTTCGGAGCCTGCAAAAACAAAGCCGCGGTTTTTGCAAAGGGCAATGATCTTGTCCATGGACTTTTCGCTGT
>ENA-UOJL01003420-UOJL01003420.1-human-gut-metagenome-genome-assembly--contig:-P47-NODE-3420-length-11227-cov-5.928661_pt1 | contig 11227 bp, 3 predicted proteins | sample MGYA00242347_ERZ723894 | MGnify/ENA metagenome assembly ERZ723894
AAAAATAATAAATTAAGATACTTTATTGATAAATATTTATTAGGAAACGTAATTGTTAATATGCATTTATTAAAATTTATGTATAAAAAGGAGAAGGTCATTATGTATATTCCTGAAATTCCAAACAATAGTTTGACAAGCGAAATTGAAGAAATCGTAAAAATTGCCCGTGCTGTAGATGGGGAGGCGTATTTTGAATTCAATGAACCTGCAACTGAGGCAGAAATCGAAGAGACAGAAAAAGAATTTGAAACGCAGCTTCCTGAATCATATAAGGATTGGGTGAGATTTTCTAACGGTTCTGTTATATTCAACACAAGATTATCGTTCTTTTCTATACATGATTTGAAAAGATATCAGATCTCAAAATTTCCACAGGATCTTATCATAATAGGTCAAGTAGTTGGAGATGGCGAGATTTTATGCATTTCCAAATCCACCGGAAAATTTATTAGATGTTTTGATGGAGAAGAGCGCAGTTTTGATAATCTGAATCAATTTTTTGTTCCTCTATTGAAGAGTATGCGGCGTAATGCGGAGGAGTTGGTTGGTTCGTTTTAAAACACCTGTTAAAAATAAATATAAATTACATAAGGAGAAAAAATGATATTTGAAGAATTGTTAGAACAATTTGATGCTGCAGGTAATGCGAAAAAAAAGGTTAATGTTATCAAAGGCTGGACTCAAGAACAAAGGAAAGCCTTTTTTAGAGGATTAACTTCAGAGCAGAAAATTGATGTGATGGATTCCCTTGGAGCCAAAGGCAAGGTACTGCTTTATAATGCAGTAGATATTACAGAAAGAAAAAAGTTTTTGGAACTTCTCACTGAAAGTGCAAAGGACGCATTCATTGAGGAAATTAGAGCTCAGGCGGTAACAGATTTTTGGTCTGAAGAGAAGATACTAATTCGACAGGGAAAAGGAACGTATAACTGGACTGTAAAGGAACAAGAATATATCCTGCACAATAATAATCATACGATAGATGGAATAACATATGAAGGACATCATATGTATTCAGTAAAGACATATCCTGAGTATGCAGGAGACTGGAGAAACATACAAGCACTTAATTATACAGAACATCAGTCAGAATTTGGTGCACATAACGGAAATACTAAGGTTAATCAAACAAAAGCATATTTTGATGAACTAATAATGAAAAACTATGATTTTTCCGTTGATCCGACAACATCAACAGATAGACTGGCTCCTGTTTTTGAATTAACAAATGTTTGCGATGAAGTCAAAAAAATGGATTCTTATGTAAATGCAGTGCATAAGGATTATTCTGAAATCATCCCTAATTATGTCATAATGGATGATATATCGAAAATACAGGCACAAAAGTTCGAGTATATTTGGAGTTTGAAACGTGGTAGTGATCCTAACATTCCAGATGACTTTGAAAAATATATTGCCAAAATATATACAGATCCTGTTTTAAAACAAAGTGATGATATATGTGAAAAGATGGCAAAAAAAATCTTCATTGAAACAAAAGGCAACAAAGCGCTAATTGCAGAAATAGAGAAGATGTCAACAGAGAATGCCTATGCGTTTTTATCAAGAAACAGCTTTTATTCTACCAAAATAAGCGATGCAATACTAAAAAATGAACATTTGGGAATAGTTTCTTCTAAAACAATAGAATTAAATGCTTGGTTTACTAAAATGAAGGCTGAGTTATTTAATACTTTCATTAAAGATGAGAGTGTATTAAATCTTATTAAGGGCGGCGGTAAAACTGTTATCACGGTTTTAAATATTCTTGATTTTATTGAGGTAAGTGTTGATGTTTTTATTGGATTGAAATACAATACAATGTCCGAAAGTGAAGCAGGAAGAGCAATAACAGAATGTATTTTTGCTACTGCTTATAGTGAGGTCGGTGCTGTTGCAGGGGCAACATTGATTGGAGCAGTTGCATCTCTCGGGGGACCAGTTGCTGGAGCTATAGGAGCGTTTTTGGGTGGCTTAGTTGGAGGTACATTAGGTTATGTTATCGGAGGTATGATAGGAGGAGAATTCTATGATAAGGCATACTCCGACGTTTTTAGTGTTATCGATAGCTTATCTTCCGATGGTCATCACGTCTTAGAAGGTACAAGAGGCAATGATTGTTATAATTTTGCAAACGGTCAAGGTACCATTTCTGATATGTATAGACCATATAGAACTTATTATATAGATGGTTTGGATGGTAACGATTATATTGCTGGATATAAAAATGATGATAAGATTGTTGGCGGTATGGGATACGATATGCTCGTAGGTGCTGGTGGAGATGACACTATATACGGTGATAATGAAAATGAGGACACACCTGAGGGCGGAAATGATATCATTTACGGTGGAAGTGGCAACGATACAATCTATGGTGGTGGTGGAGATGACATCATTTATGGTATGGGCATTTGGACTAATGATAGTTTAATGGGTGCAAATGATGGAGTTTTCAGATTTCCATTTGAATTGATGTTGATAACATTTGACTTCAATCCGTATTCAGAGGATGATCTGACAGATAATGACACTATACATGGTGGAAGCGGAAATGATATAATATACGGCGGTCCTGGAGAGAATCAACTGTGGGGTGGTTCTGGGGATGATCAGATCTACGGCGGACAAGACGATGATTATATTTTTGGTAATAGTGGGAATGACTTTATCGAGTCCTATGGCGGTTTATACAACTTCATAGACGGAGGTAGAGGTGATGATTGTCTGTTCTGTACTCATGTGGGTTATTCTGCTGAAAGCAGAACGGAAATCTATGGTGGTGAAGGAAATGACACTATTAAAACTAATGGTGGTAATAACAAGCTTGTCGGAGGAACGGGTGATGACTGGATAATTGGAGGTGATGAAAATGATGTCATTTTCGGCGATGATGAGCTCTATACAGCCCAGGAAATTGATGGTTCAGATACTATTCATGGAGGAGCCGGAGACGATAAGGTATATGCTGGTGGCGGTAATGACATAATTTATGGCGATAACGGTATTGATTCTATTCATGGTTCAGATGGTGATGATCAGATCTATGGCGGAGATGACAAGGACTATTTGTACGGTGATGCTGGAAATGATACAATTTATGGCGATGGAGGAAACGACTTAATTTATGGAGGTAGCGGTAATGATATTGTTTATGGAGGAATTGGAGATGACAAAATAAACGGCGGTGATGGATGGGATAATCTTTACGGAAATACCGGCGATGATGAAATATATGGTTTGGCAGGCAGAGATATCTTAGACGGTGGCAGTGGCGATGATAAATTGTATGGTGGCGATGAAAATGATTCGTTCTTCTTTTATTATGGATATGGTCATGATACGATTTTTGATATGTATGGCATAAGCAATATTGAATTGGATGAATTAAACATTGATGACTTGGATTACAATTGGTCCGATAATTCAAGCGATTTGGTGATTTCTTTCTTCTCAACAGATGATACTTTAACGATAAAATCATACGTTGATTATTATGATAATTATTATTTTTGGATTAATGACGAAAGTTATCAAATCATTGATAACGGAAATGGTCTGAATCTTGTGCTGAACGAAAAGTCTAATATAGGTATTGTTAATGGATATAAAACCCATTGGGATAAATTGCATGACAATACATCCAACAACAATATCAAGAAATACGAATCTGCTACAGTTGCCCAACCACCGAGAGATCCTCTTGTTATCGATCTTGGCACTCCCGGAATTGATCTGACAACAATTGACGACGGTGTATACTTTGACCTTGATAAAAACGGATTTGCTGAAAAGACAGCATGGATTGGCACAGAAGATGGCTTCCTTGTGCTTGATAGAAATGGAAACGGCATTATTGATGACGGAGGAGAGCTGTTCAGCGATCAGGTCGAAATGAGCGACCACAGCCTTTCTACATCTGGCTTTGCTGCATTGTCAGAACTGGATGAAAACGGAGACGGCGTAATCGACATCAATGACTCTCGATTTGATTCCCTGCAGGTATGGGTTGATGCAAACCATGACGGCAATTCTGAAAATGAACTGCATTCGCTCGAAGAACTGGGCATAACATCCATCAGCCTGAACCATATCCAGACAGATACGGTTGATTCCGATACAGGCACTATTGTTACGGAATCTTCTGTTGTGACATTTGCAAACGGAACTGTAAGAGAGATCAGTGAGCATTGGTTCCAGATTAACTCCGCTGATACTGAGGAGATCACAGTAACTGATGTTGAAAATGATCTGACCTCCTTTGGTAATATGCACAGCCTGTCATATGCCCTTGAAAATGATGAAAGCGGGGAACTTCAGACATTGGTCGATTCTTTCAAGAACTCAGATAACTTTATTGAAAAGCGCGTCATTGCAAGAAAGATCCTCTACTTCATTACAGGTTCATCGGATATCATAATGAATTCCAGAGGAGGTGCAATTGATGCAAGAAGCCTTCATGTTCTCGAAATGATCATGGGCGTAGATTCCTTTGTTGGCGTAAACGGCAGTACTACACCTAACTCTACCGCGGCATCTATCCTGAATCAGCTCTTTATGGATTTTGACAGAACATATTTCAATCTCCTGAATAAAGTTCTTGGAGTAGCTGATTATCTGGAAATGATAGAGGAAAATCCGAATGAAAATGGAGAGATCGTTCTTGACCTCACATCTGTAGAGGAGGTTGTAGACCACTACATTTCAATTGACATGAATGTGAACGAGATGCTCTACAACATCGGTGTCTATGTAAAAACATATGACAGCACTTATGGCACAAATTATCTAAGTTTCTTTATTTCCCATTATCCAGACTACGCCGCCGAGATTGCTGCAATGGTAAACAGCAATTTTGTAGTCGGAACTGATGAGAATGATACGCTGAACGGCTCCAGCACACAGGATGTTATCTGGGCTGAAGGCGGAGACGACAGAATCAACACCGGCAGTGGTAACGACATCATCTACGGGGGTACAGGAAACGATACGATCAATGCGGGTTCTGGTGATGATGTAGTCTACGGCGATGAGGGCGATGACGATATCACCGGCGGTGACGGAAACGATCTTATCTATGGCGGAGATGGTGACGATATCATTAAGGGTAATACTGGAAACGACACGATTTACGGTGGTATCGGAAATGATACCCTCGATGGCGGAGAAGATGACGATACTCTTTACGGTGAAGACGGAGATGATTCTCTCAGCGGCGGTACAGGAGATGACATGCTTTCCGGCGGCGATGGCAATGATACCTATTACATCAATGCTGACCACGGCAACGATACAATTTATGACTCCGAAGGACTCAGCACCCTTGTTTTCGGTGACGAGTTGAGTGCAGATGACTATTCATTACATATTGACATAAACAGCGGCATTTCTCTTGTCAATACAGAAACCGGAGAGACGATCTCTATTCCGGATTTCATCAATATGCCCGAATTCTATGACTTCACATTTGATGGTGAAGCGCAGATCATTGGAGGCGGCGATTCTCGCCAGGTTATCGAAGGTACTGACGAAGACGATGTCATTACAGGTGGCGACGGATTCAACATTATCAAAGGCAATGACGGAAACGACATTATTACAGGCGGAGATAATCTTAACTTCATTTACGGCGGAGATGGTGATGATACCATTACCGGCGGTAATGGCACAAACATTATCCGCGCTGAAAATGGCAATGATGTCATCCGTGACGGCGTTGGTGACAGTTATCTTGACGGAGGCAATGGTAACGACACTATCTACGGCGGCGATGGTAATGATATAATTATCGGCGGTGCTGGAAATGACCAGCTCTTCGGCGAAGATGGAGATGATGTAATCGCAGGAAACGATGGAGACGATGTACTTTACGGTGAAGATGGTAATGATACGCTTTATGCAGATGCCGGAAATGATGTACTTTATGGTGGGAATGGCAATGATTCGCTGTTCGGCGGGGACGGCGATGACACACTCTACGGAGATGCCGGAGATGACTATCTTGAAGCCGGAAATGGAACAGACACGCTCTATGGCGGCGTAGGAAATGACACATTTGTCGGTGGAGAAGGTATCAACTATATGTATGGTGAAGAAGGCGACGATACTTTCTATGGTGGAAACGCTTTGAACTATATGTATGGTGGAGATGGAGATGATAACTTCACTGGCGGAGAGCTTGCTGATTACATCGAAGGGGGTGCCGGAAATGATACCATGAACGGTGGAAACGGCAGCAATGAGATGTATGGCGGCGACGGAGACGACTACGTCTATGGCGGAAACGATGATGACTATATCGAGGGTGGCAATGGAGACGACCATCTCTATGGCGGCAACGGCGTGAACACAATTTACGGTGGCGCTGGTAACGACATTATCTACAGCGGCGACAATGGTAGCTTCCTCTATGGCGGAGACGGCGATGACCAGATCTATGCCGGCGGCGGTGCAGATGTTCTTGACGGCGGTGCAGGCAACGACTATCTCCAGGGCGACCACGGCGGCGATACCTATGTCTTTGGTATTGGCTATGACATCGATACAATCAACGCTTCTGCCGACCTGAATACCATCCTCATCCACGGCTACACAGCCGCTGATATGCATAATACCAGAATGGCGAATAATGACCTTGTGATTGACTTTGGTATAGATACAGGTGACAGACTGATCATTCAGGGCTTCTTCAATTTCAACAGCAATCGAGACTTTAACTTTGTGTTTGACGATGAGACCGTTCTTGGACAGCACGACATTCAGGCTGTCTCTGCACCGATTTACGGAACAGATGCTGATGAATGGCTTAGTGTACAGGGGAACGACGATGGTATTATCTACGCAGGAGCAGGCAACGACGGACTCAGCGGCGGCAGCGGAAACGACGAGCTGTACGGTGAGGATGGTGACGATACGCTCTACGGAAATGACGGAAACGATACTCTCGATGGTGTAACAGGTAATGATACTCTTTGCGGTGGAAATGGCACAGATACATATATTTTCGCAAAGGGCTATGGCAATGACACCATAAATGAATGGGGCAGCGATCGCAGCATTGTAAAGCTGACTGACATCAACTCCGATGAAGTTACTATCACAGACCAATGGGGTTCGAATCTTGTTGTTTCGATTAATGGCACAGATGATACTCTCGTAATCAGCAACTTCAAGTGGGGACAGGCCACCTACTCATTCGAGTTTGCAGACGGAGCAATTGCAACAGTCAACAAGGATACATGGAAACTTGAATTCAGCAAGCTGCCTGATATTCTGGAAATGAGCGAAGATGAACTTGTTCAGGAAAACGCAGATATTCTCAGCGAAATTTATGCTGACGACAGCCTGACATCGGATCTTCTCACAGAATCTGACAGCACAGTAATTTCCGATATTTCGGACAGCGTATCTGTTACAGATGAATCAGACGAAGTTACAGATCAGACCGATATTCAGGTTATGATCCTGACCGAGAATATGTCCGCATTTGCAAATGAGGACAATGTTTTCGATAACGCTGACGTTTTTGAACCGACAGACGATATGTCTATGATGAATCAGCTTCTTGTTGGTTCTCAGGTGCAGTAATTTGATTTTTTATAGTGCAGCGGCTTAGATGCTGCTGCATATTTTTTTGAAAAGAGAGGTCGAAATATGGAGAAAAAGCAAGACAGCGGCTTGTCCTGTTTTATGATCGTAATGAAATTTCATGGTATTCCAATCACAAAGGAACAAGCTGAAAATCTGTCCGTGCTTGATCCGGAGCAGAAAACCGGGGAAATCGAAATAATCCAGTCTGCAAAATCATTGAAAATGAGAGCGAAGCTGTGCAGACTTAAATTAAACAAGCTAAAAGACGTTAAATCGCCTATTATAGCCAAAAATAAAGACGGCGAATTTTTCATAATCGCAAAATCCAAAGAAGATAAATTCATGATTCTTTTTGCAGATAAGACGCAGCCCGAAGTTAAATCCCGTGAGGAGCTTTCAGAGATCTGGGACGGCACAGCAATTCTTATCACGAAAAAAGGTATCATGGACAGAGAAGCGGTTTTCAGTTTCAAATGGTTCATTCCCACGATTCTGAAATTCAAAAAGGAGTTCATTCAGGTTCTGATCGCTGTTTTTACAATTCAGATTCTGGGAATCCTAACACCGGTTATGACTCAGGTCGTTGTGGACAAGGTGCTTGTGCATCGGAGTATTTCCACGCTGAATGTGCTTGCTATCGGTATTGGAATTGTGTACATTTACGAATTGATTCTGGGACTTGCCAAAAATTATGTATTCACACATACCACGAATAGAATTGATGTTATGCTCAGTTATAAGCTGTTTAAGCACTTATTTGCACTGCCGCTTAAATATTTTGAATCACGCAGAGTCGGTGAAACGGTTGCAAGAGTGCGAGAGCTTGACAGTATACGGAGCTTTCTGACGGGAACACCGCTGTCTTCAATGATAGATCTGATTTTTATCATCGTATACATCGTGGTGCTGTTTTTCTACAGCAAAATGCTGACAGTGATAGTTATCTGTTCAATTCCCGTGTACGCAATTCTTTCGGCAATCGTAACTCCGTTGTTCAAGAAAAGACTTGATGAAAAATTTGAAACCGGAGCGAATACGCAATCATTTTTAGTAGAATCTATCACAGGCGTGCAGACTGTAAAATCCTACGCATTAGAGCCAAAATTTGAGAAGAAATGGGGCGATTTGCAGTCCGATTATGTCAAGGCAAGTTATAGAACTTCAATGGTTTCTGCAACGGCAGGCACGACTGGGCAATTTATTCAGAAAGTATTTGATCTTCTGATTCTGTTTTTCGGAGCAAAAGCAGTCATGGACGGCAATTTTACTGTCGGACAGCTTGTAGCATTTAGAATGCTTTCAGGAAGAGTCAGCGGACCGGTTCTTCGGCTTGTACAGCTCTGGCAAGAATATCAGCAGGCATCATTGTCCGTAAAGCGAATCGGTGACATTTTCAACACTGCTCCCGAACCAATTCTGAATACCAATCAGACAGCAATGCCGAAAATCAACGGAAAAATCGTATTTGATAAGGTGCATTTCAGATATAATCCTCAGGGCAGTGAAGTCATCAAGGGAATGAGTTTTGAAATTGAACCCGGAACAATTGTCGGAGTAGTCGGACGAAGCGGTTCGGGAAAAAGTACGATTTCAAAGCTGATTCAGCGTTTGTATATCCCGGAGGGCGGCAAGATTTCCGTTGACGGTATGGATATTTCACTTGTAAATCCGGCAATGCTCAGAAAGCAGATCGGCGTAGTTTTGCAGGAAAACTTCATGTTCAACGGCACGGTTGCGGAGAATATTTCTATCCACTTCCCTACTGCAAGTATGGATCAAATTATACACTGTGCCAAAATTGCAGGCGCTCATGATTTTATTCTGGAACTTCCAAACGGCTATAATACGATAATAGGCGAAAAGGGCATGGGGCTTTCCGGCGGTCAGAAACAGCGTGTTGCCATTGCAAGAGCGATTCTTGCAAATCCAAGAATTCTGATTTTTGATGAGGCGACTTCTGCTCTTGATTATGAGTCGGAAAGTATCATTCAGAATAACCTCAAGGAAATCTGCAAGGGCAGAACGGTTCTGATTATTGCTCATAGACTTTCAACGCTTAAAGATGCACAGAAAATTATGGTAATTGATAAGGGCAGTCTTGTGGAGTACGATACGCATGAAAATCTCATGGCACAAAAGGGACTGTACTGCCACCTATACAATCAGCAGCAGAGGGGTGATGTTGATGGATAATAAGATGAGCGAATACATACTTAAACACAGCAGAAAAAAGGATAAAGAGCTGAAATACGACTTTATGCCGTCGCTTCTTGAAATCATTGAACGTCCTGCACACAAGGCAGGAACTGTGATTATTTTCGGAGTATTTACGCTCCTGATTGCAGTGATTGTGTGGGCTTGCCTGTCAAAAATTGATGTGGTTATTACATCAAGCGGAACAATGCAGCCTGTAGGGAATATCAGCACTCTTAATACTTATGCCAGCGGAACCGTGAAAGCAATCAATGTTGAAGAAGGCGCATATGTGAAAGCGGGAGATGTTCTGATTGAACTTGATACGCAAAGCATAGACATAGATGTAGAATCGCTTAATAATCAGAAGGAGATTCTGGAAGCACAAAAAGAGATCTACACTATGATAAAAAACGGTAAAGATGTTACAACGGTCGATGTTGCAAAGTATAGTTCAAATCTTCAGCCATACATCCTGACTATCATTGACAATGACAAGGCTTATCAGAATAATCTGAGCATTCTTGAAAGTACAAAAGAAAATGCAGGTCTCACCCGTGATATTGCACAGATCAAATACGATGATTATAATACAAATCCTGCAATTTCTATGGCAGAATTTAATGCACAGGAACTTGTGCTGAAACAAGCAGAGAATGAATATCTGCAAGCTGAAATGAACATTTTCAATGCTCAGACATCTTACAGTGAGCAAATCAACTCCAGCGTTTCGGAGATCAACAGCAGACTGAAACAAGCAGAATCTGAACTTGAAAGGTATCAGCTCTCACTTGAATATCAGAAAATCACCGCTCCGGTCAATGGTTACATCAACAGCATCGCAGTAAACAACATCGGGGAGGCGGTCACATCCGCACAGCAGATTGCAACTATCGTTCCGGCAGACTCTCCTATAGAAATGGTTTGCTATGTAAAAAATATGGATATTGCTGATATTAAAGTCGGTATGGAAGCGGAGATAAAACTGGAAGCTTATCCGTATAACAAGTATGGTACGGTCAAGGGAACGGTGAAATATATCAGTCCAAGTTCGTTCAGCAGCGAACAGATGGGCAGTGTATATCTTGTCAAGCTGGAGATTGCTGATGTTCCCGAGAAAATTGACATTGTTTCTGGACTTTCGGGAAGTGTGGAAATCAAGACCGATAAACGTACTGTGATGGAATATTTCCTTGATCCTATTATGAAAGGCTTTGGGGAGAGTTTGAAGGAGAAATAATATTATGAAGAAGTTAGTAATAAAAAACGCAGCGATTGAAACCTTTTTGTCACGATTCAGAAATGCACAAAGTACTATATATGATTGCAATGTTTGTGTAGAGAATATGTCGTTTTTCTTAGCCGGTGAAATATCAAATTCACTTAAAATAAAAAGCATAGAGATGGAAACACCGCTGGGAAATAAAAACTGTAGTATTAT
>ENA-UOJL01003424-UOJL01003424.1-human-gut-metagenome-genome-assembly--contig:-P47-NODE-3424-length-11217-cov-3.360688_pt1 | contig 11217 bp, 12 predicted proteins | sample MGYA00242347_ERZ723894 | MGnify/ENA metagenome assembly ERZ723894
TAGGATACATCTCCATGCTTTATACCCGGCAAAGAGAAAAAGAACAGGAAATAGAACGTCTCCGTTTTGAAAACTTGCAAAGCCGTTGTGATGCACTGGCCAACCAGGTAAACCCGCACTTCTTCTTCAACTCACTGAACGGAATATCTTCACTGATCCGAAAGAAGAACGATGAAAACACGCTGACGTATGTCAACCAGCTATCCGATATTTTCCGGTATATCTTGCAGAGCGACCGCAAAGGAGTGGTTACACTGAGAGAAGAACTGGAGTTCATCCAGTCCTTCCGATACGTAATGGAGGTACGCTTTGCCAATAAACTGAGTTTTACTATCGACGTGGATGAAGCACAGAAGGATGTACTGACACTGCCTGTACTCTCACTCCTGCCATTAGTAGACAACGTCACGGTACACAACAGGATAGACAGTGAACATAAAATGGATATCTCCATCCGGCTGAACGAACAATACGAACTGGTGGTATCCAATCCCATTTACCCCAAACTGTCACCTCCCGACACCAACGGAACGGGATTAAGCAACCTTGAAAACCGCTTCAACTTATTAATGAATAAACAAATCCGGATAGAAACTGATGAAAAAGTGTTCCGGGTATATTTACCTCTAATATAGTGGCTGTTATGAAAGTATTGATTGTAGAAGACGAAACTGCTGCCTATGAAAATTTAACGGATATTCTCACAGAGATAACTCCCGACATCCGGATCATGGCAAATACGGAAAGTGTCACACAAACCGTCGGGTGGTTACAATCTAATCCGGCTCCGGATCTGATATTCATGGATATTCATTTATCGGACGGATCGGCTTTTGCTATTTTCGACAGAATAGAACTGGAGACTCCCATCATATTCACAACCGCTTATGACCGATATGCCATCGAAGCTTTTAAGGTGAACAGCATAGATTATTTATTAAAGCCGGTCAAAGTGGAAGATGTAGAACACGCATTGGAGAAATACAGTAAGCTGACCCGGCAGGACTTATTACAATATTTGTCACAACTGACTCTATTGAAACCTGCACCCAGATACAAAGACAAGTTACTGATTGCACACAAAGACAAGCTGTTACCGGTAAATATAAAAAATATTTCTTATTTTTACGCAACCGGCAAAAATACGTATGTATGCTTAAAAGACGGCAATCGTTATTCATACTCCAAGACTTTGGAACAAATTGCTTCCTCACTGAACCCGGAAGACTTCATCCGGGCCAATAAGCAATTTATCGTAGCGAGGGATAGCGTAACGGATATAACCATCTGGTTCGACAACCGTCTACTTATCACGCTCGATACAGAAGTACCGGAACGTATTTATGTCAGCAAAAACAAAGCATCGGAATTTAAAACATGGCTTGTAAACGATAAATAACAAACTCAATAAAAACAAACGCAATGTTACGAAAAATCAGATTAACATGGGGCAGCATCTGCCTGACACTGATCACCTTGCTATTCCTTGACTTTACCGGAACCCTTCACGGTTGGTTCGGCTGGCTGGCAAAGATCCAGTTCCTCCCTGCAGTACTGGCATTGAACGTAGGGGTAGTAGTCCTTTTAATCATCCTGACAGGAGTATTCGGCCGAAGCTATTGCTCGGTGATTTGTCCGTTGGGGGTATTTCAAGATGTAGCAGCCTGGATTGGCAAAAAGCGAAAAAAGTTACCCTACTCCTATTCTCCCGCTCTCTCCCTCCTACGCTACGGGGCATTGGCAATATTCATCATCACCCTGGTGGCAGGAGTAAGTTTCATCGCAACCCTATTTGCTCCCTACAGTGCTTACGGGCGTATCGCAAACAACCTGTTCCAACCCATTTGGCTGTGGGGAAACAACCTGTTCGCCCATTTAGCCGAACGGGCCGGCAGCTATGCATTTTATGACAATCTGCCCGGTAGGGACGGTACTGGGATTTCTTTCACGTTACTCCTTGTTCCGCATCACAATAGATACGGAAAAATGCAATAAATGCGGACTTTGTGCACGCCATTGTAAAGCGGCCTGCATCAATGCTAAAGAACATACGATCGATTACAGCCGATGCGTGGTTTGCATGGATTGCCTCGGTAAATGCAAGCAGAAAGCGCTCAGTTACCAATTGCGGACAACCAAGGCCCGGCCAGCAAAAGCAGAAGAAAATGCTCATGCAGCCTCATCCAAGGAAGTCAATGAAGCACGTCGCAATTTCCTTACCGTAACGGCAATGGCCGCTACGGCATCAGCCCTAAAAGCACAAGAGAAAAAAGTAGACGGAGGACTGGCGGCCATAGAAGATAAAAAGATCCCGAACCGCCAGACTCCCATTACACCTCCCGGTTCGTTGAGTGCACGAAACATGGCAGCACATTGCACAGCTTGCCAATTGTGCGTATCAGCTTGTTCCAACCAAGTATTGCGTCCTTCCACTAACCTGATGAATCTGATGCAACCTGAAATATCATATGAACGCGGATACTGCCGTCCGGAATGTAATGACTGTTCACAGGTATGTCCGACAGGAGCCATACACCCCATTACAGCAGCCGACAAATCTTCCACTCAAATCGGACATGCTGTCTGGATCAAAGCAAACTGCGTGTCGCTGACCGATGGAGTGAAATGTGACAACTGTGCCCGTCATTGTCCGACAGGAGCTATTCAGATGATTGTCGCCGAACCGGAAAAAGAGACTTCTCCCCAAATTCCGGCGATCAACACCGAGCGTTGCATCGGCTGTGGAGCATGCGAGAATCTTTGTCCGGCACGTCCGTTCAGTGCCATCTACGTCGAGGGGCACGAAAGGCATCGTATCATATAACACATCTCAAAAATAAAGACATATGGAAAAACAGAATAATCATATAGACCGAAGAGGATTCCTGAAAATTGTGGGCATCAGTGCCGCTACAACGACAGCAGCTCTTTATGGCTGCGGCTCCGGAACTAAAAGCAGCCAGGGACGGAATGCCTCCTCTCCTGTTCCGACAGACCAGATGACTTACCGCTCAGTAGGCGGAATCAAAGATAAAGTATCCCTCCTGGGATATGGCTGTATGCGTTGGCCTACCGTTCCTTCACCGGAAGGAAAAGGAGACCTTATCAATCAGGAAGCTGTCAACGAATTGGTAGACTATGCCATTGCTCATGGAGTGAATTATTTCGATACATCACCCGTATACGTACAGGGCTGGTCGGAAAAAGCAACCGGTATCGCTCTCAAGAGGCATCCGCGCGAAAAGCTTTATATAGCCACCAAGCTATCGAATTTCTCTAACTTCTCACGCGAAAACTCACTTGCGATGTATCATCAATCATTCAAGGATATGCAAGTGGAGTATTTTGATTACTATCTGCTGCACGCCATTGGCGGAGGCGGGATGAAGGTATTCAATGAGCGTTATATCGATAACGGTATGCTGGACTTTCTTCTCAAGGAACGAGAGGCCGGACGCATACGTCATCTCGGCTGGTCATTCCATGGTGACGTTGAGGTTTTCGACCAGGTACTTGCCATGCACGATACGGTGAAATGGGATTTTGTACAGATTCAGCTCAACTATGTGGACTGGCGCCACGCAACCGGAAACAATGTAAATGCGGAATACCTGTACGGCGAACTGGCCAAACGGAATATTGCCGCTGTGATCATGGAACCGCTATTGGGCGGACGGTTATCGAATGTACCGGAGCACATCGTGGGACGACTAAAACAACGACGTCCCGAAGACAGTGTGGCATCGTGGGCATTCCGCTTCGCCGGTTCACCGGAATTGGTACTGACCGTATTGAGCGGTATGACTTATATGGAGCACTTACAGGATAACATCCGCACTTATTCACCACTGGTTCCGCTGACCGATGACGACAAAGAGTATCTGGAAGAAACCGCGCAACTGATGATGCAATACCCTACCATCCCCTGTAATGACTGTAAATATTGCATGCCCTGTCCATACGGCATCGATATTCCTGCCATTCTCGTACATTACAACAAGTGTGTCAACGAAGGGAATATTCCGCAAAGCCAGTCAAGTGAAAACTACAAAGAAGCACGACGCGCTTTCCTTGTAGGCTACGACCGCAGTGTACCTAAATTGCGACAAGCCAGTCATTGCATCGGATGCAACCAATGTACCCCGCATTGTCCGCAATCCATCCACATACCGGAAGAACTGCATCGCATCGATCGTTTTGTAGAACAGCTCAAGCAGGGGACACTATGATGGAAAAGATAATTGATCTTCTACACTCCGGAGGATATTCCTGTGTCATCAGAAACGGAACAGAGATACGAACCTTTACCCAACGGGGCGTTGCCGATTTATATGACTTATTTCGGCAAGACCCGTCCTTTATGAAAGGAGCCGGCATCGCCGACAAGGTAATTGGAAAAGCAGCAGCAGGTCTAATGGTATTGGGAGGAATCCGGCAGGTATACGCGGATGTTATCAGCCAACCTGCACTTGCACTCCTGCACAATGCCAATATAGAGGTAAGTTATGTACGGCTGGTGCCTTTCATCGAAAACCGGGATAAAAGCGGATGGTGTCCGTTGGAAACAGCTTGCTATGGAATAGAATCCATACAGGAAATATTCCGGATCATCGAAAACTTCCTTTCCAAGATCAGGATGAAGAAAAACCTGCTCGGCATTCTATTGGTATGCGCTTTTCTCAGTTCATCTTTACAGGCACAAGTCCGGAAAGATACGACACAAGCAGGGCATAATTATGAAATAGACGACGTGGTAGTGACCGGTACGAGGAATGAAACCGATATCCGTCACCTGCCAATGACAATCTCCGTGGTGAACCGTGAAACCATCAGGCAACGCTCCGAACCTTCCCTGCTCCCCACATTGACAGAACAGGTTCCCGGATTGTTCACCACCAGTCGTGGGGTGATGGGATATGGAGTGTCAAACGGTGCGGCAGGCGGTATCAGCCTGCGTGGTATAGGTGGCAGCCCCACTACAGGATTATTGGTATTGATTGACGGGCATCCCCAATACATGGGATTGATGGGACATCCCATTGCTGATGCTTACCAATCGATGCTGGCCGAGAAAGTGGAAGTTGTGCGCGGCCCCGCATCCGTACTTTATGGCTCGAATGCCATGGGTGGAGTAATCAACATCGTAACCCGCCGGCAACGGGAAGACGGAGTGAGAACCGGAGTCCGACTGGGATATGGTTCGTATGACACATGGATGACCGAAGCTACCAACCAAGTAAAAAAAGGACGTTTCAACAGCATTATCACCGGATCTTATAACCGGACAAACGGTCATCGCCCCGTTATGGAATTTGAGCATTATGGGGGATATACGAGGTTGGGTTATGAACTGGATCACAGCTGGAACGTATCGGCCGATCTGAACCTGACACATTTCAATGCTTCCAATCCGGGAACTGTCAGTACACCGGTTTTTGATAATGACTCGCGCATTACACGCGGCATGACTTCTTTTGCTCTGGAAAACAGATACGAACGTACATCGGGGGCACTCAAGTTTTTCTATAATTGGGGCAAACATCACATTAATGACGGATATGGTACGGGAGAAGAACCGTTAGACTACCGCTTCAATTCCAAGGACCGGATGATGGGAATCTCCTGGTATCAGAGTGCCTCTTTATTTTCCGGCAACCGACTGACTGCAGGAATAGATTATATGCAATTCGGCGGTGAAGCCTGGAACCGTTTCATTGCGGACAAACATAAAGAAGGTATCTCGGATAAATCGGAAAATGAGATTGCCGGATATCTCGATTTCCGCCAGGCAATCGGCAGTTACCTGACAATGGATGCAGGGCTCCGTATAGATCACCACACCGTCACCGGAACGGAATGGATACCACAAGTCGGTTTGTCGGTACAATTGCCACAAGACGCAAGCCTGAAAGCAATGGCCAGTAAAGGATTCCGTAACCCAACGATTCGTGAACTGTATATGTTCCGACCGGCCAATCCCGACTTGTTGCCGGAACGGCTGTGGAATTACGAACTATCTTATTCACAACGCTTACTCAAAGGTACTTTTTATTACGGAGTCAACCTTTTTTACATCAACGGGGACAATATGATTCAGACCATTCGCACAGACGGACGCCCACTGAACGTAAACACAGGCAAAGTCGAGAATTGGGGAGCAGAAGCCGACATAGCATATCACATTCACCCCATGTGGAGACTGACAGCTAACTACAGTTGGCTTCATATGGAGCATCCCCTGATAGCCGCACCCGAACATAAACTATATACAGGCATCGATTTCACACAGAAGAAATGGAGTTTCTCCACCGGAATACAATATGTGACAGGACTCTATACGGCAGTCGATCCTCAGGAAAAGAAAGAAAACTTCCTCCTGTGGAATCTTCGCGGCAGTTATCGCATTTGCTCTATTGCCGACCTGTTTGTAAAAGGGGAGAATCTGCTGGCACAACGTTATGAAATAAACGCAGGTTACCCCATGCCGAAGGCTACATGTATGGGAGGAATTAATATTAACTTTTAATTATTACATCATAATTATGGAAACAACATCTATCAAGCTTTATTCATTGAATTACAATGATACGAAAACGTATCTGGCAACACTGCTATTCGTAGTGGGCAATATGGCACTCCCCCAACTTTTCCATCTCATTCCGCAAGGTGGTATCACTTGGTTACCCATCTATTTTTTTACTCTGATCGGAGCTTATAAATACGGATGGAAAGTAGGGTTACTGACAGCACTTCTATCGCCTGTTTTAAACTCATTATTGTTCGGCATGCCCCAACCGGTGATCTTACCCGCCATACTCTTAAAATCGACACTTCTAGCGATAGCAGCCGGTTATGCAGCCCACCGCTACAAACGTATTTCCATCCCTATCCTCCTCCTGGTCGTGTTATCCTATCAGGTGGTCGGCACTTTAGGCGAATGGATCCTTGTCAACGATTTTTTCAGTGCCGTACAGGATTTCCGTATCGGTCTGCCGGGAATGGCTCTGCAAATATTCGGAGGCTATCTGTTTATAAGTCGTTTGATTTATAAATAAATGCGATAATAGACAATCTGCTTGATATAGCCCAACCACAAAAAAATGGAAGATATGACTTTCCGAACCGTCTATCTTCCATTCTGCTTATTTATTCTGCATTCTTCTTCAGCCACTCCACTCTGCGCTGGTCCGGCAGATGCTTCACCTGGAAGTATTCAAACTTAGCATTGAATCCACTACCATCGGGACAAGCCGCCATCAGTCCAACTTTCACAGGAATATGATCCTGCAACCAGGCATTACGCATCAGCGTGTAAGTTTTATCATCAAATGAATAGAAAATCTCTACTGCATCCAGCCGCCTGACAGCCTTTATCCAGATATAAGGTACCGTTTTATCTAACGTTATCACACTCCAGTCACTCGTTTTATGAGTAACAACGGTACTTAAATTAAATTTCCCATCGACAAACTCAATACCCGCTTTAATGTAATTTTCATGATCGATACGGAGCATCAGACCGGCCTGATCGAAACGTTCTTTATACTCTCCGACAACCTTGACTTTCGCTTCAAATTCACCGCCATAAGTGGCATAATAGAAAGGTGCGTCATCTACTGTAAAACCGTAGTGAGAAATACGCCAGTAATCACTTTGCGGAGTAACGGACATGGACAATACATTATTTTTTATCTCCCATTGTTCCGGTTCGTTGAACGATTGCATTTTTTCAAGTGTCTGCCAAAATGTCATTTGTACCATCAGTCCCATAAGCAGGCTTAAACATACTTTTTTCATTTCTACTTTTTGATTATGTTTATTCTATAATAAATATTTTGTTTTATCTTCTTCCGTAATTTCCCGAATCACGCGACAAGGATTACCCGCAGCAATCACATTGGCAGGAATATCTCTATTTACTACACTTCCCGCACCTATCACTGTGTTGTCACCAATCGTCACGCCCGGTAATACGCACACTTGTGCCCCAATCCACACATTATTTCCGACACGAATGGGACGGGCATATTCCAACCCTCGATTTCTCTGTTCCACATCCAAAGGATGCCCCGCGGTATAGAAGCCACAGGATGGAGCGATAAAGACATTATCACCGAACGTTACTTTAGCCTCATCCAGAATGACACAGTTCATATTGGCATAGAAATTTTCACCAATCTCAATGTTATAGCCATAGTCACAATAAAAAGGCTGTTCCAACAGAAAACGTTCTTTCGTCTTGTAAAACAGCCGACGGATAATGGCCTCCCGTTCAGCTATCTGCGAGGGAGGCAAATGATTTAAGGTATAACACAACTCTTTGCAAGCCTGACGTTCGGCTATCAATTCTGTATCATAATTAGCATCGTAAAGCCTGCCTGTACCCATTTTTTCTTTTTCACTTTCCATAAATAACTATGTTTTATGATTACCTTTGCAAAGGTAAAAGCTTGTATCTAAGTACACAATGCTTATTAATAACCATTTCTTTTCCCGATATGGACATTGTTGACAAACTGAACAAAGAGTTCCTGACTCAACCCTTCTGCAAAAACGAACAGCTGCCGGAAGAACTGAATGAATATAAACGAATCGCATACAACTATGCACGAATAGAAAATTCAATCGCCGTTCTAAGTGATATGCATACCAATATCAGCTATATCTATTATGGAGGAACAGCTGAGACATTGGGCATAGCCCGAAAAGGAGACAATCAAAATCTTGAATCAATCTGGGAAAAAGAAGTCTTTAAATATATCCATCCGGATGACTTGGCGGAAATGTATGTACAGGAACTTCGTTTCTACCATTTTCTGAAACAGATTCCACACAAAAAACGTGCAAATTACTTTCTTATGAGTAAACTCCGTATGCGTGATCCTTCCGGGAAATATATCCCTATCCTACACAGGATGTTCTATGTAGCTACCCACTCAAACGACAGTATGTGGCTGGCTCTGTGTCTTTACAATTTGTCGGTCGACCCTACTATGAGTTGTAGAGTGATCAACTCGACAAACGGGCAGGTCATAGAACTGGAAAAGCAAGATTGCAGCAAATTGCTATCCGATAGGGAGAAAACAATATTACAGTTGATCGATATGGGGAAAACAAGTCATGAGATCGCCCGGGAACTGTTTATAAGCAAAAATACCGTCAGCCGACACCGACAAAATATATTGGAAAAGCTTCAGGTAAAGAACTCCATTGAAGCTTGCAGAATTGCCAAAGAACTTAAGTTACTCTTCTAATCAGTTTTTTTAGACTGCCTTTCATTAATAATGCGGTCAGTCGTTCATAAGCCTGAACAGTTAGAATAACCTATCGGAAGACTCCAAGTCAAGCAAGATCTTCTTAGCAGGCAGCCCACCGCCATACCCTACTAATTTACGGTCACTGCCGATCACACGATGACAAGGAACAAGTATCGAGATAGGGTTCGCTCCGTTGGCGGAAGCTATGGCACGGATAGCTTTAGGATTCCCCAACTTTTGAGACAACCCTGCATAAGAGATTGTTTTTCCATAAGGAATGTTCAACAGTTCATTCCAAACAGTTTTCTGAAAATCAGTACCTACAAGAAGCAAAGGAATATCGAATGTAGTTCTTCGTCCGGCAAAATATTCATCCAGTTGACCGATCGTTCGTGTGATTACTTCAGATATGCCCTCCTTATAAGAAGCTTGCAACTCTTTTTGTATTCTTCTGTCGATGATGATCCTGCGTTCTTCTATCTTCCAATCACATAAGCAAAGTTTTTCCCGATATGCCCCCAATATCAGTTCCCCACATGGCGATTGATAATATTGTATCTGAATAACATTTTCCATATTTTTTTCCTTTCTGTTTAATAAGAGATTAATGATCACCTATACATACCACATACTCGCAATCTATGCCCGACACAACAAATGTACAGAATTTCCGGATGAAACCAGCCGGAGAGTTACTAAAATTACTTTCTATTTTTTGTTTTTACCTAAAGATCTTACCACAGCTAAAAATATTAATATCCGAATTTTCTCTACTGCCATAGACTTCCATTATATCCAATCCCTACAGTTGCTCACGTTTCGGAGCCATACTCCGTAAAATATCTAAAAAGGCTGTGCCATCATGACTCTTCATCATGGACACAGCCCTTCATTTTACCGGTTTTATCAACTATTTTTTATTGTACGACTCCATCAGTCATGGTATAACCTTCCAAGGAGCCTGCTTTCACCTGAATACAAATAAAACCGATAGGACTGTCAGATGCAGCAGAAATCTGACGTTTTCCATCCGGAGCAATACGATCAATAGTGATAAAGCCCTTCCCCGAAAGGATGCCGTAAATTTCTTCATTCTGTTTATGTGAATGAACAAAAGGGACTCCGGCACCGGCCGGAAGATGATTGATAGATACTTCGGCACCCGTCAGGGCAAGACTGTCATGCAACTCTACACGTGCATCTTGTGCTACGCTCATTTTTTGATAATTCTTCATAACTCCTTTATTTATTAATCAATAATAGTATTAAAAAAGATCTCCTTTTCTGTGTTTGAGAGATGATACAAAGGTAAGTAGTTTATAATCATCTAGCAATAAGGTACTTCTATGTCAGTCACTTACCTCTGTGTTACTAATATTGTTTATTAAGTTGTTCAGGAAAGCAGATTTAACCCTCATTAACAGAAAAGACTCCAAAAGCTATCTATCGTAGCATTCCACTTTTATCCCAATGATAGCAAATTATGGCAAGACATACCTCTTCTTACACAAATTACAGATATCATAACCTTGATTACGGATATAAGTGACAAGGAAGAACAATATTGGCCGGAACATCCTATCTTCGCAGGAAATAAGTGACTCCTATGAAAGAAAGAATATTAAATATAGAGACCGTCCATCAATGCAACTGCTGCCTGGGCTGCAAAACACTCCATCCGCTGGTAAGTGTAATCGACCTGTCAAAGAGCAATCTGGAACAGCAAATTATTAAATTTGATTTTTATACCATCCTGATGATGGAAGGGGAGATTGATGATGTTTTATATGGGCGCAAGTACTATGATTATTCCAATGCATCATTGGTATTCCTCACGCCGGGAGAATCTATCAAAATAAACAAAAGCAAAGCACTTCCCTCAAAAGGGTGGCTGCTGGCATTTCATCCGGACTTGATTTCTCAAACCTCTTTGGGAGAACATATAAAAGATTACTCCTTC
>ENA-UOJL01003427-UOJL01003427.1-human-gut-metagenome-genome-assembly--contig:-P47-NODE-3427-length-11208-cov-13.080696_pt1 | contig 11208 bp, 10 predicted proteins | sample MGYA00242347_ERZ723894 | MGnify/ENA metagenome assembly ERZ723894
GGTCGGACAACATCGCCACCCGCATCATTCGTCAGCCCGGCATCTGGGTGCAGCACCTCACGGTGTTTGAGCCGGATGACAGCATGATCGAGGTGGCCATTGCGGCCGTGACCCCGGTGCTGCCGGAAAACCCGGAGGAAGGCAAATGGTAACGGCAGGTATGACCCCGCGGGACGCGGTGCGGCAGTTGGAAGCCCGTCTGACGGCGGCCGGATGCCCGGATGCGGATTACGACGCCGCAGAACTTTTCCGGCTGGTGACCGGGCGGGATGTCCGGCTGGCGGACGCGCCCCTGACCGAAGCGCAGGCTGCCCGGCTGGAGGCTCTCTGCCTGCGCCGGGAGGCGCGGGAGCCGCTGCAGTACCTGTGCGGTCGCTGGAGCTTTCTGGACTTTGAACTGATCGTGGGGCCGGGGGTGCTCTGCCCCCGTGCCGATACCGAGGTGGTGGCCGAGGCCGCCGCACAGACCCTTGCGGGCGTAAAAGCGCCCCGTGTGCTGGATCTGTGTGCCGGCACCGGCTGTCTGGGGTTGGGGGTCAAGCGCTTCTGCCCGGACGCGCAGGTCACCTGCGTGGAAAAAAGCCCGGAAGCCTTCCGCTATCTGGAACAGAATGTGCGCACTGCCCTGCCCGGCGCAGCCCCGGCGGTGCAGGCCGTGCAGGGGGACCTGTTCACCTACTGGCAAAGCCTGCCGGAAGGGCAGCTGGACCTGATCGTGTCCAACCCGCCGTATCTGACGGCGGAGGAAATGCAGCATTTGCAGCCGGAGGTGGCGCAGGAACCGGCCATGGCACTGGAAGCGGGCGATGACGGCCTTGTGTTCTACCGGGCCCTTGCGCAGCACTACCGTGACGCGCTGCGCCCCGGCGGGGCACTGGTGCTGGAGATCGGCTGGCAGCAGCGGCAGGCCGTCATGGAGCTGCTGGCCGGGAATGGCTGGGCAGACATCGAATGCCGCAGGGATTACGGCGGCAACGACCGCTGCATCATTGCCCACCGGCCAAAATAATTGAAAAATAGAAACAACTTCTTGTTGTAAATTCTGGAATTTGTGTTATACTAAGAGAGAAAGTACAACACAGCCCGTTTTTGCGGGCAATGAGGATAAAGGAGCAGCACGCTATGGCAAAAAATCAGAACAACAACGTTGCCCCGGCCACCAAAAAAACCGGCGCGGAAGCCAAAAAGGATGCGCTGGCCACGGCCCTGGCCCAGATCGAAAAGCAGTTCGGCAAGGGTGCCGTGATGAAGCTGGGCGACAATACCGCCATGCAGGTGGATGCCATTTCTACCGGCAGCCTGGGGCTGGACATGGCACTGGGTGTGGGCGGTGTGCCCCGCGGCCGCATCATTGAGGTGTATGGCCCGGAATCCAGCGGCAAGACCACGCTGGCTTTGCACATTCTGGCCGAAGCCCAGAAGAAGGGCGGCGACGTGGCGTTCATCGACGTGGAGCACGCACTGGACCCGGTGTATGCCGAGGCACTGGGCGTGGACATCAACAACCTGCTGGTCAGCCAGCCGGACACCGGTGAGCAGGCCATGGAGATCTGCGAAGCGCTGGTGCGCTCCGGTGCCATCGACGCCATCGTGGTGGACTCGGTGGCAGCCATGGTGCCCCGTGCCGAGATCGAGGGCGAGATGGGCGACAGCCATGTGGGCCTGCAGGCCCGTCTGATGAGCCAGGCCATGCGCAAGCTCACCAGCGTCATCGGCAAGACCAACACCGTGTGCGTGTTCATCAACCAGCTGCGTGAGAAAGTGGGTGTCGTGTACGGCAACCCGGAGGTGACCACCGGCGGCCGTGCCCTGAAGTATTATTCTTCGGTGCGCATCGACATCCGCCGCGTGGAGGGCCTGAAGGATTCTTCCGGCCAGTTCATCGGCAACCACACCCGCGCCAAGATCGTCAAGAACAAGGTGGCTCCTCCGTTCCGTGAGGCTGAATTTGACATCATGTTCGGTGAGGGCATCTCCAAGATGAGCGAGCTCATCGACGTGGGCGTCAAGCTGGGCATCGTCCAGAAGAGCGGCGCTTGGTTCAACTACGGCGACATCCGTCTGGGTCAGGGCCGTGACAACGCCAAGCAGTTCCTCAAGGACAACCCTGAGATCGCCAACGACATCGAGGGCCAGATCCGCGCCAACGCGGACAAGCTCTACGCCACCCGCCGCCCGGCGGGCAAAGCTGCTGCCGCTGCGGCAGAGAAGGAAGAGGGCGGCGAGACCGCTTCTGCCTCCAGGGAGCCTGTCGTCAAGGCCCCGGCCCGCAGCAGCGAGAGCGAGCTGGACATCATGGTGGAGGACTAAATGTCCTTTTACCGTAAGAGTTACCGCCCGCGCCGGGGCGGGGAAGAACCGGAAAAATGTGCCGACCCGGCCAAGGCCCGCGCCCGTGCGCTGGATGCCCTTTCGGCCCGGGAGATGACCAGCACCCAGCTGTATGAGCGGCTGTGCGCCCGCTTCACCGAGCAGGCGGCGGCCGCCGCCGTGGCCGAGATGGTGGAGCTGGATTACGTCAACGACGACCGCTACGCGGAGACACGCGCCCACGGCCTGCTGATGGCCCGCAAGAGCCGCCGGGCTGCGGCCCAAAACCTGCGCCAGAAGGGCCTGAACAGCCAGCAGATCGAACAGGCACTGGAAACCGTATACGCCCCGGATGAAAACGGCGAGAGCCCGGAGCTGGAAGCTGCCGCCGCGCTGGTGGCCAGCCGCTACCGCAAGAAGCTGACCGACGGCCGCCGCGATCTTGTGGTGGCAGCATTGCAGCGCCGGGGGTTTGCCTATGCGGTCATCAAAGAGGCCATCCGGCGGACGGAAGAAGAGTTATAGAAAGAGAGTATTATCCCCTATGAAAATTGCGTGTATTTCCCTTGGCTGCCCGAAAAATCAGGTGGATCTGGACGTGATGGTGCACATCCTGCTGTCGGCCGGTCATGAGACGGTGGCCGACCTGGCGGAGGCCGATGTCATTCTGGTGAACACCTGCGGCTTCATCGAGAGCGCCAAGACCGAAGCCATCGAGAACATTCTGGAAGCCTGCGCTTATAAGCAGCAGAACCCGGATCTGAAGGTCATCGTGACCGGCTGTCTGGCCGAGCGCTACCGCAGCCAGATCGAGGAAGAGATCCCCGAGGTGGATGCCGTGGTGGGCTGCGCCTCCAACAAGGCCATTGACACCATCGTGGAGCGGCTGTTCCACGGCGAGGACCATCTGGAGAGCTACGGTGCCAAGAAGGACTTCCCGCTGGGCGGCAAGCGCGTCATCGGCACGCCCGCCCACTATGCGTACTTAAAGATCGCCGAGGGCTGCAACAACCGCTGCCACTACTGCGCCATCCCCGGCATCCGCGGCCCGCTGCACAGCCGCGATATGGCCGACTGCGTGGCCGAAGCCCGCTGGCTGGCCGGTGAGGGCGTGAAGGAGCTGATCGTGGTGGCGCAGGATCCCACCGCCTACGGCGAGGACTGGGGCAAGCCCGGCAGCATCTGTGAGCTGCTGGACAAGCTGAACAAGGTGCCGGGGCTGGAATGGATCCGCATCATGTACGCCTACCCGGAGCGCATCACCGACGAGTTCATTGCCGCCATGAAGCGCAACGAGAAGGTGGTGCCCTATCTGGATCTGCCCATCCAGCACTGCAACGACACCATCCTCAAGAACATGAACCGCCGCTCCAACCGCGCCGAGCTGCTGGAGGTGATCGGCAAGCTGCGCCGCGAGATCCCCGGCATCACCCTGCGCACCACCCTGATCGCAGGCTTCCCCGGCGAGACCGAGGAGCAGTTCGAGGACCTGTGCAACTTCGTCAAGGAGGTCAAGTTCGACCGGCTGGGCTGCTTTGCCTACTCGGCCGAGGAAAATACCGTGGCAGCACGGATGGACGGACAGATCGAGCAGGAGGTCAAGGACAAGCGCGCCGAGCTGGTGATGCAGATCCAGACCGGCATCATGGCCCAGAAGCAGGCCGAAAAGGTGGGCCAGACCGTGCGCGTGCTCTGCGACGGCATTGACGAAGAGAGCGGCCTGTATCTGTGCCGCACCACCGGCGATGCTCCGGAGGTGGACGGCAACGTGTGCGTGTCCAGCGAAGAGCCGCTGTACCCCGGCCAGTTCTATGATGTGCTGGTGGACGACAGCGACCTTTACGATCTGTATGGTACAGTCGTAAAATAACATATTGGAGGATAAAACCTATGAATCTGCCCAATAAACTTACCCTGACCCGCATTGTGCTGGTGCCGGTGTTTATGATCTTTGTGTCCCTCACCAGTCTGGACGCGGTGGCCAACGGCACCTTCCAGCCGCTGTATTACCTGCTGGCCGGCATTGTTTTTGCAGCGGCCAGCTTCACCGACTTTCTGGACGGTCATCTGGCCCGCAAGTGGAACATGGTCACCGACTTTGGCAAGTTTGCCGACCCGCTGGCCGACAAGCTGCTGACCACTGTGGCCTTCATCTACATGATGCGGGACGGCGTGTGCAGCCCCGTGGTGCTGTGCATCATCCTGGCCCGTGAGTTCGCGGTTTCCGGCCTGCGCATGGTGGCGGCCGGTGCCAAGGACGGCAAGGTGATCGCTGCCAACATGTGGGGCAAGGTCAAGACCGTGCTGCAGATGCTGAGCATCATCTTCTACTTCTTCGGCACGGCACTGTGCTGGAACGGCACGCTGGAAAGCATCACGGTGGTGGTGCTGGTGTCCATCCTGCTGTGCTGGCTGGTGGCCATCGTCACGGCCGTGTCCGGCATCAAGTACCTGTGGGACAACCGCAGCTTCATCAACACTGCAAAATAAAAATGTGGAAAAACCTCTCCCGCCCCCGGCGAAGGCCGGAAGGGAGAGGGCTTTTTTGTTTACCGAGAGGAAATTTTTATGAAAAAATTCCTGGATACCTGCCGCAGGCTGCTTTCTATTGCCCTGAACCTTTTTGTGCTGTGTGCAGAGCCCATTGCCCTGCCCCTGAGCTGGGAGATGGGCCAGGCCCAGATCTTTACCTTCTACACCGAGGATTCCAACATCTTTGCGGCGGTGGTGTGCGCCATGGTGGCGGTGTGCCAGCTGTGGTGCATCTTCACCGGCGGAGAGCTGCCCCGCTGGCTCAAGCGGCTCAAGTTCATGGCCACCAGCTGCCTGCTGCTCACCTTCCTGACGGTGGTGTTCGTGCTGGCCCCCATGAACGGCGAGGGCGGGCTGTACATGCTGCTGTGCACCAGCAGCATGCTGTACCACCACCTGCTCAACCCCATGGCAGCGCTCCTCTCCTACCTGCTGCTGGAGCGGGAACCCCACCTGCCGCGCAGCGATGTGCGCTGGGCGCTGCTGCCCACGCTGGCATATGCGGCGGTCATCCTGCCGCTGAACATCCTGCGGGTCATCGTGGGGCCGTACCCCTTCTTTGAGGTGTACCACCAGCCGGTGTATGTTTCCGTCCTGTGGGCCGTGGGCCTGCTGGGGGTGAACTACCTGTATGCCTGGCTGCTGTGGCGTTTGGGCGGCGGCAGGCCCCGCAGCGCACGCTGACCGCAAAAAAGCAGCTGTACCGCTTGGTACAGCTGCTTTTTTCAGGTACAGGAGTTGCGGGATCAGGCATTGATCTCCGGGAAGCCCTCCAGCTTGGAGGTGCAGTGCGGGCAGCGCACAGCCTTGATGGGGATCTCGGTCTGGCAGTAGGGGCACACCTTGGTGGTGGGCTCTGCCGGTGCGGCGGGAGCTGCCGGCTTCTTGTGCAGGCCGTTGATGAACTTGATCACCACAAACAGCACAAAGGCCACGATGAGGAAGTTGATGACCGAGTTGACGAATTCGCCGATCTTGATGCTGGAACCGCCCAGGCTGATCACGACATCCGAGAAATCTGCCTTGAAGAACAGGCCGATCAGCGGGTTGATGACGTCATCCACCAGAGCCGTGACGATGGCCGTGAACGCACCGCCGACGACCACGCCGACTGCCATATCCAGCACATTGCCGCGCATGGCAAAGGCCTTGAATTCCTCAAAGAATTTCTTGATCCCCTTGATCTCTTTTTCTGGCATAAGAACGATCGCTCCTTTTCAAATTCTCCCTGTGTGTGCGGGAAATTTTCTTTGCCTTTATCATACTGGATTTGCAGGCATTTTGCAAGGGCTGGGGGGCAGGTTCGGCAGGGTGCAAAAAAGCGGGGCCTGCCAGCGCAGGCCCCGCTTGATGCATGAGGGAAAAATCAGAACTTGAACAGGTTCACAATGCGCTGCCACAGGCGGGTGAACACATTGCCTTCCTTCACAGTCTCGGTCTCGGCGGCGGTGGTGTCCGCAGCAGCCACGGTCTCAGCGGTCTTGTACACAAACTTCACGCTGCCGTCGGCACCGTCCGGTGCACCGGCAAAGCTGTTGTAGCCTTCCAGACGGTCGGCCATGGCATCCAGCACGGTCTTGAGGTCGTGCAGCTGGTCAGCGTCCAGAGCGCCGGTCAGCTTGGAGATGCCCTCATCGTTGAACTGGTTCAGGCCGTCGTTCAGCTGCACGGTGCCGTCACTCAGCTGGCCTGCGCCGTTGTTCAGGGTGTTCACGCCATCGTACAGGGTCTGGGTGCCGGCGGCCAGCTGGGCGCTGCCGTCCTTGGCAGAGTGGGCACCGTCCGCAGCAGACTGCACACCGGCGGTGTACTGGTTCACACTGGAGACGAACACCTGGATCTGGGACAGGCTGGTCTTGAGGACGGCGACATCGGCCATATCCTGGCTGTTCTTCACCTGATACACCAGTTCTTCGTGGGCGGTGTTCTTGGCGTCCTCGCTGGTCAGCAGCTGGACCAGACCGGTGATCATGGAGGGGTCATAGCTCTGCATCCGTTTCAGAGCCGCTTCCAGGTCGTGGTTGGTCTTGGTGGCAGCCAGGTACAGGGCCAGATCCAGCTCGCTGTCCTTGAAACTGGGCTCCTGCTCCCACACGGTGCGCACGATCTTGCGGCGGCCGGCGGCCAGGGTCTTGTCGTTCATGGTCAGGATGTTGTCGATGACGGAGGCGTAGTCGCTCCAGGTCATGTCGTTGTCGATCAGGCCGCCCTCTTTCAGGGTCTTGTTGGCGGAAGCCAGCACGCCGTCAGCCACCTGCTGTGCAGCGGAATTCAGAGCGGCGTTGTTGGAGGTCAGGGTGTCCAGACCGTCGGTCAGCTGGCCCAGACCATTGTCCAGAGCGGCTGCACCGCTGTTCAGGGTGTTGGCACCGTCCAGCAGGGCCAGCACACCGTCGGCCAGCTGGGCCGTGCCGTCCACCAGCTGGGAAGCGCCGTCCATCAGCTGGCTCATGGCGTCGTTCAGCTGGGTCATACCGTCGGTCAGCTCATTGATGCTGCTCAGGTCGAACACATTGTCGGTGCCCAGAGCCTCGGTGCTGGTGGCGCAGGCCACCATGATCTGCGGGCAGGTCAGCTCGGTCACATCGGCTTCCACGGTCACAGTGTCCTGCAGGTAATCCTCGATGCTGTCCACTTCATCGGGCAGCAGGCCGGACAGGGAGTCCTTGACGCCGGGCAGGGTGACAAAGGCGGCTACGTTGCTCTTGGCGGCGCTCTCCACCACGCCGTGCTCTGCGGTCACGTTGGAGGCATCGCTGCCCAGGATCACGCCCACGGCGGTGATCAGCGGGGTGACGATGCTGCGGGTCTGGCCGTTCACCTCCACGGTGCCGGTCTCGTTGTTCTTCAGGCTCACGGTCACGGTCAGGTGGCCGCTCTTGCCAATCAGGTCCTCCAGGGCGGCTTCCTGGCCGTCCAGAGCGTAGGTGACCTTCACATCCATGGGCAGAGTCTTGTCGGTGCTGCCCTTGTAGTACACGTCGGTGTCATCGGTGTTCCACACCAGCTCGTCGCCGTTCTGGGTGAACTCGGCGCTGCTCTCGGTGTTCTGGATGTCGGTCAGGGTGGACTTGTCGGTCACGGAGGACAGGCCGCCTGCGTTGTACAGGTGCTCGCTGACGGTGGTGCTCTTGAGGGAGCCGTCGCCGTTCATCACAGCGTACACGGTCTCATCTTTGGAAAAGCTGCTGCTGCCGGCGGCAAAAGCAGGCACAGCGCAGCTGGCGGCGAGGGTCAGGGCCAGCGCCGCACTGGCGATACGAAGCGATTTTTTCATGGCAGATTACTCCTTTTCAGATTTCTTGGCGTTGGCGGATTCCGGCACCATCCACTTGAGGGTGGTGTGGCGGATGATCCAGTCGCACAGCATCAGGGCGGCAGGCAGAACGACCAGAATGACGGCCATACTGATCAGTGCGCCGCGGGAGATCAGCAGGCAGATGCTCTTCAGCAGCTCCATCTTACTGATGGCAGCCACGCCTACGGTGGCGGCAAAGAAGGTAAGGCCGCTGGTCAGGATGGACTGGCTGCAGTGCTCCAGAGACTGCTGAGCAGCCTCTTTGGGGGTGCGGCCAAAGGCACGCTCCTCGTGGTAACGGGTGGTCATCAGGATGGAGTAGTCCACCGTAGCGCCCAGCTGGATGGTGCCGATGACGATGCTGGCAATGAACGGCAGCTCGGTGCCGGTAAAGTAGGGGATGCCCATGTTGATGGCAATGGCGGCCTCGATGCTGGCAACCAGCAGCACGGGGATGGAAATGCTCTTAAAGGAAAGGGCGATGATGACCAGAACGGCCAGGATGGACCAGACGTTGACGTTCTTGAAGTCCACGTCAGCCACCTCGATCAGGTCCTTGGTCATGGCACCCTCGCCGGTAATAACGCCCTCCGGGTCCACCGCCTTGATCAGGCGGATCATCTGGTCCAGCTGGTTGTTGATGGCGTCGGTGCCGGTCTTGTAGGAGCTGTTGGCCAAAATCAGCTTGTAGCCGCCGGACTGCAGGATCTCCAGGACGCTGTCCGGCACCAGAGAGGTGTCGAAGCCGGGGCCGGTGATGGAATCCAGGCTCACCACCTGGGTGATGCCGTCCACGTCGTTGATCTCGTCGCACAGGTCGCTGACCTGGGTGGCGGTCAGGTCGTCATGGACCAGGATAAAGTGGCTGGTGGTCATGCCGAAGTCCTCACCCAGCTTGTTGGTGCCCACGATGCCCACCAGGTCCTGGGGCAGGGAGTCGAACAGGGTGTAGTACACTTCGGTCTTACTCTGGGCCACGATAAAGGGGACCAGGATCAGGATAAAGATTGCTACGATAGGAGCAGCGTGGGACGATACAAAGTAGCTGAGCTTGGTGAGCTTGGGGATGATGGTGCGGTGCTTGTACTTTTCCACCAGCCGGTCAAAGGAAAGGATCAGAGCCGGCAGGACCACCACCGTGCAGATGACGCCCAGGGCCACGCCCTTGGCCATGACGATGCCGATGTCGCGGCCCAGGGTCAGGCGCATGGCGCACAGTGCCAGGAAGCCGGCGATGGTGGTCAGGCTGGAAGCGGAAATGGAGGTCATGGTCTTGCAGATGGCGCTGACCATGGCTTCTTCATTATTAGAGCGCAGCTCCTTTTCCTCCTGATAGCGGTGCAGCAGGAAGATGGAGAAGTCCATCGTAACGCCCAGCTGCAGCACGGTGGCCAGTGCTTCGGTGATGTAGCTGATCTGGCCCAGGAAGATGTTGGTGCCGAAGTTGTACGCGATGGGGAACAGCAGGCCCAGCATGAACAGCAGCGGGGTGATGGTGCTTTCCAGCGAGAGGAACAGCACCAGCAGGCTGGCACCCACGGCGATCAGGATGTAGAACGGCATTTCCTGGTTGACCAGTGCTTTGGTGTCCTGCAGGATGACGCTCATGCCGCCGAAGAAGCAGTCCTTGCGCAGCAGCGTTTCGATCTGGCTGACGGCGTTCATCGTCTCGTCGCTGGCGCTGGGTGCGTCGAAGCGGACGATGAGCATGGTGGAATCGTTCTTGCCGAACATGAACTGTTGCACGTCGGCGGGCAGCATCTCGGTGGGGATGCTGGGATCGATCACATCGCTGAGCCAGAAGGTCTGCATGACACCGGGCACGGCCTCGATGTCCTTCTTCATGGCAATGAGTTCGTTGGTCGGCAGGCCTTCCACCGTGATCATGCCGGTGGACGCCAGATGGAAGTCATCCTCGAGGGCTACCTCGCCGATCATGGAGTCCAGATCCTGCGGCAGGTAGGTGAGGATGTCATAGTTGATGCGGGTGGCAACTGCGCCGATCGCGGAAGGAATCAACAGCAGGAACGCTACTGTCAGGATCAGCTTCCGGAAGCGCACAATGCCCTGTGCGATCTTTTTCATGAGTACCCTCCAGAGTCAGAAATGGATAAGAATCTTAGTAAAATGACCAGTGGTCATTTCCAAGCAAACACTATTATAACCAGGACAAACCGGGTGTCAAGCACAAAAATGACTAAAAGTCAGTTTTTTTATCACGGGCCGGCGATTGTATAAGAAAACGCTCTTGCACAATTGCGGAAGGACTGCTAAAATGATTGAGACAACCAACAAGGACAACGTATGAACGTGAGAAAAAGAGAGAAAAGAGGAATCGACCCAGAGCATGAGTACCGTGGAAGGCAAAAAACAGGAAAAGCGCCGGGCCCTGCTGGATGCAGCCTACGAGCTGTTTCTGGAGCGCGGCACCGCCAAGACCAGCGTGGAGGACATCACCTCCCGGGCCAAGGTGGCCAAAGGCACTTTTTACCTGTATTTTCAGGACAAAGGTGCGGTGATGCAGGCCCTGCTGGGGCGGGTGAGCTACCAGCTGCTGAACAATGCGTGCGAGGCTGTGGAGCGGCAGACCGGCCTTGAGACGTTCCCGGACAAGATGGTGGCCGTGATCGACCATATTATCGAAGCACTGCGGCGGGACACGGTGGTGCTCAAATTCCTGGAGCGCAACTTCGTGTGGCCGGGGCTGGACCAGATCGAGGCCAGCCGCGACGCCGAGCCGCTGATGCGCAAGCTGCTCAACGCGGTGCTGGCCAGCCCGGAAATGGCTGGCCGCACCGAGCGGGAGGTCTATCAGCGCATCACGGCGCTGGGCAGCATGTGCATGTCGGTGTGCTACTCCAGCATTCTGGAGGGCAAGCCGGACAACATCGACAGCATGAAACCGGTGCTGTACGACATCATCCGCAAGGCGCTGTAAGAAATTTTCAGAGAAAATTGCAAAAAGCCTTGCAATTCGTGCAAAGCTGTGGTAAACTATCCAAGTCGATATGACGTATGGACGGTTAGCTCAGCTGGTAGAGCATCTGCTTGACGTGCAGGAGGTCACA
>ENA-UOJL01003429-UOJL01003429.1-human-gut-metagenome-genome-assembly--contig:-P47-NODE-3429-length-11205-cov-8.176323_pt1 | contig 11205 bp, 5 predicted proteins | sample MGYA00242347_ERZ723894 | MGnify/ENA metagenome assembly ERZ723894
GAATGGATTTCTTAAAGTAGATATGATAATATATAATTATAACCAAATCGACAACTGACTTTCGCTGGGGATAGTTTACATTGTGGAGAGTGTTTTGAAGTTCTTGTATGCAATAGACTGAATGGTGGATAACCAGAATGGGTGAAAACTCGTATAGAGTATGGTGTAGATTGGTATTTAGTTAGTTTGATTGATTATTAGGTATTTGCTTGTTTGCCAAAAAACAACAGAAGGGATGTGATGTAAGGTGGAAGTATTGGCTTTTATTATTACAGTTATTGTAGGTTTTATCGTTGATGTTTTGTGTATCAAGTATAATATGCCTAACCTCGGAGCGATCGTAGCAGTAGCTATTATGGGGGCAATTATTCTGTGGTTCGTTCGGCATAAATGAGCAGATAAAAGGAATGTGTAGTGGGGATGCTACACATTCCTTTTGACTTGCTTTTAGTATTTTGTGATAGTACCAGCATTGTTCATGCGGATAGCTTTTTCTACCATTTTTTCAGTACCAGTCGAGAAACCAATTCCAAAGGAAGCCGGAAGGGAAAGCGAAGGAGAAATGACAACGGTAGTATGACCATAACCAAACACAAAAGCGGCTTCTTTGATACTGTCTGTACCAGTGCGATTAACTCGAATTTTCATTGTACCGGTTTTGGCGTAATTGTCCATGTCACCGGGTTTTTCTAAAGCCATAGGAATGTATGCGTAGGCATGATCATAGGGAGAGTCACACACGATACTAGCATTTTGAGAAAACTTGTAGGTTTCGCCTACTGTTGAATAATACTTTACATTACAGGACGAACCAGAGGAATTAAAGGCTACATTGATAGGCTGTCCAGCAGTATTTGTTCCTTGCCACCGCATGGCAATCATGTCAGTGATTGCAACGCCGCAAAGAGCAGGATGAGATGACCATGTCCACTGTACCTGTACAGTAAGAGAAGTTGTGCTTGCACTTACTTTTGAAAAAGAGGCGGTCATATCGGCAAAAATGCCACGAAGCTCAGGTGCGTTTTCAATTCGCTCACCATTATAGTCATGCAGTATAGCAATTTGCTGGATTGAATAGCCAAGATCTGTGAGTTCTTCGGTGGTGAGTTTAGAGAGTCGGGTGAGTTCGTCCTCAATCATGTTGGATTTTATAAGCTTAACTTGTTCAGAGGGAACGCCAGCTTCGGCAAGTTCGTCAGGGCTTGCCGTCCTGGTGTGCACATAAACATCATACTCGTTGATTGTTACGGAAGTTACAGAGGAATCAGAGTAGTCAGCAGCAAAAGCGGGAATTGACAGTGTGAAAAACATCATAACAGATAGAAAAACAGAGAGAATCTTTTTCATACAAAAACCTCCTTTTGATAAGTTAGTAATGGATTTTCAGTGAAATTCGATTTTCTGGTCCATTGGAATCCCCCCCTTTTCTTGTTGGTTAAAACAGAAAATTCGTCACTAATATTATAACTTATTTTGGGTAAATTGACAATAGGTAGTGAAGCATTGGAGAAATGTACATTCTCCCAACAAGATAAAAATGGCTTTCAGCCACAACTTCAAGTTTGTCGGTGCAACACTAATATCACACATAACTAAAATAACAACACAGCGTCAGAGCGTATGGGAAAACCTGTACGCTCTAATTTTTTATCAAAAAATGGAGGAAAACACATGGAAGAAACAAATGTAACAATGACAACAGAGGAAACGCAGGGAGAGCCTGCAGCAAAGGAAAATGAGACAAAGGCGGAGAAGTTTATCCGTATTGGCGAGTACCGCATGAATAAGGCGGTTGATGCTATTGGCAGACTGGAGAATCTTGCAAATCGAGGTTCCTACGAATATACACAGGAACAGGTAGACGCTATGTTTCAAGCATTAGAGGGGAGGGTTGCGGAAATTAAGGCAAGGTTTACGCCTAAGAAAACGACTGAGAGTAAGACTTTCAGCTTTGGTACAACAGAATAGGAATGTAACGGGAAATAAAGGAAAGGCAGTCATGTAGTGTATGTGGCTGCCTTTTTGTCGTATCTATGACAGGAAGGAGAACTGTGTGAGAAAATATGATTTTATATCGGCTCTGGCAAAAGAGACAGCAGCCGAGGTTGTCAAAAATCGTGAGGAATGGATGAAATACCTTACTACAGCGGCGAGATTATACAAGTATCCGTTCCGGGAACAGCTTTTAATCTATGCACAAAGACCGGACGCAACAGCGTGTGCTTCCATAGAGCTGTGGAATGAGCGTATGCACTGCTGGGTAAACAAAGGGGCAAAAGGTATCGCACTTTTGGACGAGGATGATGCACATGGAAAGCGTCTGAAATATGTATTTGATGTTTCAGATGTCCATGCGGCAAGGAGAATCGGACGGTATCCGGAACTCTGGGAATTACATGAGGAACATAAGGAAGATGTAATTAAGCGTCTGGAGCAGACTTATGGTGCTACCGATGATAAGAAGCTGTTTGAAGAAAGACTTATGGAGATAGCTGAGAGGATTGCGGCAGATTATTATGAGGAATTGCTGCCGGATTTGCAGTACATGATCGAGGACAGTTTCTTAGAAGGACTGGACGAGCAGAATGTCGGTATCCGCTTGAGGGAGACATTATCGGACAGCATTTCCTTTACACTTTTATCTGCCTGTGGTGCAGATATGCAGGAGTATGGTTCGGAATTTGCTTTTGATTTTATCCATGAATTTAATTCCATGGACACCCTTGCAGTACTTGGAGATGCAGCCAATGAGCTTGCAAAACCGGTACTTTTAGAGATTGGAAGAACCATAAGGGCATATAACAGAAGCCACGAACAGGAACAAACAGAAAATTTAACGCAGAAAGGACTTGCAAATATTTCTGAAATAGACTACAATGCGTTAAAGCGTGAAAGCGAGAGCGGACATGAGGAATATATTGACAACAATCAAAACAGCGTAGAAAGGGGCAATAGCAATGAATCTGACATACGAGAAGAATGGGGATTATCTGATCCCGACATTACAGGCGGACAGTCAGCCGGAGGGAACCGTAACGAAGTACGGAATGATGAGGGAGACTTATCTGAAGGAGAACCACAGGGGCGTGTACTCAGCGTTTCTTCTGAAAGGGACATTGAAAGAACACCTGCTGACCATTCAGAAGCAGGCAGAGGAGAGAATGGAGAAACTGATAAGCCAGATGGCGGCAACAGAGGGAGTGACAGAACAGCTCAAGGAAACCGATCAGATGCTTTGGGTAGCGAAGATGAACAGCATTCGGAACCGAGCAGAGGAAGTGGTTCTGGGAGAACTGGTTTACAGTCTGTAACAGACACAGATGATCTTCTCCGGGGAGAAGCACCGGAACCCACCTTTACACAACTCAGTCTGTTTCCTTCTTTTGAGGAGCAGGTCGGAACAGTCGCAGCAGCGGAAGCAAGTATGAAATATACCATGCCCGCTGCTTTTTCTTTGCCACAGAATGAGCTTGAAACCATTCTTCGCAGTGGCGGAGGAAAACAGCACAGCAGAAAACGTATCTATGCCAAGTATCAGCAGGGTAAGGCACCGGAAGAAATGGCAGAATTTTTAAAGAACGAGTATAAGACCACCGGAAAAGGTTTTGAGTTTGACGGAAATCCTGTTTCACTGTGGTTTGATGAAATGGGTATGCGTATCGGTTACGGTACATCGGCAAAAGAAAATACCCTTGCAGTGATGAGCTGGAGCGAAGTGGAGAGCCATATCCGTGTTATGGTGGAGAATGGTACTTATATGAGTGCCAATGAAGTATTCCTTGTGAATGCGGTGGAGCGTGAGAGAATTGCTACGGACATTAACAATTTCTTCCGTGATGGTATATCGGAAATGCCGGAGAATCTGGAGCTTAAATTTTCTGACTACCCGGCAAGCATGGAAAGGCTATGCGAGCTTTTATCAACAACTGAGGGCAGAGAACTGATTAAGAATGAGCTTGAAAAGGCAAAGGAACAGCTTGACAGCGGAGAAAAGCAGATTAAATGGCGGTATGTGAAAAGACCGGATTATTTATTAGAACAGCTTGCGGATTTAGGTGTGGAAAAGAAAGAATTTCCGGCACCTGATACGGTTGAGGTAAGGAATGAGGACTTCATCACACAGGACGAGATTGATTACAGGCTGACAGGAGGAAGCGGCTTTGAACATGGAAAATTCCGTATCTATGAGTATTTCATGGAAGGGCATGATAAGAAAGATAACATTGCTTTTCTGAAAAATGAATATGGTACGGGCGGCAGCTCCCACGCACTTCCAGGAAGTGACAGAGCGCACGAGGATCACGATGCCAAAGGTATCCGTCTGGAGAAAGGTAACTATGGCAATCCTTACGCAAAGGTGCTTTTAAACTGGAATGTAGTAGAGAAACGTATCCGGGAGCTTGTGCAGGCAGATAAATACCTTTCGCCGGAGGGAAAGGAAGCCTATGCACAGTATAAACAGGAACAGGCAGAGAAAGCCATGCAAAAAGAACAGGCGAAGTTGGAGCGTGGTGTAACCAATCAGGAATTAGATAGAGAAACAGGAACTGTTGCTGAAGGAGAACCAAAAGCACCAGAAACCGGAAAAACAGACATAGAGCAGTTAAATAAAAGGCTGTCTGAAATGTCGGCTGTGGTTAAAATCTGCGGAGCATTAGACCGGAAAGATGTGGTTGGCTGGAACGAGGAAACACAGGCGGTCACGATTACTGACGATGAGCGTACTTTAGAAGGAAAAGAGGTCTATGATTTCCTTTTTGCAGAAGCGGCAGACTATGTAATGATGCAGACAATCAGTGGCGAAACAGAAAAAGCTCTGGAGATGGACGGTCTGTTAAAGGATGCCAGACAGTATGCGTCACGTTATGAGGGAGAGCCTTCCATAGAGCAGACAGAAGAACAGCCTTTGACTGCGGATGATGTTCAAAACCTTGTATTGATAGACCGGGAATATATCAGAGGTACACGAACAACAGTCTATGGTTTTGAGTGTGATATTCGTGGGGAACATGATAAGCTGCAATATACGCTTGAGTACCATGATGACGGAGAAGGCTTTACCATTCATACGGAGAAGGATGATATTTGGGAACGTATGCCGGAGCCTGAACTGGCACGATTGGAGGGGATTCTTGGCAGGGAAGCATTATATTATAAGTACCATGATAAAATAGCCGGGGCAAAGAGCCTTGAGGACATGGAGGAGATTCGCTTCAGCATTATGGAAGAAGAATCTCCTTATTTTTCTGCTGTTTCCCAAAGAGTATGGGGTGAATATGAACAGAAAAATGAAGAATTGTCCAATCCAATGCAAGAAAGTGAAGTGATTGCCGAACTGGAGCCGCAGAATGAAGCAGAAGCGCCAAAGGAACAGCCGCCGATTGACAAATCGGGTGCAGTCAACTTCCACATTGCTCCGGAAACAGAGGAAAGTGCCGGGAAAGGCTCTGCGGCAAAAGAAAAATTCCGTCAGAACGTGGAAGCAATCAGAACGCTTGAAAAGCTTGAGAGCGAAAACCGTATTGCCACACGGTCAGAACAGGAGATTTTAGCAAAATATGTAGGCTGGGGCGGTCTTGCCGATGCCTTTGATTCTTCCAAAGCGAATTGGGCGAATGAATATCAGGAATTAAAGAGCCTGTTGTCAGCCGAAGAATACGATTCAGCAAGGGAAAGTACCTTAAATGCGCACTATACAAGCTCTGTAATTATCAAAGCAATTTATGATGCGATGGAACGAATGGGCTTTTCAAAAGGAAACATCTTGGAGCCGGCAATGGGTATAGGAAACTTTTTCGGTATGTTGCCGGAAAATATGCAGGAGAGCAGGCTTTATGGTGTGGAGCTGGACGGAATTACCGGAAGAATTGCAAGGCAGCTATACCCGAATGCCGATGTGAAAATTACAGGATTTGAAAAGACAGATTATCCAAACGATTTCTTTGATGTTGCAATCGGAAACGTGCCATTCGGTCAGTACAAGGTAGCAGACAGAGCCTACGATAAGCATAACTTTCTCATACACGATTATTTTTTTTCCAAAGCCTTAGATAAGGTCAGACCGGGCGGCGTAGTGGCATTTGTCACCTCAAAGGGAACAATGGATAAGAAAAGCCCGGAAGTCAGAAAGTACCTTGCGCAGAGAGCGGAGCTTCTTGGAGCAATCAGGCTTCCCAACACAGCCTTTAAGGAAAATGCGGGGACGGAGGTCACTTCGGACATTCTTTTCTTAAAGAAGCGTGACAGGGTAATCGACATCGAGCCGGATTGGGTGCATCTTTGTGAAAATGAAGATGGCATAGCCATGAACCAGTATTTTGCAGACCACCCGGAAATGATTATGGGAAAAATGGAAATGGTCAGCGGGCAGTTTGGCATGGAAGCCACCTGTACACCGGATACAGCCATTCCTCTATCCAAGCAGCTTGAAAAGGCTATATCCCATATCGAGGGCAGCATTGACGAGGTAGAGTTCGATGAGCTTGACGATGAGCTGGCAAGAGAAGCAATCCCCGCCGATCCAGGCGTGAAGAATTACAGTTATACTATCGTGGACGAGAGGGTGTATTACCGGGAAAATTCCATTATGAAGCCTGTGGACGTATCAGAAACGATGGAGCAGCGCATGAAAGGCATGGTGCAGATTCGTGACTGTACACAGGAGCTGATTGACTATCAGTTGAACGAATATCCGGAAGATATGATTAAGAGCAAGCAGGCAGAGCTTAATGAGCTGTATGATGCGTTTTCCAAGAAATACGGTCTGATCAATTTACAGACCAATAAGAGAGCGTTTAATCAGGACTCAAGCTATTGTCTGCTTTGTTCATTGGAGAAATTAGACGATGAGGGCAACTTCAAAGGCAAGGCGGATATGTTTTCCAAGCGAACCATTAAAAAGGCAGAAGTTGTCACAAGCGTGGATACCGCAAGTGAAGCACTGGCGGTGTCATTAGGGGAAAAGGCAAGGGTAGACCTAGCCTATATGTCGGAGCTTACGGGAAAAAGCGAGGAAGATGTGGCAAAGGAACTTGCCGGAATTATTTTCCAGAATCCGGTCACAGAAAAGTGGGAAACCGCAGACGAGTATTTAAGCGGCAATGTCAGGGAGAAGCTGGCAACCACAAGGGTATTTGCAGAGAACCGTCCGGAGTTTGCAATCAATGTCACAGCCCTTGAGGGTGTACAGCCCAAGGAGCTTGATGCAAGCGAGATCGAGGTGCGTATCGGTGCCACTTGGATTGAGCCTAAGTACATTGAGGATTTCATGCGGGAAACCTTTGAAACACCGGATTACCTCTTTGACCGCAACCTTGTGGGGGTACAGTATTCCGATGTGACAGGACAATGGAATTTAAAGGGCAAAAATGCGGATCATGGCAATGCTCTTGTCAATATGACCTACGGAACGAGCCGGGCAAATGCCTACCGTATTCTGGAGGATTCCTTAAACCTTCGTGATACCCGTATTTTTGATACGATTGAGGAAGATGGAAAGGAAAAGAGAGTTCTTAACAAAAAGGAAACCACGCTTGCCAGCCAGAAACAGGAAGCCATAAGGGAAGCCTTTAAGGACTGGGTATTTCGTGATCCGGAGCGCAGACAGACCTTGTGTGCCAAGTACAACGAGCTTTTCAACTCCACCAGACCAAGAGAGTATGACGGTTCCCACCTAAAGTTTCCGGGCATGACACCGGACATTACATTAAGACCACATCAGCTTAATGCAGTGGCACATCAGCTTTATGGGGATAATACCCTGCTTGCCCATTGTGTGGGTGCAGGTAAGACCTTTGAAATGATTGCTGCAGCAATGGAGAGCAAGCGGTTAGGGCTTTGCCAAAAGAGCTTATTTGTCGTACCGAACCATTTAACAGAGCAGTGGGCGAGTGATTTCCTGCGCCTGTATCCGGGTGCCAATATTTTAGCTGCCACAAAGAAAGATTTTGAGCCTGCCAACCGTAAGAAATTCTGTTCCCGTATTGCAACCGGGGATTATGATGCGGTCATTATCGGGCATACGCAGTTTGAAAAGATACCGCTTTCAATGGAAAGACAGGCTGCCATGATTGAGCGGCAGATAACGGAAATAGAAATGGCAATCGAAGCGGTCAAGGCGGAAAAGGGCGAGCGTTACACCATTAAACAGATGGAAAAGACAAAAAAATCATTAAACGCAAGGCTGAGCCGATTGAACGATACTTCCCGCAAGGACAATGTAGTAACCTTTGAACAGCTTGGTGTTGACAGGCTGTTTGTAGATGAGAGCCACAATTATAAGAACCTTTTCTTATACACCAAGATGCGAAACGTGGCGGGTATTGCACAGACAGAAGCACAGAAGTCCTCGGATATGTTTGCAAAGTGTCAGTACATGGACGAACTGACAGGCGGCAAGGGCATTACTTTTGCCACAGGTACACCGATTTCCAACAGTATGACGGAGCTTTATACGAATATGCGCTATCTGCAATACAGTACGCTCCAAAAACTTGGTCTTGGCAATTTCGACAGTTGGGCGGCTACTTTCGGAGAAACGCAGACCGCTATAGAGCTTGCACCGGAAGGAACCGGATACCGGGCAAAGACAAGGTTTGCCAAGTTCTTCAATCTGCCGGAGCTGATTTCACTTTTCAAGGAAAGTGCGGATATTCAGACACCGGATATGCTAAAGCTGCCTGTACCGGAAGCAGAGTACGAAAATGTGGTGTTGAAACCGAGCGAATACCAGAAAGAAATGGTACAGTCCCTTGCGGATCGTGCGGAGGCTGTTCGTGATAGGAAGGTAGAGCCACACGTTGACAATATGCTCAAAATCACCAATGACGGTAGAAAACTTGCATTAGACCAGCGTTTGATCAACGATATGCTTCCCGATGAGGATAATTCCAAAGCCACCACCTGTGTGGACAAGGCATGTGAGATATGGGAAGAAACAAAGGAACAGAAGTCGGCACAGCTTATCTTCTGTGACTTATCGACACCGAAAGGAGATGGTACATTCAATGTTTATGAGGACATTCGGGGCAAACTGATTGAAAAGGGTGTCCCACCGGAAGAAATCGCATTTATCCATGATGCCAATACGGAGAAACGGAAAGCGGAGCTGTTTGCAAAGGTTAGAAGCGGACAGGTTCGTTTTTTATTGGGTTCTACTGCCAAAATGGGAGCCGGAACCAACGTACAGGACAGATTGATTGCATTACACCATTTGGATGTGCCCTGGCGCCCGTCTGACATTGAACAGCAGGAAGGTCGTATTTTACGACAGGGCAATATGAATGATAAGGTCAAGATTTTCAGGTATGTGACGGAAGGCACCTTCGATAGTTATTCATGGCAGCTCATTGAGAACAAGCAGAAGTTTATCGGGCAGATCATGACGAGCAAGTCCCCGGTACGTTCCTGTGAGGACATTGACGAAGCGGCGCTCTCTTATGCAGAGGTCAAAGCACTTGCAACCGGAAACCCGTATATTAAGGAGAAGATGGACTTGGATATACAGGTGTCAAAGCTGAAGCTCTTAAAGGCGAACCACACAAGCCAGCGTTACCGTCTGGAGGACAATATCGCAAAGCATTACCCGATGCAGATCACAGCCTTAAAAGAAAGGCTTGAGGGATACCGGGCGGACATTCAGACCTATGCGGCGCATAAGCCTGTGGATAAGGACGCTTTTTCCATGAAGATAGGCAACCGTACCTATATGGACAAAAAGGAAGCGGGTGCGGCGTTGATTGATATGTGCCGGAGCGCCAAACAACCAAATATGGCAGTCACAATCGGGGAATTTCAGGGATTTAAGATGAGCGTGTCCTTTGACTCGTTCTTCTCCAAGTTTACAATCAGCTTAAAAGGAAGTCTGAGCCATGAGGTGGAAATCGGAGCCGATCCGCTTGGAAATCTGCAAAGACTTTCCAATGCGTTAGAGGGAATGACCGGGAAAATGACAGACGTGGAGCAGAAGCTTTCTAACGTGGAACATCAGCTCGAAACTGCAAAGGTGGAAGTTACAAAACCTTTTGCGCAGGAGCAGGAACTGGCGGAGAAGCTAGAGCGCCTTGCAGAGTTAAATGCGCTTCTTAACATGGACGAAAAAGGCGATAATGCGTTGGATATGGGCGATGATGAGCCGGACGACGAAAACGGAGAGCAGAGCGCACAGGCACAGGAGGGCGAGCCGGACAGGGCGGAAGATATACAGGCGGTGGCAGAGGAACCGTTAAAGACTGTTGCAAGTTTTCTGATGTCGGAGCGTATCGCAGAGCATGACAAGGAGCGGATGTTAGCAGACGGTTCCAGAGGGCGGGTATCCGTCAAGGAGAAACTTGCCGAGATGAAGCAGAAAATATTCGATCAGAAGATGCCGGAGAAACTTAATACTAAGAGCAAAGAGGAATGTTTGTAAGGAAATTTGGTACAGGGCAGTTGGGAAAAGACTGCCCTGTAGTGCAGTAATGAAATGCAATAGTATTTCGCACCTAAATATCAGTATTTCACACCATAAAGTCAGAGAGAACCCTTTATTTGCCGATATAATAGATGATGGTTTATGTAGCCTAAAAAGATTAGAAAGGTTTGATTTGAAATGAAGATTGCAGTTGTAGATGATGATAAGGCAATTTGTGAGGCTATTGCTCAGTTGATAAAGAATCAGGAGTCGGAAGCAGAGGTGTGTCAGTTTTCATCAGGAAAAGAGATGCTGGAAACAGGAGAAAACTTTGCAATTTCTTTTCTGGATATTGCCATGGAAGAAATGTCTGGCTTAGAGCTTGCGGGGAAACTTAGACAGGAGCAGGAAAGAAAGGGATGGGTAAAAAGTATTCTTATTTTCATTACAGGTTATCGGGAATATATGGAGGAAGCCTTTGATGTAAATGCTTTTCATTATCTGGTAAAACCAATTGATGAGGAAAAATTTTCAAAGGTTTTTCGTCGTGCATGGAAAGAAGTGTCTGCTTTAGAAGAACAGAGTAAAAAATACATCGTTATAAAAAACTCTGGCACACAGCAGAAAATATATCTAAAAGATATTTATTACATTGCAAAGTACAGTTTACAAGGAACTACACAGGGTAACGGTCTGACGGGAGGTGTTCCGCCCGTCAGATTTTCCATGTAATGTTCAAGCTGTCGCTTGTGGCGGCAACAGTGGTAATCATCAAATCCACCACCCGCCGCTTGTCGTCAAAGGATACATTGTCC
>ENA-UOJL01003436-UOJL01003436.1-human-gut-metagenome-genome-assembly--contig:-P47-NODE-3436-length-11195-cov-5.224417_pt1 | contig 11195 bp, 10 predicted proteins | sample MGYA00242347_ERZ723894 | MGnify/ENA metagenome assembly ERZ723894
AACCGGCGTGCGGCTGTCAGCCATCTGCTGGCCAGCCCGCACGGGTCGGACTTTTTGCAGCTCATGCAGAAGACGGTCAAGACCTACCTGTGGGAGATGTTCGGGCGTATGTTCCCGAACTCCCGGCTGTCCGTTGCGGACACCGAGGCGGTGCTGGACTTTTTCACGGGAGGGATAACCGGGCTCATAATAGGCAACTACTCCAAACGCAACCTGGACACCGACGCCCTGGTGGATCAGATAGACCGCCTGCTCTCCGGCGAGATGCGCGCGGCTCTGCTCGGCAGGGAGTTCTCTGCCGGAGCGCAATAATATGATAGCGCGGCGGTGCTGAAATTGCAACTTACAGCTTTGCCGCAGCGTCCTGACAAAATACCGGAAGTGTACAAATTTTTACACTTCCGGTATTTTGTCTATACATGCGTCCAATATTGTGAGTGGTGCTTTTTTCCCGCTGCTGCTACAATACGTGTCAGCAACAGAGAAAGGGATGGAAAGACATGGCCGATAATCTTGGGGTGTTCTCCCCGAAGCTCGACGAGCTCATGTCGGCGTACCGCTCCCTGGCCGAGCATGTCAGCGTGTGCCAGCGCGCCTCGCCCGAGCAGCTCGGCAGAGAGCTGGACGCGCTCAAGGCGGAGAGCGCCGGATATGAGCGCAGGCTCGAGGCGGGCACCCGGTCAAGGGCGCGGATGGCCGCGGGACTCTGCCGCGCGCAGCTGAGGTACGAGCGGGAGGTTCGCTCCCTGCTCGCAGGCGGGCTGGACGGCGCAGGCAGGGAATCGCGCGCGGAGAGCATGACGCTGGCGGCCGAGTTCGCCATGGACTTTGCGGCGGCGGCGGTGCACAACGCTCTCGGAGCCGCAATAGCCGCGCTGCTGTTGCAGCAGGACGATAAAAACACAAAGCTAAGTGAGGACGAGTGAATGTTAAAACTGATAGGACGACTGCGCCGTAACGACATACTCATGGCGCTGCTCTGCTCGCTGCTGGTGCTCGGGCAGATCTACTTTGACCTGGAGCTGCCTGACTACATGAGCGACCTGACCGTGCTCATAGAGACGCCGGGCAGCACGATGGGAGATATACTGCACACCGGCCTGGAGATGCTCGGCTGCACGCTGGCCAGCGCGGTGCTGTGCGTCATCTGCGGCTATTTGACCGCAAAGGTTGCCGCAGGCTTCGCGCTGACGATACGCGAGCGGGTGTTCAACAAGATAGCCGACTTCGGCCAGCACGAGATGATGAGCTTCTCCGTGCCCAGCTTGATAAACCGCACGACCAACGACATCACGCAGGTGCAGATGGTGATCGCAATGGGTCTGCAGCTCATCATCAAGGCGCCGATAATGGCCGTGTGGGCAGTGCTCAAGATAATCGACAAGAGCTGGGAGCTGTCCGTGATCACGGCGGCCTTCGTCGTGGCGCTGCTGCTGGTGATGCTTGTGGTCATAATCCTGGTCGTGCCGCGCTTCAAGCGCGTGCAGCGGCTGACCGACCGGATAAACCTCGTCGCGCGCGAGAACCTGACCGGCATAAACGTCGTGCACGCATACAACGCCGAGGACTACCAGAACGAGAAGTTCGCGCGCGAGAACTCCGAGCTGATGCGCACCCAGCTTTTCAACCAGCGCACCTTTGCCTTCCTCATGCCCGTCGTCACGCTGGGCATGAACACGCTGGCCATGGTCATATACTGGGTGGGCGCCGCGCTGGTAAACGCCATCCCCGCGACGGACACGGCCGCGAGGATAGAGAGCTTCAGCAACATCGTTGTCTTCGGCACCTACGCGACGTATGTGGTCATGTCCATCATGATGCTGGTCATCATTATAATGCTCCTGCCTGCGGCGCAGGTCAGCGCGCAGCGCATAAACGAGGTGCTCGACGCCGGGAGCAGCATACACGAGGGCACGCAGACCGAGTCCGGCGAGACGGGCACCGTGGAGTTCCGCAACGTGTCCTTCCACTATCCCGACGGCGGCGAGGTGCTGGAGAACATCAGCTTCAAGGCCGGGCGCGGCGAGACAGTGGCCTTCATAGGCGCCACCGGCTCCGGCAAGAGCACCCTGGTCAGCCTCATAGCCCGCTTTTACGACGCGACGAGCGGCGAGGTGCTCGTCGACGGCGTGAACGTCAAGGACTACACCTTCGACGCGCTGTATGACCGCGTGGGCTATGTGACGCAGAAGGCGGTGCTTTTCTCCGGCGACATAAGGGGCAACGTCCTGTTCGGCGAGAGCCGCGGCGGCCGCTCGGACGAGGACGTGCGCCGCGCGCTGGAGCTGGCCAAGGCCGAGTTCGTAAGCGAGCTGCCGGAGGGTCTGGACGCCCCCGTGGCCGAGGGCGGCACGAACTACTCCGGCGGCCAGAAGCAGCGCCTGTCCATAGCCAGGGCGCTGGCCAGGCACGCGGAGATACTGATCTTCGACGACTCGTTCTCCGCGCTGGATTACCGCACGGACGCGGCGCTGCGCGCCGGACTGAGAGACGAGCTGGACGGCACGACCAAGATAATCGTCGCCCAGCGCATAGGCACCATACGCGGCGCAGACAAGATAATCGTCCTCGACGACGGCAAGGCCGTCGGTATGGGCACGCACGACGAGCTGATGAAGACCTGCCCCGTGTATCAGGAGATAGCCCGCTCGCAGCTCTCTCAGGCAGAGCTGGGCGCTTAAGGGAGAAGAATACAGATGAGCAAAACCGGAAAAAGAAGACACACCATCGCTGACATACTGCGCGAGCTGCTCAGCTACAACGGCAAGCTGAAGCTGCCCATGGCCGTCGCGCTGCTGTTTGCGGCCGCGGGCGCGGTGCTGACCATCATCGGCCCGAACATGCTCAGCGACATAACCAACCTCATAACCGAGTCGCTGTTTACGGGCATCGACATGGCGGCCATAGGCGGCATCTGTGCAAACCTGCTGACGATATACCTCATAAGCGCCATACTGACCTATGTGGAGCACTTTATCATGGCCACCGTAACGCTGGAGCTCTCGCGCGACCTGCGCCGCGACTTGTCCCGCAAGATAAACGTGGTGCCCATGAGCTACTTCAACAAGGCGTCCTACGGCGGAATACTCAGCCGCGTCACCAACGACGTCAGCACGCTACAGCAGGCGCTGTCCAACAGCCTGCCGTCCATCATAAGCTCGGCCGCGCAGTTCGCGGGCTGCCTCATAATGATGTTCGTCACCGAGTGGCGCATGGCGCTCTCCGCAGTGCTGGTGACGGTCGCGGGCTTCCTCATCATGGGCATAGCGATGCTGCGCTCGCAGAAATACTTCACGTCCAGGCAGAGGAACCTCAGCAAGCTCAACGGCTACGTGGAGGAGATGTACTCCGGCCACGACGTGGTGCGCATTTCCCGGGCAAACGACGGGATAAAGAGAAAGTTCGGCGAGATGAACGACGAGCTCTATGACTCCGACTGGCGCAGCCAGTTCCTGTCCGGCATCATGCAGCCGCTGATGACCGTGATCGGCAACCTCGGCTACGTCGCCGTGTGCGTGGTCGGCGCCGCGCTGGCCATGGACGGGCAGATAGAGTTCGGCGTCATCGTGGCGTTCATCATGTACGTGCGCCTGTTCACCTCCCCGCTGAGCACGCTGGCTCAGGGCATGACGCAGATGCAGACCGCGGCCGCCGCCGGCGGACACATCTTCGACTTCCTGCACGCCGAGGAGATGCCCGAGGAGCCGGGCAAGCTCTCCGCGCCTGAGCAGGTGAGGGGAGAGGTGGACTTCGAGCACGTGCGCTTTTCCTACCCTGACGACCCGGAGAAGATAATAATCAAGGACTTCTCCGCCCACGTCGAACCCGGGCAGAAGGTGGCCATAGTCGGCCCCACCGGCGCGGGCAAGACCACGCTGGTCAATTTGCTGATGCGCTTCTACGAGCTGAACTCCGGCACGATAAAGATAGACGGCATACCGACCTGCGACATGAAGCGCGAGAGCGTGCACGACCTGTTCGGCATGGTGCTCCAGGACACCTGGCTGTTCGAGGGCACGGTGCGCGAGAACATGGTGTACAACAAGACCGGCGTCACCGACGCGGAGCTGGAAAACGCCTGCCGCGCCTGCGGCATCTACCACTTCATAGAGACGCTGCCCAAGGGCTTCGATACGGTGCTGGACGAGTCCATCGCCATCTCCGCCGGACAGAAGCAGCTGCTGACCATCGCCAGAGCCATGATCCAGGATAACCCCATGCTGATACTCGACGAGGCCACCAGCAGCGTCGACACCCGCACCGAGCTTATCACCCAGCGCGCCATGGACGCCCTGACGTCCAAGCGCACCAGCTTCGTTATCGCCCACCGCCTGAGCACCATAAGGAACGCCGACCTTATCCTCGTGCTCAAGGACGGCGACATAATAGAGCAGGGCACGCACGACGAGCTGATAGCAAAGGGCGGCTTCTACGCCGATCTCTACATGAGCCAGTTTGAAAAAACCGCCTGACAAAAGTCGTGGCCGGAGCGCAGATGCGCCCCGGCCACATTGATTTTGACCATTATCAACCGCCTGATGTGGGGGGTTAAAAAAGCGTATTTTAATACAGGCCCGCGGAAGAAGACGTCCTTCACGCGCAGCTCGCCGTCCAGCACGACCACGTTTGCGGCCTTGCCGGGCTCGAGCGTGCCGTAACGCCCGGAGATGCCGAGCACCTCGGCGGGGTTGACGGCGGCGGCGCGCACGGCGTCGGACAGCGGTATGCCAAAGCTCACGGCCGTGCGCAGGCACTCCATGAGGTCGGTGGCGGAACCGGCTATCGTGCCGTCGGCGAGCGTCGCCAGCTTGCCGGTGACCTTGACGTCCTGGCCGCCGAGGGTGTAGTCGCCGTCGGGCATACCGGCAGCGCGCATGGTGTCGGATATAAGCACCACACGTTCGGCGCCAAAGAGCTTGAACACGGCGCGCACGACGGCGGGGTGTATATGCACGCCGTCGCAGATGAGCTCCACCCTGCACTCCGGCGAATCGAAGGCCGCGCCTACCACGCCGGGGGCACGGTGGCTGAACGGCGGCATCGCGTTAAAGAGGTGCGTCGCCTCGCGGGCGCCGCGCTTATAGGCCTCGAGGGCGGTGTCGTAGTCCGCCGTCGTGTGGGCGACGGAGATGACCACCTCGTCGTGCAGCTCGTCAATGAACTCCATCGCGCCCGGCTCCTCCGGGGCGAGGGACACGAGCTTCACCAGGCCGCGTCCGGCCTCGGCCAGGCGGCGGTACATGGCGACGTCGGGCTTGTGCAGCCAGTCGCCGTTCTGCGCGCCCTTCTTGGCCATGGAGAGGAAGGGACCTTCCAGGTTTATGCCCACGAGCTCCGCGCCGGGTCTGTGCGCGTCGCGGTGGTCGGCGGCGACGGTGCAGACCTTGATGAGCTGCTCCTCAAGCAGCGTCATGCCCGCCGGGCAGATCTGCGTGACGCCGCGCGAAAGCTCGTACTTCGCCATGGTCTCAAGACCATCGGCGTCGGCGTCGGAGAAGTCCGCGCCCATGCAGCCGTGGAAGTGCAGGTCGGTCAGGCCGGGGATGACATAGCAGCCGGTCGCGTCGTAGACCTCGCCGCCGGTGCAGCCTTCCGATATGAGCTCGCCGTCAAAGCAGACGTCGCGGCTGACGAAGCCGCGCTGCAAGTCGAATACCTGTCCGCCGCTTATCCGCATATGCAGACACCAGCTTCCTTGAGCTTGCTGAGCGCGGCGCTGTCGGCCACCACGGTGACGTCGGGGTGGAGCTGCAGCACGCTGGCCGGAACCTCGCTGGTGACCGGGCCGGCGATGGCCTTGCAGAGGGCGTCGGCCTTCTCCTCGCCGCTGACGACCATGAGGATCTTGCGGGCGTTCATGATGTTCTTGATGCCCATGCTCAGCGCGTGGCGGGGAACCTCGTCACGGCTGGCGAAGAAGCGCTGGTTGGCGTCGATGGTGCGCTCGCTGAGCGTGACGACGTGGGTCTCCAGGCCAAAGTTGTCGCCCGGCTCGTTGAAGGCTATGTGGCCGTTGTGACCCATGCCGAGGAGCTGGAGGTCTATGCCGCCGAGGGAGCGTATAAGCTCGTTGTACGCGGCGCACTCGGCCTCGGGGTCGGCGGCCATGCCATTGAGGACGTGGGTGTTCTCGCGCTTGATGTCGATGTGGTCAAACAGGTTGCTCTGCATGAAGTAGCGGTAGCTCTGCTCGTGCGTCGGAGCCAGGCCGAGGTACTCGTCCAGGTTAACGCTCTTGACCTCGGCAAAGCTCAGGTCGCCCTTCCTGTACCACTCCACCAGCTGGCTGTAGGCGCCGATGGGCGTGGAGCCGGTGGCCAGGCCGAGCACGCAGTCGGGCTTGATGATGACCTGGGCGGAGATGATGTTGGCCGCGCGGCGGCTCATTGCGTGCGCGTCCGCGCACTCGTAGATTCGCATGTGTTTGCCTCCTCAGCAGTATTTTGCAATCGCGTTGGCAATCATGGCCGCGCACTCGTCGGCGATGGCCTCGTCGGAGTCCGCCATCGGGGCGAGCGGGAGCCGCACTCCGCCGCAGTCGGGGCCGCCCTGCCTGCGCAGTATGGCCTTTATAACGGCGTACATGTTGCCCTTCGCGGAGCACATCTTGTAGATTATCCGGCAGCACTCGTTCTGCACCTCGCGGCCAAGCTCCATGTTGCCGGCGAGATACAGCTCGCGTATCTTCATATACAGCTCCGGCATCGCGCCGTAGGTGCCGCCTATGCCGCCGATGGCTCCGGCGGCGAGGCCGGAGAGCAGCTGCTCGTCCGGGCCGTTGAAGACTATAGCGCCCTCGTCGTGGAACATCTGGATGTCCTGCACGGGCATGGAGGAGTTCTTCACGCCTATGACGCGCGGGTTCTTGAGCATGGTCTTGAGCAGCGGCATGGTCAGCGCCACGCCGGCGAGCTGCGGGATGTTGTATATGATGAAGTCCGTGTTCGGAGCTGCGTCGGAGATGTCGTTCCAATACTGTGCGATGGCGTACTCGGGCAGGTGGAAGTAGATGGGGGGTATGGCGGCGATGGCGTCGACGCCCAGGCTCTCGGCGTGCGCGGCCAGCTCGCGGCTGTCGGCGGTGTTGTTGCAGGCCACGTGGGCGATGATGGTCAGCTTGCCCTTGGCCACGGCCATGACGTTTTCCAGCACCAGCTTGCGCTCGGCGACGCTCTGGTATATGCACTCGCCGGAGGAGCCGCCTACATAGAGACCCTTGACGCCTTTGCCGATGAAATATTCGGTGAGAGCGCGGACGGCGGCGGCGTCAATTTCCCCATTTTTGTCATAGCAGGCGTAAAAGGCAGGGATTATGCCCTGAAACTTGCTAAAATCTCTCATAATTTCGTCTCCAAAATAAAGTTGGTTTCACCGGCGGAGATATTCCCCGCCGGTGTTCGGCGGCGCTCAGTCGTCTATGAGCACCTTGAAAACTGCCTTGGTGACGGTTTTTGCCCCGTCCACCTGAAGCTTTATGCGGTGTGCGTCGCCCGGGAAAACGACCATGAAGTCGCCGGGGCGCAGCTCGGTTGTGTACCAGGCGTCCCCGCTGTAGGCGTAGAAGTCATTTTGCTCCTGCGCGTCCGTGAGCGTAAGCTCGTCCGGCCGGGTGACGTCCACGCGCTCGCTGCCCGAGAGCATGATATGTATGTCCAGGTAGCGGCGGTGCGCCTCGAAGAAGCCCTCCTCAAGCGGGATGGTCTCGTAGGTGAAGCGCGTGCAGTAGACCCTGTCGCCGTCGAGCGGCACGCGGACGTTGTCCTCAAGCGAGGAGAGGAACTCCGGCGTGATGTGCTCCAGCGCCAGGTCGAGGTTCCTGTGTATGCCCCGATAGCACAGGGCGTCTGCATTCTTCGCGTAAATCATAGTTTAACCCTTTACGGCGCCCATTGCAATACCCTGCGTGAAGTATTTCTGGAAGGCGATGAACACTATGATTATCGGCACGGAGGCCAGCGCGGCGCCGGCCATTATGAGGCCGAAGTTCGAGCTCATTTCGCCCTGCAGGTTTGCTATGGCCAGCGGCAGCGTCCACGTCTCGCGGTTGACGAGCATGACCAGCTGGAGGAAGTAGTCGTTCCAGGTGTTGACGAAGGTGAAGATCGCCAGCGCGCCGATGCCGGGCTTTATCATGGGGAAGACCACGCTGAAGAAGGTGCGCAGTTCGCCCGAGCCGTCCACGCGCGCGGCCTCGAGTATCTCCGTCGGAACGGTCTCCGAGAACTGCTTCATAAGGAATACGCCGAACGGCCAGCCGACCGTGGGCAGGATGACCGCCCAGAGAGTATTGCGCAGGTGCATGTCGGCCAGCATCTGGCTCAGCGGGATGACTATGACCTGCTTGGGCAGAGCCATGGCGCAGATGATGATGGTGAACAGTATGCCCTGGCCGTAGAAGCGCTTCTTGCCCAGCGCGTAGCCGGCCAGAGAGGCGGTGATACAGGTGAGTATCATGGCCATCGCGGAGATGAAGATGATGTTGAACAGCCACAGGAAGGCCGGGTTTTCAAACAGCTCCTGGTAGTGCTCCATCGTCGGGGTGGTCGGGAACCATACTGGCTCGCGGGCGTTTATCTCTATGTCCGTCTTGAACGAGCCGGAGATGATCCAGTACAGCGGAAAGAGGAAGAACAGAACCACCACTATCAGCAGGATGACGGTTATGGTCTTGTACACCGGGTTGGTGCCTTCGAGATTGGGTCTTTTGTTCATGTTCCGGCCTCCCCTCAGTTATCCGTCTTGGCCAGCTTGAACTGGAGGGCGGAGAAGATGGCGATGATTATTGCGAGCACGACGCCGATGGCGCAGGCGTAGCCGAGGTCGTGCAGCCTGTAGGCGGTGTCGTACACCTGGTACATTATCGTCATTGTAGAGTCCGACGGCCCGCCGTGGGTCAACAGCTGTATCAGCGCGAAGCACTGGAAGGTGTTGATGGTGGTGATGACCAGCACGTACAGCGTGGTGGGCATGACCTGAGGCCACTTTATCTTCCAGAACACCTGGAGCTTGGTGGCGCCGTCCACCTCGGCGGCCTCGATGAGCGTCTGGTCCACGTTGCCGAGCGCGGCGACGTAGAGGACTATCGGCTGGCCGATGGAGGTGGTGAACAAAATGAGTATGATGCACCAGAGCGCGGTGTTGGGATTGCCCAGCCAGTCAAACGGCGTGGTGCCCAGCACCTGGTTGAGTATGCCGTTGTAGGGGTTGAGTATCCACTTCCAGACCACGGTGATGGCCACGGAGCCGGTGACGACCGGCAGGTAGAACACGCAGCGGAAGAAGCTGCGCGAGAAGGAGTGCATCTTGTATATGGATGCGCCCACCCACAGCGAAAACGCCGTAACGCAGGGCACTGCGACCACGACGAGTATAAGCGTGTTGACCACGGCGGCCTTGAAGGTGCCGTCCTGGAAAAGCTGTGTATAGTTGCCCAGCCCTTCAAAGCCCTTGATTCCGGCCAGGCCGTAGTCGAAAAGGCTGTAGTATACGCAGAGGAACATGGGGACAACGACGAAGGTGATGAAGAAAAGCAGGCTGGGAAGCAGGAACATGTACGCGCTGAAGGTCTCCCTGCGAGCCAGGACACGGCTCCTGCCGTGCTTGTCCATCTTTATCGCGGCCGCCCCGGTCTGACTGCCTTGATTGTTCATAAGATCCCCTCTTTATTGAAGATAAAGGGCTGTGCCCGCCCCCTCGCAGGGAGCGGGCACAGTAGTGCTTGATTCGCTTATGTGCTTGCGGTTCAGCCGATATTGGCGTTGGCCTCGGCGACATACTCGTCAGCGGCGGTCTGAACGTCGGCGCCGTTGAGCATAATGTCGGTGAGGAGCGGCCACCAGAGGGCGCGCTGCTCGGTCCAGCCGCCGGTCAGGTTGTAGTAGCGGCCGACGTAGTTGCCCATCAGGGAGAAGGGAGCGCGGATGTCGGCGTCCTCGGCATCGGCGTAGATGTCGCCCCAGTCGGCGTGGACGGGGAAGAAGCCGGTGGTCTGAGCGGCGAGCACGCCGGTCTCAGGATCGTCGCAGACGAACTTGATGAAGGTCTTGGCGGCCTCGGCGCGGGCGTCGTCGCCGTTGTCGAACACGCAGAAGCCGTAGGGGCCGGCCATCTCCAGCTCGGGGGTGCCGTCGTCGGAGGGGAAGGCCATGGCGAAGGGGGTGAACTGGGTCTGCTCGGCGTACTGGCCGTAGTTGGAGTAGTTCCAGCAGAAGGAGACGGCGCAGGTCTGGTTGGCGAAGGCCTGCAGCTCGTCGCTGGCCTGGAAGCTGGCGTTGGCGCTCAGGGAGCCGTCGGCCACCATGCTCTGGAGGAGCTCGAGGGCCTTGACGTTGTTGGCACTGTTGGCGTTGTAGCTGCTGCCGTCCTCAGTGACGAAGTAGTCGCTGTAGAGGTTGTTGACGAGGGCGCGGGTGCCCTGGTCGCCGCCCTGCGCGCCGCAGTAGATGATGCCGGGAGTGGCGACATTGACGGTGCCGGCAGCGGCAGCGTCACGTACAGCCGCCATGGCGGCTACGAAATCGTCGGTCGTCCAGGTGCGGGTCTCGTCGTCTATGTACTTGAGGGCGTCGGCGGCCTCAAACACCTCGTAGTTGATGGCCATGCAGTGGGTGGCGAGGCTCAGCGGGTACATGTAGTAGGTGCCGTCGAGCTGGCTGACGTTGCGGACGCCGTCGGCGATGTCGGCAGCGCCGTCGTCCCACAGGTCGCCCAGGTCAACGAGCAGACCCTCGCGGGCATAGGTGCCGATGAGGCGCTCAGGGCCCTCAAAGACGATGTCGGGAGCCTCGTGAGAGGTGATGGCGGTGGTCAGACGCTGGTCGCCGTCCTGGTAGTTGACGGGGTTGACCACGACTTCAATGTTCGGATACTCCTCATTGAAGGCCGCGATGATCTCGTCCCACGCAGCGGCGTCGGTGAAAGCGCCGATGTTGAACGGCCACATCTCGATGGTGACCTTTTCGCCGGACACGTCTCCGCCGCTGGTCTGGGTGTCGCTGGTGGTGGGAGTGTCCTCTCCGCCGCAGGCTGCCAGGGCGAATACCATGGCGAGGGCAAGCAGCATGGCAAGGAATTTCTTCATCTTCTTGTTTCCTCCTCAATTTTTTATAAATTTTTGCTTGTGCAAGCAAACGTCCTTGTATGAATACTACAATTTTGTGAGCCGTTTGTCAATATGAAATTAAAAAAATTTTCAG
>ENA-UOJL01003442-UOJL01003442.1-human-gut-metagenome-genome-assembly--contig:-P47-NODE-3442-length-11180-cov-4.475056_pt1 | contig 11180 bp, 9 predicted proteins | sample MGYA00242347_ERZ723894 | MGnify/ENA metagenome assembly ERZ723894
GGGGTATGCCAGTCTCATCGTTCTTTCAAAATCTTGCATTTTTACTCCTTCTGTTCAACTACATAATTTTAATATTTCAACTCGGTTTGCTTAAATTTGCCTATCCGTTATGTTTTTACAATACGCATGTTTTTGTTTCTTGATTGCTTGTCGCAAGTACTTTTATGCATTTGCAGCTAATGCCCTGCTATTCATAACAGCATATACATATTGTTCAAGATCAAAATAGTCCTGCTTCCACATTTAAGTCTATTGCTAATTTCATAAACAAGCGAAACTGCACGTAACAACATATCGTATAAGCACCAAGCAATTTTCTCCGTTAACACAATACCAAATTGGAACAGCCGGCCCGCTTGTTATGTAATCATATTATAGCATAATACTACGAATACCGTCAAGTATTGAAATATAGTAATTGTGATTGTGTTGTTCCGACTCGAATGCTTCCCCCCACTCCGCATCCTTCTTAATCAAAAACAGGGTTACTGCATTTTAGATGCAGCGACCCTGTTTTCGGAAAAAACTGTTATCGGCGAGCAGCGATACTCGACTGATAACATATATAGACTATCACATATCGCGATGTTTGTCAAGAGTTTTCCGCTGAAAACTGCCGGGAGTGTTTTGCCGAACCGCTGCCCGGAGAATTGCAGACAATCCAAATATGACAGACTCGGCTCCCGGGCACAATTGCTTTCGCGTAAAAAGAGTGAATTCGACAATGATTTTTGCGGAAGCTGCCTTAAGTTCGCATATAATAAAATAATGATGCTGTGCGCACAGTATTACAAATACTGACGGAACCGGAGCACTGCAGCGCAGATCAAGGCTGCCGCTGTGCCGGCGAACAAATATAATGCTTAACATGGGGAAAACCCAAGCAAAGATTAGCCATCGTAAGCAGGCGAACAAGCATGGCGGAAACGGGCATATAACTGCATTTGCCTTTTTAAAGCCGCCTGACAGCAGCTTCCGTTTTATCATCCGCAGCTTAAGAATCCCTTCATGCTTTTTTTTTCAGTAGATGTATATAAATATCGACAGAATTTTCGGCTCAGCACATAAACCCGAGAACTCCGTCCGCGCGTCGGGCTTGAACCGATTCATTTTCCTGCACTTGTTTTGCCATTTATAAAGGGTGAATACGATGTTTTTTCGGTTGATTCCGGATCGGAGCATTAAATCGGCTCTGAATTTTTGTGAAAAAACTGTTGACAAAAGCCGTCTACAGTGGTAGACTAAAAAAACAGTCTACAACAGTAGACAAAAATCGCGGAGGAGTCATTATGAAAGAAATTCCGAAAATACATGAAGGTGAATACCGTTTCTGCCTTATTCTATGGGAAAACGAACCGATATCCGCAGCGCAGCTTGCAAAGCTCTGCTTCGCGGAACTTGGATGGAAGCGAACAACGAGTTATACAGTGTTGAAGCGTCTTTGCGAGCGCGGTGTGCTGAAGAACGAGGACGGCGTTATAACTTCCATTATTTCGAAGGATGAAGCTCAGGCGTGTGAAATCGATGAGCTTGTTGAGAAGCGTTTTTCGGGTTCGCTGCCGGCATTTGTTGCAGCTTTCGCAAAACGCCGGGATATGTCGGAAAGGGAGTTGGACGAGGTTCAACGCATGATTGACAGCATTCGGAACGGAGGAGGAAAATGAGCGTGGGTGAAGTCTGCATTTCGGTTATCGATATGAGTATATTGGCAAGCATGATAATTGTTATCGTGCTTGTGCTCAGGTTGTTGTTCAAAAGAGCACCGGGATGGATTCGGGTGCTGCTTTGGGGTCTTGTTGCATTTCGGTTAATTATTCCGACGACGATAGAAAGCCCGCTGAGCCTTGTTCCGGACAACTATCCTATAGAAAATTTCAGAGAAAAACTCTATTCTGACACTATTGACAACACGGACGGGGGAGAGCCTCTCGTGATCCGCGGATCGGGTGGGGCGGAATCCGAACGGGAAGATGCTTCAAACGTGCCCTCCGATGCAGGAAAAACTGCCGAAAGCAGCGACACAGGTGAAGAAGCAAAAACGCCAGGTGCAGCGGGAACACAATCAAAGGAGAACGATTACGACACATCGCTGACAATTCCGCTCCTGCGAATTGATTTGCCCGATGATTACGAGATTGCATGTATTTGGCTTGCAGGTCTGATTGTCATGCTTGCATACATGGCAATAAGCCGCATCGGTTTGGGCAGGAAACTGCGTGAAGCCGTGCTGCTGCGCGATAATATTTATCAGAGCGACCGAGTTAATTCGGCGTTTGTGCTTGGATTTTTCAAGCCGCGTATATATGTTCCGTTCGGCATTGAAGAGCGTGAACTTGAAACCGTAATTGAACATGAGCGGGCGCATATACGCCGCCGTGATAATAAGTGGAAGCCGCTTGGCTTTGCTATCCTCGCGGTGCATTGGTTCAATCCTCTCGTTTGGCTGTCCTACGTGCTGTTTTGCCGCGATATTGAATTTGCCTGCGATGAAAAGGTTATAAAAAAGCTTGACAACGAACAGAGAGCGGACTATATGCAGGCATTGCTTTCGTGCAGCGTTAGTCGCAGTCGTTTCAATGCCTGTCCGCTTGCCTTCGGTGAAGTTGGTATTAAAGAACGCGTTAAGACCGTGATGAATTACCGAAAACCGTCGGTTTGGGTGATTCTTATTGCTGTGCTCGCCTGCGCAGCGCTTGCGGTGTGTTTTTTGACCGGCAAAAAGACAGGTGCGGAATTTGAAATGAGGGGTGATAATATTGCGGATATTGATCCCGACTATATTGTTTCCGAAATTCGAAAAGCGGAAAAGCTGAATCCCGATGCGGAGATCTACACCCGACCCGGAGGATTTTCATTGGACATGGATTCCGATTTTGAACTTTGGGACAACCAAACAATCGTTTTTTACTTCAAACGGCAGGATGGAATGTATCGCGAACAATTGCGGTTTTTCGGCGATTCGGATATGTTCTTCCTTCCGGGAGAAAGCCGTGTTGCCGCACCCGAAACGGTATATCTTCTTGAGGATTATCTCAACGCACTGAAATACATGCCGAAGGACGAGATTCGCCGCATGTGTCCGAATGCGGATTTATACCTGATTGATTTTGTGGGCTTCAGTGAGGCTGAAGAGCTGAATCGAGTTATAACCTACAGCAAAGACGGAGTCACCAATCTCGGCGAAAAGCTTATTCATATCGTTATAGGACCAATGCATGGTTCGGATGAGGACGGTTATTCCGGCACCGGGGACGAAATGATTCATCTTTTTTACGGTACGGAGAGCGCGGCGGATCAGAGCGGTACAGCGGCAGAGCTATGGTTTGATGCATCCGGCGGCAGTACCCGTGTTGAGAAAAGCTTTTTGCAATTCCCCAATGCCGTTTTCAGCTGCACGGATTCGGCAGTTGAAGTTAATAACGGCAAAACGACCGTGCTGTACGGCGGACTGCCGGTCAGGGATGCTTATATCTGCGATATAAACGGTGACGGAAGCCCGGATTTTTGCTCAACGATCAACATCGGCTCCGGAATTGTTGACAGCCGCGTTATTATCTGTGATTATGCAAACGGTAAGATTTATGTAATTGAGGATAGGGGTAAGACCGATTACATGCTCCGAACGGATAATGCGGGTTTGCTGTGTTTGGACAGGTTCGATTATAACAGCGTAAACTTGATTTCATCTGAATACCTGACAATAAAGCCCGAATACCCCTGTCTGCCGCTCGGAGCGTTTAAAAACGGCTCATTCACTTGAGGCAACTGTTTAATCGTCCGAAGCTGCTTTTTCTGCCGCGTCGATGCATGTCGGTGCGGGGGGAGCATGACGGCGATGAGCACGGCAACGAAAGAAAAATTATATATATCCACTTCTGCCGTTTCTGCTCTTGACAAGCGGCAGAAGTTCTGTTATAATCCTATCGTTGCGAACGAGGAGAGATGTCCGAGTGGTTTATGGAGCTGGTCTTGAAAACCAGTGATGCCGCAAGGCACCGGGGGTTCGAATCCCTCTCTCTCCGCCAGTTTTTTAACAGTATATTAAGTTGGAGAAGTACCCAAGTGGCTGTAAGGGGCTCCCCTGCTAAGGGAGTAGGCTCTGCGAAGGGGCGCGAGGGTTCAAATCCCTCCTTCTCCGCCATAATGCCACCGCAGTTATGTAGATTGCGGTGGTTTTTCTATGCCATAGAATCGCTTGAAACGGTTTGAAACAAGTCTTTTAAGCTATTTCAGCACAGGCGTGATCCGCTGCGGAGAATATCTGCACACTTCCCGTGACAACGGCGCAATTCAGAAATTTGGATGGCAAGTGCAATCAATTATAGGGTATTAAAAGGGAACCCGTGCGATACAGCCATAATATCAAAACCGGAAATGTCAATATCAGTCCGGTCGGAAAACACCCAAAATGACAGGCGAATGTTTTCAGATTTCCGGAGTCGGATGTTGGCGTAACAGGAGGCTTGCCTTGACGGCTTAAGGAAAAATGATACAACCGCCGGAACGACGGCAAACGGAGCGCAGCGCATGTTTTTGAGTTCTGCTCTTGCCATCGGCTGCAAAGCCGGATCATTTTTCCAAATGGCGGTCAAAGGTGCGGACGGTTTTTCTGCTCTTTTCTCTGATTCTATCTTTTTTTGTGAGTTTGTCGAACGGACTTTAATGATAGAAGTTCAATATGACTTGTTTTTACAACAGTCGCTTGTTATTTTTTAGAAAGGTGCAGAGTGCAGCCAATCAGTGGCGCCGAAATGAATATATTAAGTTATAAATGTGTACCTCTCTTGACAAACAGCAACACAAGTAGTATAATCATACTGCATATAGAGCATCGTATATGCACTCTTATAAAAACAACATTTTGTTGAGAAAGGAGAGCAATATGGGCATTGCTTCATTAGTACTTGGTATTGCAAGTTTGGTATGCGGCAGTTTTCTTCCGGGTTTACAATGGATTGGCTCGATCACAGGTCTGATTGGCATCATTCTCGGTGCGCTTGGCCGCAAGAAAAGTGAGAAAAAAGGCATTGCAACCGCCGGATTGGTTTGTTCAATCATCGGTTTTGTGCTGTCTACAATTTTCTACGTAGCATGCGTAGCCTGCGCATCGATCGGGTCAAGTCTTCTCAATGGTCTCAATTGATTCCGACAGCGAAATATTGGTGATATGTGCGGTCGGAGACTGTAATGTTGTCCGACCGCTTTGAATTTGAAATGTTTCCTTCAGTCAGCCTTTTCGGAAAAATAATCCCTATGTACGGTTTATGCATGGTGCTTGGAATTATTCTTTCCTGCTCTGCTGCTTTTGCAAGAGCAAAAAAGTTTAAGCTTGATATCAACAATCTGATTGTGATCGCGGCAGCGGCTGTCGGGGGCGGATTGATTTGTGCGAAAATTCTATATATCGCAGTCACTTTTCGACTTTCTGACATACTGAGAATGATTGCGAACGGTTCTTTTGACTTTATTCTCCAAAGTGGATTGGTATACTACGGAGGTTTGATTGGCGGCATATTGACGGCTTTCCTCACCGTAAAACTGCTGAAGGAAGATGTTGACAAGGTCGTTCTGTCAATTGTTCCGTGCATACCGCTTGGCCACTCTTTCGGAAGATTGGGCTGTTTGTTTGCCGGTTGCTGCTACGGCAGCGAATACAATGGTTTTTTAGCTGTGTTATTGAATATTAACGGCACGGTTGTTTCGACTTTCCCGATCCAAGCCGTTGAAGCCGCATTGAATCTGTTCCTGTTTTTCGGATTAGTTTGTATTGCGTCAAGAATAAAAAAAGGTGTTTTGCTGTTGCCGATTTATCTTTATGCATATTCAGCAATCAGGTTCTGCTTGGAATTCTTCCGCGGCGATTCGGTGAGAGGGATGCTTTTCGGTTTATCAACATCTCAGTGGATATGTATTGTAATTGCGCTTGTCTGCACAATCTATCTTATAACCCAAAAAACAATAAAAAGGGAAAGAATTCAACATATCTGAACCTGCAATGTATTGTATATACTTGCGGCTGTTTGCCTTTTCCTGCCCTCTGTGTTTCTTGTTGCAGATTTAGCACTGAAAGCTTTTTCTGCTTGTCCGTTCCGTCGAACCCTTGATTTTCTTATTTAATCGTGATACAATTAGATATTAAAAGCATTAATTGGCACAATTCGTCACTGAAAGAGATACAACGTGCTTGATTTGACGAAGCGGATACTACGGAACGCATACACGCAAGCGCAGCGTCTGTGACGTTCAGGGTAAAACAGAGCAAAACAGATGCAGACATGTGCTTGCTCCGCAAAAAACTGCGAATAAGAGTTTCTTGCGCAACGCACGGTCATGCAGTGTATCCCTGAAAGAGTCGATTCAATGGGTTTCACTGCGGGACAGGCTGTAAGGCGTGCCTTGAATAATATACCGATTACAAACGACCGCCGGGCATATTTTGGGCAAAGAAGCGGAGACATATCTCGACGCGCCATTGCACGCGAGATGAACGTTTTCGATGACATAGAAAATTACACAACTGCAGTCTTGAGGCTGTGGGTGCCGGAGGCATATTTTACACCAATCATCCAAACACCGCCGCCATAATTTCGCCTTATTCCCCCATGGATTCGCAGAATCGGTTGCAGCGGGTTTCACAATGTTTAGACGTTTCTTTGCATTGACATACGCAGTGTAAGGTTATCGGTCGGCAGCCGATGAAGGACGTTGAGCCGCGTAAAGTTGCCGCACTCCTCTGCTTGCATGTTTTGAATTTATGTCGGGTACGGTCACGGTTCTGCGCCGAATTGCGGTATCCTGCGGAGAATGTCTGCGGCGGTATTCTGTTGCATCCGATTGTGTCGCCAATCATCTGCGGCAACGGATCGAACGTGCAGCCTATTCCGAGGATGAATGCCTTCGCTTGGGTTATCGGATAAGACGGCAGCGCGAAAACCGCAGTTCCCTTACGAAAGAACAGGTTCAGAAGCTTGATGCGATCGGCATGATTCGAAATCTGCATACATATCGGGATATACGGTATGTCAAGGTGAAGGTTTACTACGGCACTCATCATACATCGTCGTATTATGTTGCGCCTTTCGCCGATCGGAACGAAGAAAAGCTTTACGAATGGCCAAGGCAGCAGTATCGCCGAAGAAAAAACGAGAAGCCGAACCGCAAGCAAATAAGAGCATTGGATGCCATCGGTATGAATTGACTCAACAGTAAGGAATAAGCCTGGGAAAACGGCTTTGCCGCCGTCTCAAAATATTACGAAGAAAACGTGAATTTAAGCGTGACTGCTGCTTATTTCACGCAGAATGGCTGCTCGCTCGGCCAACTGATTCGTGCCAGGCGGCGAATCACTAATAAAATCGACCCGCAGAGAGCGGAAAACCTAAACGAAATCGGAAAGATACGGAGTCGTAAGATAGGAAACAAATGATGGATAAACGACTTTTGCTGGCCAGTCCGCATATGTCGGACGAGGGCTATGAACTGGAATACATCAACGACGCATTTCGGAAGAACTGGATCGCGCCGCTGGGCGAGAATGTCAACGAATTCGAAAAAGCAATGTGTGCTTACATGGGCAAGGGTTATCCTGTTGCTCTGTCTGCCGGTACGGCGGCGCTGCACCTTGCAATGATCCTCGCAGATGTAAAGCCCGGCGATACGGTGTTCTGCCAGAGCCTGACATTCTCAGCGTCGGCCAACCCTGTCACCTACTGCGGCGCAAAGCCGGTGTTCATCGACTCCGAGCGCGAGACATGGAATATGGACCCTGCCGCTCTGCATCGTGCGTTTAAACTGCACGATACGCCCAAGGCGGTGGTTGCGGTGCATCTGTACGGCAATCCTGCCAAGCTGGATGAAATCGCTGCCATCTGCCGTGAATGCAACGTTCCTCTGATTGAGGACGCTGCCGAAGCGCTGGGTTCTGCATATAACGGACAGAAGTGCGGCACTTTTGGCAATTTTGGTATTTTATCGTTTAATGGTAACAAGATCATCACTACCTCCGGCGGCGGCATGCTGCTGTGCCGGACGGAAGAGGAAGCCAAACATGCCCTAAAACTGGCAACGCAGGCCCGTGAGAATGCGCCGTGGTATCAGCATGAGGAGATCGGCTATAACTACCGCATGAGCAACATTTCTGCCGGTATCGGACGCGGCCAGATGAAGGTACTGCCGCTGCGGGTGCGCCAGAAGCAGGCTATTTTTGCTCGCTACTCTGAAAACCTGAAGGGTCTGCCGCTGACCATGCAGCCGAAGCTGGACTGCGCCAAGCCGAACCGTTGGCTGTCCGTCGCTCTGCTGGACGCGGACTGCGGCGTGACGCCCGCCGACATGCTGGCACGACTGAATGAGGCCAATATTGAAGGCCGTCACCTTTGGAAGCCCATGAATTTGCAGCCAATCTTTGCGGACTGCCCCTTTGTCAGCGTCAGTGAGAAGCCGGTGTGCGACGATCTATTTGCCCGCGGCGTGTGCCTGCCCAGCGATACGAAGATGAGCATGGACGATGTTGACCGCGTGTGCGAGGTCATCCGGGGGATGTTCTGATGAGGCACAAGGCTGGATTTTATGAGAAGTTCGTCAAGCGGTTTCTTGATATTTTTCTATCCGGATCGGCGCTGATTATTCTGTCTCCGATACTTCTCGTGACGGCAATTTTAGTGCGTGTGAAACTGGGCAGTCCTGTAATTTTCTGTCAGGAACGTCCGGGAAAGGACGAGAAGATTTTTAAGCTTCACAAGTTCCGTAGCATGAGCGATGCGCGGGATGAAAACGGCGAGTTGCTGCCGGATGAGGAGCGACTGGGACGTTTTGGCCGTTGGCTCCGCTCCACGAGTGCGGATGAATTGCCTGAACTGTGGGATATCTTCCGCGGAAAGATGAGCATTGTCGGGCCGAGGCCGCTGCTGGTTGAATACTTACCCTATTACACAGCAGATGAGCACCATAGGCATGATGTGCGACCCGGGCTCACAGGTTTGGCCCAAATAAACGGAAGAAACACGCTGACGTGGGAGCAGAAATTTGCATATGACTTGGAGTATGTGCAACATGTCAGTTTTATTGCAGATTTAAGCATTTTACTGGGTACAGTTGGCAAGGTGCTCAACAGGTCTGGGGTGCAGGTCAATACCCAAAGCAGTGAGGGAAATCTCGCGCGGATTAGAAGTTGTGTTGGAGAAAAAGTGGAGTGATTCATAATGAACATTTTAATTCTTAGCTGCGGAACGAGAAATAAAGTCGTTCAATATTTCAAAGATGCGGTCGGTCCTTCTGGCAAAGTTTTTGCGACCGATTGCAGCCCGTATGCACCCGCGCTTTATGATGCAGATTCTTTCTACATCGTCCCTCGAATGACCGTACCTGGTTATGTCGATGAGATATTAACGATTTGCAAAAGCGAGCACATTGATGGTGTTTTATCTCTGATTGATCCGGAACTATCGCTTTTAGCACAACATAAAGAAGCGTTTGAAGCTGTTGGCACAACGGTTGTAGGTTCTTCCTATGAGTTGTGTGAAATGGCCCTCGACAAATGGGCTATGTATAACTGGTTGACAGTGCATGGTTATCGTTGTGCGAAAACCTATGTACAGTTTGCAGCGTTTGAACAGGCTCTTGCTAATGGAAAGGCGACTTTCCCCTTTTTCGTAAAGCCTCGTTTTGGCAGCGCCAGTCTGCATATTTCTAAAGCAGATGATTTGGAGACCGCAGAGTTCCTTTTCAAGCATCAACCGGACATGATCATTCAGGAGTTCCTTAATGGGCAGGAAATCGGTGCTGATGTCTACACTGATATACGCTCCGGACAGGTGGCTGCTATCTTTACCAAGGAAAAGCTGGTAATGCGTGCGGGAGAGACAGATAAAGCAATATCCTTCAAGGATGAAAAACTCTTTGCGCTGATTTCGCGCTTTGTAGAAGAAAGCGGCTATCGTGCACAAATCGACATGGATATTTTCAAAATTGGGGATGAGTACTATATCTCCGAGGTTAATCCACGCTTTGGGGGCGGCTATCCGCACGCCTATGAGTGTGGCGTAAGAACACCACAAATGATTGTGAACAATCTAAATGGGCAAACAAATATGCCTGCTATCGGAGAATATCAAAGCGATGTTGTCATGATGAAGTACAACGAACTGAAAACACTTGTATTGGGTGATAAGTGACGGTGGAACGAATTCTGATTTTAGCCAATCACAGCGGTGGACTGTATGATTTCCGCAAAGACTTAATTGCGGAATTGAAAAAGCACGCGAACGTTACGGTTGCTGTCCCCCATAATGACCGTTGGGAAGAACTTCATAAGTTGGCGGACAGGGTGATTGAACTTCCCGTCGATCGCCGAGGAAGGAATCCTTTACATGACAGCAATCTTTTCCAGCAGTATTGTGCCATGCTGAAAGAGGTCAAACCGGATCTGGTTCTAACCTACACCATCAAGCCAAACATCTATGGCGGTCTTGCCTGCCGGATGGCGCACATTCCATATGCTGTGAACATCACTGGATTAGGCAGCGCCATTGAAAACGGCGGCTGGCTGAAACGGTTTGTACTGATGCTCTACAAACTGGCATTAAAGGGCGCAAAAGTCGTGTTTTTTGAGAATACCGGAAACCGGGATACTCTCGTTGCCGCTGGTGTCGTGCCAAACGGACGCGATGTGGTGCTCAATGGCGCAGGCATCAATCTGGAGGATTACCCCTGCCAGACTTACCCGCAGGAAGGGCCGGTGCGGTTTCTCTTTGTGGGCCGCGTCATGCACGAAAAAGGCGTGGACGAGCTGTTCGCTGCTGCAAAGCGAATGAAGCAAAAATATGGCGATGGTGTGGAGTTCCACATTGTCGGCTCGTTTGAAGAGGCTTACAAGCCCGTCATGGACGAACTGGAGCAGGCCGGCGTGGTCAAGTACCACGGCTATCAGTCTGATATAAAGTCGTTTTACGCAATGGCGAGTTGTATCGTACTGCCTTCGTACCACGAGGGCATGTCCAATGTTCTGTTGGAGGCTGCCGCCTCCGGGAGGCCTCTTATCACCAGTGATATCCCCGGCTGCCGTGAGGCGGTGGAGAACGGGGTCAGCGGGTATCTGCGCCCGATAAAGGATGCAGATGCGCTTTACGCTGCGATGCAGCGCTTTGCAGAGTTACCGGAGGGTTGGCGGGCCGAAATGGGCC